>Ga0268261_10004709_pt1 | contig 10260 bp, 5 predicted proteins | sample TergutNc150P1_FD_190353 | JGI IMG/M metagenome (GOLD analysis project Ga0268261, IMG submission 190353) | Nasutitermes corniger P1 segment gut microbial community from laboratory colony in Florida, USA - Nc150 P1 (SPAdes) (version 2) | ecosystem: Host-associated > Arthropoda: Insects > Digestive...
CCATATATATATGACATTAGAAGCCTAAGTGTTAATGATTTAACCATTATCCTGCTAACGTGGAGAAAATGGTGAGCTAATAATGCCAGCAAATAACAGATGGGATTTAATTCAGGGTTTAAAGGGTTAATGTTTATTATTGTGAAAAACATTCAGATTGTATTGAGACGTTAAGTGTTGCAGAGAAAGGGCATTAAAAGTAACTGGCTAATGTATGGTCTTCAGCAGCCAAACTGTGTTTCAGATGTAAATTTATGGTGTAAATGTTTATTGCTTTTTTGGAAACACTGCTGCCACCATTGCTTGAGCGTGTAGAATATGAATGAATTTTGAGATAGTCTGAAACATGTAAAGTGTTCTCAGGTGCTGTTCCCAGAATAACTGCTTCAGTTTTAAATGGCATCTCTGATGACTTTATGACAGTTAGTTGACTGTTTTTTGCTGTGTACATGTTTTTTTAGAACAATGTAAATATGACTCCATTCTTCAGAAGTTAGCTTTTAATAGCTAGAATGCTGGCTTTTGTGTTAAAATATTACTGTCTTTGTGTCTGCTCACAGTGCTAATATTTTGGTTTTGTTATTGTGTGAAAGAATTTCATGTGAAGGGTCTTCAGAACCACGACAGTTGAAGCATACTTCTGACATGTATATTTGATGATGAACAAGTTTTGGGATGAACTTTGTTGCAGTCTTTTAGTTTATTGTTCATCATGAGTATACTGCTAGTTTATGTTACAGATTAACCAGTGAGTGAATATGGCATCACATAAGGTTGTGGACCAATGTTAAACCTTTGAGACAGAGCATTGAATTATAATGGAGAACAAATGAGTCATTAGTTTTACAGTAGTTTGTGGTATTTTCCTGTCAGAAAATTAATCATTTGTGGTTTGGTCCACTATGGATCTATAAACCTCAGATGACAGATTTACGGTTTTCAGAAGTTGTGTAAATGACTTGATCCACTATTGTGTTTGTAAGTCAGTGAGCCACTCGGTAAAGTTTTCCATATCCATATGTTTTAAGTAATGTTCCATTGGGTGGCTCGTAAACTGTGAACATTGTATAATGAAATTCCTTGTGATATGGATCCTGTACGTGGGTGATGTGGAATTGGATGATGTTGCTCACATTTTAGAGTAATATTCAGGGTGAAAGGGATGGAGATGAAGTTATGGTCAAGCACTACAGGCATAGTGACTAAAGAATAGTGGTCACTCAGAACTAAGGAGGAGGAGAGGAAATTTAGCCGTATCGTAACCTGTAGGAATGCTGAACATGGCATGGTGAGAGCACAACACCTTTCAGGGCAACTGCAGAGAGGCTTGTGGGAAAATGATCAGCTGGGCTGACAGGGGAAGGGGAACAGAAGTGATGGTGGGAGGGAAGAAGATAGTGAGCTGTGACTTGAATTTGGTTATAGACTGGGGTGGGATGGAGGGAGGATGTCAAACGGATAAGATCAGATGGGAAGGTTTCATATGAGCCACATTCTCTGTTAATGCTCATCAGGAAGTAAGATAGAATAGTGTAGTGGAGTACTGTTGCGGTTTACTGTGAGGACTATTCTTGGTGTAGCTGCAATAGAAATTTTGTTACACACTTCTTGGCATGTGTCGCAGTTGTACAAAGAAAAGTTAATATGATTCAAATTTATTTTTATATGATTTTATTTCTTGTATCAGTTGTGGAGATGGGGATTGACGGAGAGAATTTTTACTTCCCTCCTCAGTAGCTTGCTTTACTGCTGTGTTTATGTGGTTGCCTTCAGTTAGATACCCAGAATTTTTATAAATTTGGGGCTTAGTTTGATATGGAGCAGTAAAAATGAATGGTTGTGCAATAAAAGTGAGTTGGTGTGGGTGTGGGTGGAAGAGGGGATATGAAAATGTGTGCTTCATCTGATTTCACTACTTGCCATTGTAATTGCATTGCGTGAAGGCCAACTAGAGGTGAATGAATGAATGAAAGTTGATGGTCCCAGGAAAAAGAAATTGAAATTCTTGAAGACATGAACAAAGGCACACCCATATCATGTGGTAGAAAGGTATAAATCTGAAACGGACTCAGCCTGGGATCTGCATTTCGTTTCCAGTCGGTGCCAAGCAGCAAGATGAACCCACAACTGACGGATTTCGAAAAGGGTCGGATTATTGGCCTGCGTGAAGCTGGGTTGTCTCCAAAGGAAGTAGCGACTCGTGTTGGGCATGATATGTCCACAGTTCAGTGGAGCTGGCATCAGTGGATACAAGAAGGTGTGCCGAACCAAAGCCCAGATACTGTGACTGCCAGGTTTCCTAGAGTGAGAGAGGATAATGAATGTTACTGACCTATTTTACAAAATAATATCAAAGGACTTAAACAAGAAAAGTTGCCGTTGAGGGTGTTGCAGTTCTTAATACAGTTTGTGAACTTTAAGCAGGTACCAGTAGTAGGTTATGTGCAAATATGTCTGCGATTATTTTAGCATCTGACACTTAGTATTTGGACAGTAATTGTACCATGAGAGGACATAAATACTACATGTATATAAACTGTAGTAAAAGTGTGGGCTGTAAAATTGTAGTATCAGATGAGTGCTGAAGAAATGGGACAGAGTGATTTATAGTGATGAGATGAATAATTTGAGTAAATATGACGCTTTCTTTGATGATGTCATAGAGCAAGATCTCCAGGATTATGATCCCATACCACTTAACCAGAGTGTGCAGAAGAATAGGCTTCTTTCACATATGACCTTTGATTATTTTGAATTGCACTGTTTTGTCCCTATACTGCATCACTGATGAATCATTTATGTTCAACCTAGCATGTACAGTGGGGTATGCTAGAACGAACGTAGTTGGTTCTAGAACATCGTTTGTTATAGCATCTGTTCATTCTAGCATACATTGAAATATATATATTTTGGGGTAATCCGTTCCAGGCCCACAGCCTAGAGCAAAGTTACCATCCAACACACCCATTTAAACAGGAAAAGAAATAATACAAAATGAAAAATATAAGTGTGAAAATAATATAAAATTAATTTACTTAACTTTTGTACACTGTACATTTAAATTTGAATGGCATAAACAATGTAACGCACATGAAGAACTTAAACAATCTTTCCCTAGGGAAAACTATGATCGAACTTTCCATAATAAAAGCATTAAAAAATCTTACGCGCATGAAAAGCATAAACAATCTTCCCCAGTGAAAATATAAACACGTTATGCGCACACGCGTGCTATGTCGGCCGATAGTATTCCCCCACGTTTGTTGTAGCATGTGTGTTCATTGTAGCATCCCAATTTTATTGATAAGAACAGCTTGTAGTAGCATTCATATGTTGTAGAATTGCACATTGTTGCATACCCCACTGTATCAGACATTAGATTCATTCTTATCCTCACATGAAACACTGTCATTTTGTAACTGCAAGAGCATTATTTTAGTATCCTGCAAAGACATTTGGAATTTTAGAGTGTTTTTAGCATTGAGCATTTATAGTAGTGAGATAGGCAGTGTATGTATAGGATGACATTGTGGTGCATCCACATAACCATTGTTGCAGTGGAAACACAATGTAATTTTGTGTGTTTTCTACATTATGTCATAAAAGGTGTGATTTTCAGAAAAAATTAATTGTTTTGATTTTATTTACTATTTTTGTGTGAAGTATTTCTCATTCCAAGAAGAATTCAGAGAGCTATCATGAATGCACGTAGGTCTTCACCGAAAGTATCCGTTATTTGTGTCGGATTTTAATCAAACATGAATTTTCTCAACAGATTTTCGAACAATCCTCAAATATTTGATTTTGTGAAAATCATTCCATTGGAGCCAATTTCTGTGCTGCTGGACTGATGTGATGAAGCTAATAGTCGCATTTTGTAGTGTTGCAAATGCACCTAAAAATTGAACACCTATCAATGTATATTAAAACAAAATGACTGAATTTGATGGTCTGTTTAGTCCTGAGAGGGTGATTGGAAATTAGTACTACTGAAGATGTACAGACAGAATGAATTGTGATAACAGACTGCATTGGGTACACATTTTGAATAGCGTGAAGGTTTCTAGTTTTTCTTTCTGGCTAGAGGTTCATACATATGTTTGTCTCTCAAAGTTTTAAAGGCATGCCATGCTCTGTCATGTTAAGTTATTTCAATGGCAAGTAGTGTTACAGACCTGTGTACCAGATTATAGTATTAAGCCATAGCCAGTGCTGTTCAGTGAACTCTGTCTGGAAGTGACTGGGACATTATTTTGTCTGACATCACTCAGACCTGTTTGCATGATGGCAAGCAGTGCAGTGATCATCACTATTCTGATTTGCGGGAGTCACGGTCCACATATTTTATGTGGGTGAGCCAGAAGGTTTTTCTTTTAAATTTTGTTGTTTTGACCTTACTGTTCATTGTGCATACTGACTGATACAAGCACAAACTCTCAGCATTACTGTGAAGCAGTTTCCACCTTATGTTATAAAGTGACGCTACTGTACTGTCTCAAATAATATTGTGTAGTATATGGAAATGACCGAGATGCAACAGTGTAGGACAATTTATTGTTCCTTGGCTGCTCTACATGTTTCGAGCGATATTTTCGCTCATCATCAGGAGCATCTAAACTGTATTTACAGCCTCTGGTATCATACACGTGAGTTGTTGCCAGCCGGTTTCTTGGGAGAGTTGGAACTCGGTTCCAACTCTCCCACGGGAACTCAGTTCCAACTCTCCCACGAAACCGGCCGGCAACGACTCACATGTATGATTCCAGAGGCTGTAAATACAGTTCAGATGCTCCTGATGATGAGCGAAAATATCGCTTGAAACATGTGGAGCAGCCAAGGAACAATAAATTGTCCTACACTGTTGCATCTCATTGGTCATTTTCGTATATTATATCTTGATGCACAGAACCATGAATATCACGTTAATATTGTATAGTTTGAAAACAATACTCTCTAGGTACTTCTTCATTCACCCACATAATTAAATGCATTGCAGTCAGAGTTGTGTTTTTGCTCTCCATTTTTAAAGAAGACGCTGAGAAGTTTCAGCTCTTGTTTTGCAGTTGCTGTTAGGTTCTTACCATATTTAAGCAGGTGGTGGCTGTGGTTTCCTTCGGCTGGCAGACATGTCACACCTAACAAACGGGCTAATTGTGGACCAAAGTACTGGTGGTGAAATTGGAAGACCCTTCATTCTGAATGGTCCCCCCACCAGATTGACTTTAGTGCAAGTATTGTCACTATGAAACTTCTGTCCATCACTTCTAAAGGTACTGTGGGAATGAGAAGTTTCAGCTCTTGTTTTGCAGTTGCTGTTAGGTTCTTACCATATTTAAGCAGGTGGTGGCTGTGGTTTCCTTCGGCTGGCAGACATGTCACACCTAACAAACGGGCTAATTGTGGACCAAAGTACTGGTGGTGAAATTGGAAGACCCTTCATTCTGAATGGTCCCCCCACCAGATTGACTTTAGTGCAAGTATTGTCACTATGAAACTTCTGTCCATCACTTCTAAAGGTACTGTGGGAATGAAGTGATAAATGGGGGAGAACAGTAGTAGTGGAAAAACAATAAACGTATCAGAAATACAGAAAACAACAAAGTTGCTTTAATGCCTGTGTGCTGAACACTTTTTAGGTGCTCTTTAAGAAGTGTAAAAGACCTCTTGTGGAGACCTTGTCTGCCCGTCTGTGACTTAGTGTTAGCTGCTGAACTGTTTGTCAGATTTTTGTTGAATTTGGTATAGGAGGTCTTAACAAAATATAGTTGATCAGGGTTGAGCTTTGAAAAAATGGATGGAGTGAAAGACATGGAATGAAGATTTGCCAAGATTTTCTGCATTTGTTGTCCAGTTGGATAGTATGTGGAATGGGAGACGTCTACAGCAGATTACTGAGTGATTGTGAATTTTGTGACAGCACAGCGAAAGCCACGCTTTTCTTGGGGTTTAAAGGAATTCACACCTGTACTTTCCACATCTTTTGTGTGAAATTCAGTTATTACATCTGAATATAATGTTGTAAGCTTTATGAAAATTGACATAGGGAAAGTCGTACTGTTCTTACAGGTGTAAATGAATTATATTTACGTGTGTACTGTCATCCTTATGGTTCTTGATTTCAAACTTCCACCATGTTGTGAATGTTGTATTCTTTCTTTTGGGTGATTCCCCAGCGTCTGAATTTTATGTGCCGACTTTTCAGAACACTCAGTCTCTTCCATCTGAACAAGAAGAATAACTGGGATGAGATTGCTAGGGTATTTATACAGGTAAAGGTTTGCCTTAAAAGAAGTCTGGGCCAATTTGAATGGGGAAGGATGGGGAGGGGGCATGTCCAAGTAGAGGAACAGGCTGTAGAGGGCAGTGGCTCCAAGTGGGGGCCTGTAGTAAGATGAGGATATAAGGGAGAAATGGCCTCGTGTCAGAGTGAGGAAGGGGGGCCATGGGATGTTAGTGATCTAACTATTGTGCTTCAGGAGGCTGTCTCCTTTCTTTAAGCCTGTGCATAAGGGGGTTTCCAAGATTTGCTTAAGATCAGTCCATCTTCCATATTCATGTTGTGTGGATGCATTTCCAGTTCATTGGCTTCCCAGATGTGTCGATCCATGTATCTTGTTTTTGCAGAAAGAAGTTTCGTATCCTGTAGTTTAATAATTTGTTCCTGGTTGATGCTGTGTTCTGCTACTTCTGATTTTTCTGTGTGTGCTAGCTGTATGTGTCTACAGTAGGTATGTGGCTTGCACGTCATCGCCTAAAAGAAAGAATACATCCTTCTGGTTGTCTCCCTGTCAGCCACACCTCTCCACCTCCATTTCACGCTTGGCCAAGGTGTGGCAACATTTTGTGAAGACCATTACAGCTGTAATGGTAATTACCAGTAGGGGCAGGGTATGACTGCCTGACACACCAAAAGCGTCACATTACTTTGGCTGTTTTTTCTCAGAAACACATTGCAGGTATGTTGTGGGTCAGGAGCAAGAATTCAGAATGAATAATGCAGTTGAAGAAAACTTAAAGGAATGTTGTGTCCAGTGTAATTATACGTGATTTATATGGGCATTTTTTCATTACCAGACAAAATGAATGATAACTGCAGGAGAATGATGCATACAGGTGTGAAGAGTAGAGGTTTTATTATATATGCTTTATCATGTAGTGTTTCCTACAGTTACAAATTACACATATTAAGGTTTGGTGAGGGACGAGGTAAGCATGTGTGGAACATACCGATCTGAATGTATGTTGTCCGAAAAAAATGGTCCCACTTGTAATTTTAATCACAGCACATCAAATGCTGGTATTTACATTGCATAATGGCACTTTGTGGTTTAACATGGAATTTTCTGTGGACCATTACCTGTTATCTGAGAGTTCACGCATTGACAGAGACGAAACCGAGTTTCATTGCTAAACAGACAGTTTGTGGGGTCTTTCTTCAGAATATGATACACAAAGGTCCCAGTTCACAAAATTGAGGTCGGCCTCATGATGTGTCCCAGAGTTTGTGAACCGCAGTTATTTTGTGGATCAAATGCTGATAGTATATACAGACATGACAGACTCACTCCAAAAGTGTGTGTGTGTGTGTGTGTGTGTGTGTGTGCGCGCGCGCGCGTGCGTGCGTGCGTGGTTGGGAAGCTAGTGAGTAGGCCAAGTTGTAGAAAATGAGGGGTGTAACAGGCAGTGATTAGTGGTATTGTACATGCAAAATAATGTCCCTGTACATTTCCACTGCCTTCTGGACACGAGATGTATTATTGCATGCAGATGTTTTCTGACATTATTACATTGAGCATAATTGCATGTATTTTTGTAAAGGACAGTTCATATCTTCAGAACTTTAAAAGTAAAACTGAGGCATAATACTTACTGTATCAATTATTACATATTGAGTAGAAGTGGTAAGAAACACATAAAAGTTTGTCCAGAGATGTTCGGTATGCACACTGTTCAAGTATGTGACAGATGTCTAGGTGAAACAGAAAGTTTTCAGGTTTGTGCTGTGACATTGCAGCATTGACTTGGGAACTGCATATGAGATTCGCCTGCCTAACTCCAACATTGGTGGATTCTATGCATTTTATGCTATAAAGTGCTAGAATAGAAGGTCTGGTGGTGACAAGTGTGGGTATGTTGGTAGCCAAAGAGTTGGCCCTGCCATCCTGATCAACTTCTGGCCCCCTGCTCTGTCAGGAACACTTAAAATCTGGATGTGAATGGGGTGGTACCCCAGCCTACTGGAAGAGTAAATGACCTGGAAAGCACACAGTCTACTGGGGACACTGTTCCAACATATGCAGGTACCAGTAGCTGTAGCTTTGTGAAGAGGGAACTGTAAACATTTCTTAGTAAAAGTATAAAGAAACCTGTTACTATTAACAAATTGTGTATGATTTGTACACTGCATTGAGGTTTCTTGTTCTGTGTACATACACAGTCTGGTAGTTCACAGTTCCACATAGGTGGTACCTAGCTATGTAGCTTCATAATATGAGGATCACTTCAATTGTCATCTTCCATTCATGTGATGAAAGTCTCATAGTAGTTCAGCCTTTTCACTTGGTTCTCTTCGTAAGTGAACTGCTACAATTTGTAAGTGTTGAAGTGGTGTTTCTTATATGTGTGTTTCCAAATTGTGGTTGGTGGAATTTGTAGGCCACTGCTGGTTCTTGGGTTTGATTTGTGTGGTTTTCAAAGATCTGTTATATGCTGGCTGGCTGGTGCTATTATCTTCTAAGAATGGTTCTTTTTGAAGATTGTTTGGAACTGTTGCTGTATTGTAGCCAGAGATTTAAGATTAATCATGCCAAGGTTGCTTTGAACCTTTTGCTTCTGCATGACATTTTATACTACTCTTCACCAGCAAGAAAACAAATTTTCATCTTTCACGGGAAATCTTGGAAGTGTTTTTATAAATGTATGGATTTACTTAACTGTTATACCTCTTCCACATGTGTACCATAATTGCTTCAGTAATTTTCATATGGGTGTGTTTGGTGTTTGGTAGGACACATGGAAATTGAAGTAATATTGATAGTGTCTAAAATGTCACATACATGACATGTAGTAAGAATCTGTTAAAGGTTGGCAGACAGCAGTTCTGCCCCTATTTATTGCTAGACCAATTTCATTAATTGGCACATCGGAGAATTTCTGTGTTTTATTGATATTTGTCCTTTAACAACTGACACCAGCATAAACAAGCACATGATTTAGGCCATTCAGCTGCAAACCATCCTAATTCTCTTGAACAGAATCATAACTGTATGTATTTACCAATTTCAGAGTGTGGGAATAGAAGTGACAAATGGAGTTGAGGTTTGTTTTGAAATTAGGAGGGGGATAAATTCTTTCAATGGTTTTTATTATTTGGGAAAGTATTGTTAACCCCCCTCGTTACTCTGTTTTGAAAGTCATGATATACAAAGTAATAATAGAGCCAGTTGTTTTATATGGATGTGAAGTGCCATTATGTATGTTGAGGGAACAACATACTTAGAAATGAAGAATGCTTTCTCTTCCTGGTATTTGATGAGGTGTAGTTGGTAGATAGATACCCATATCAGAGGTACCTGCTGCCTCCATGTGAAGGGTATAAGAATACCTAACTACATAGAATTACATTGCAGAAGACAGTAAGTTTCATAGTTACAGCAGTCAACCAGGGTAGTTCACACATTGAAAAGGTTATGGGCTTGACAATCCAGGGTTTGAATCCTGCACGGGCAAGAAATGTTCCTGTACTCTATAACTACCAGACCAGCTCTGGGGCCCACCCAGCCTCCTATTCAGTGGGTACCAGGATTCTTTCCTCAGGTTGGGGGTTTGGGGGGGTGGGGGTTAACAGGGCCAGCACACGAAGTTGACCACCTCCACCTGCTGAAGATTTGAGTGGAGCTGCATGGTATGGGCAGAGACAGCTTTATCTTAAACTCTGCTGAGAGTACCTGATCTGTCATATTAAGTTATTTATGTTTTAAAATAAAATTGCAAGGATGTGTACCATATGGACATGAATATAAAATGAGAACTTCTCCTAATTCATCTCCTGAAGATGGGCTGGGTGGGTGGGGGTGTTACCTTCCAATCATGCATAAACTCATTTCTGTGAATAGGGCATCTTGTATCCACCCTAGGTAGGAGAATAAAGAAAACTAGACAGCTGTTACATGATTAACCCTTTAAAGCCTGAATTAAATCCCATAACAGACAAATATCCATGCCCCCGGTGGGATTCGAACCCAAGATCTCAGCAGGCGA
>Ga0268261_10004710_pt1 | contig 10259 bp, 5 predicted proteins | sample TergutNc150P1_FD_190353 | JGI IMG/M metagenome (GOLD analysis project Ga0268261, IMG submission 190353) | Nasutitermes corniger P1 segment gut microbial community from laboratory colony in Florida, USA - Nc150 P1 (SPAdes) (version 2) | ecosystem: Host-associated > Arthropoda: Insects > Digestive...
CTCAGGAGGTCAAATTGTATTAATACAGCATCTGGTATCGTCACTCTCAGTAAGTGACCGTCCGGTGCACCGGACGGTCACTTACTGAGAGTGACGATACCAGATTCTGTATTAATACAATTTGACCTCCTGAGGATGAGCAGGATATTGCTCGAAACATGTACATGTAGAGGATTGTAATAAATATATTAAAAATTTGTGCATCAAGTTGATCATTGGCTAAGGTTTCTTTAAAGTAGTTTTCCTCCGTCCCAATAAACTAAAGTTACGAACAATACCTTAAAAATAAGGCAAAATTTCTCTTATATCAACATATTTTGAAGTTAATGCTCATATTCTCGTATTATTCGACAGTGCATACAAGTCTTTACGAAATGTACTAAGTTTTCAATTAATAAGTTTTGAGATGTGTGACGCTCTTAAAACAAACGATTCGCTTACAGAGTTTTATGAATAGGGCGTCGATATATCTTTTAGCCTTAATTAGCAGGGCAAGTCTTGCAGTGAATACAGCCACAGTATTGAAACAGATCGGCAAAATGCGTCGTTTATTCTCGGGTTTGTAAGCTAGGAATTAGGTACTAACCTGAATACAGACCGAAATACGACAAGCCGTGGAACTGTGAGTGTACGGTGCCAGGTTACGTAAATATAAGTACAAAGGTAACAGGTGAATTCGTTCCTCTGAAAACCATGACGATGCGTGAAGGAGTGGAGGTGTACTTCCACTTGTCCATAACCTCAACAACAGATGGGGTGAGTTGTCAAATTTATTCCCCAGCCACTTTAATTCCACGGAAAATGTACCCCGTTACCCATTAACTAGGAGGCTGGGTGGGACCCAGACTCGGTTTGGATGTTTTGGATAAGAGAAAGTCTGTTCTTCCTGCAGGGAACAGTATAACGAAGGCCTGCTTGTTGCCTTACAATACATACATACATACATACATACATACGTACATACATACATACATACATACGTATATACATACATACACACATACACACACGTACATACATACATACATACATACATACATACATACATACATACATACATATACATACATACATACATACATACATACATACATACATACATACATATACATACATACATACATACATACATACATACATACTTACATACATACATACATGCACGCACGCACGCACGCACGCCTGTGCAGTGAGCAGTCAGAAAATAATGCCTCCAACTCTTTATCTACTTACATTCCTTTTAGTGTGACTAACATTACATCATTGGAGCCCTTGAAAGTTCCCAATCATAGTGGTTAATAGTCGCAACTATTTGCTTGTTAAATGACAACATTGCAATTGATTCTAAAATGGCATAGATTGTCGTGCCGTTGAAACAGCAAACGGTGACCGGGTATTTGGTTGCTGAAGGTGAGAGGCCGACTTGAATTCACGAACGTTTGCTCGAAGTGTAAGTTGAGGCCACTCTGGATGTGAGGGCGTTTCGACGATGGGTAAGAAGAATTCAAGCAGCTAAACCTGGAGGAGCAGCACAAACAGCGGAAAGTCGCATCTGTGACCTTCTTGCCTAGGGGGACGACAATGAAAGTGACCTCCGACCGACGACGTGTTGAAAGATCATGATGTCTGAATGCTTGACGTCTTCGAATTAATCCTATAAGAAAAATGTCTTTAGTGTTGCTGGTCCATGACAAGGCCAAGCTGCACTTGAGGTCATCATAAATTTTGCAAGGACATTGTTTTCGCATCCGTCTGACCTCACATCAGGTTTTTACCTGTTCGGTCTTCTGAAAATAAAAGCCTTCGAGGACACCACAATGCCAATGACAGACATTGCAGAAAGCCGTACACCAGTGGCTTCAGCGGAGGGAGAGCAGCTTTTCTGGGTGGTAATACTCTCTCTCTCGTTCAAAGGTGGGAGAATGTGGAGACTGCATTACAATAAACATGACTTCAGGAATTTTTCTACTGAATTTCTGTAAACTGTTTACAGTCCAAATTGTAAATAGCGTGACATAAAAAGCAGAAGACATTAATCTTACTTGACGTTGGGTATCCTGTCGTGCATGTAATATTTAGTAAATCGAATGTTTTCTAACACAGTTGTGTATTTCTACAAGTATATCAGCTACATGTTTCTGACTTTAAATTCTCATAATATCGAAAAGGACCGAAACATGTAGCTTACATGAAAATACGTACTTGTGTTAGACGGTATTTGAGTGTTTATTTGTTAAAGCATTACTTTCCTACTGCCTACCGCAAAAGTATACTGCACATTTACTTTATTAAGGGCGTGTTTCCCTAAGCTTATTAATTTTTTATTTATGTTTTACAAATACAATCCATCAGAGGACCATATATCCTTGATCGTTAGAATCATACACAGGATTGTGAGACTTCTCACTTTATAACACTCTTGCCCCCAGCTCAGGAAGATACGAGCTTTCCCCTGAATCATGTTTGTAAGTACTCAATACATTCGTATGTGCATGCGTGCGTGGTTACACATACCTCGTATATGCACGTACTGAGGCAGAAACCCATCGTGCATGAAGCAGAGTTTGATACGTATGCACTGAATCGGTTCAGTCAAGTTTTAAGGATTTGAACCCAGGACCCCCACTTTTCACAACCAATCATATAGCCGTGTTTTGAATGAGGATGTAACGTCAAGAAAGTAAGTGACGGAGACATCCTTCTGGGAGGCTACAACGTGTCTCCAGGTGAATAGGTACCGACGTTTCGCATGAGCTAGCTGCTTTAGTCATCAGGGCCTACCAGTGAAAGGAGAGTCAACATGGCGTAACATCTCACAGTATTCAGACTTCACTAAAATGCCGTGTGATTCTAAACTTTCGCAAGTTAAGGGCCCATGTAAAGTATGTTGAACAAATGGGAAAAGCAGCCCATGTTAGAACCTTGAATGATCCACAGCCTACTTAACCCTTTCGATGCTAAGCATGTGATGAATCGCCTCCAAGCATTGTTACCTCTGGCATGGATTTATTTAAGGTTTAAGAACACTTTGGAAAATATTCCCCTTGGTCTCACAGGTGTTAAAACCAAAGTATTCCTTGCTTCACAAAGTCATAGTGTGATATGGACGTAGTGTATGATTAGTTTTTTCTTAAAGGAAAATTTATATAGAAAATGTTAACTATGCAATGCCTACCGATGACTTGAATACGTCTACTGGCCCATGGGTATGTAAAATTGCAAGGATATAGGTATAGACACCTTCAAGTAAATATTTTGACATTGTTGTGCAAACCTCGGAGGGTATGGCACGTTGTTCACTGATGATCAGTCTATTTCCCGGATACGAGACGTGAAACCACTGATTTAACCTGCTTTGTCCTATGGTAATTACAACGTTGCCAGCTGCACAGGACTCACTACACGAGTTGCTAAAATGTTGCTCAGGATTGCCTAAAAAAGAATTGTTAAACAATTTACAACTTCGTGGTATATTAATTTTAATACAATAATACACCCATGCTTGTAAAACTGAATCATGACGGACGACATAACCATCATATGTAGCACAGCTGTAAGAAATGGGAATCTCACTGAAGACTATGATTGAAAATGGTCGTAGGAAAAATGTGCTTACGTAAGACCTAGGAGTAAGGGGAAAGTAAAATGAAACTAGGTTGCAAGTAATCTAGATTTGAAAACCCGAAGCAAATTGAATTTTCATGTAATGGCATGGCGACTTCTACTAATATTCAGACCCTGCAATGGCAAGTAATTTTTTGAATGGGTGAACCAGACTCATTCGTCACGAAAATGGGCGCCATACGTCCATGTGAAACATCGGAACACTCGTCTACTATACGGCATAGAAATTCAAAGGAAGACCATCAACTGCCGTGAAAATTAGAAAACTTATAACTGCCAGCTTTCCAGCGACTGTACTTTGAGTTTATCAGAAGTCAGATCAGTTGCAATTTTCACTAGCACGCTGGTTCTTGACAACCAGTGAGGGTCAGTAATAAATTTCCAGTTGCCATCTCGGACCGCAACTTACAGGTAGTCAAATCTTCGTTGAAGCGTGCAGGGGAAACTACGAACTTTGTAGTGGAAGTACGATTAAATGCTCGTCAGCTGCAGTGGTTATTGGCTTCTCCTTTTCCGTATCATAAACATTCTAGCTCATATTTCGGAATTTATTGAAAATTAGAGAACTTTCTTGTCAAAGACTGCAATTGGATGTACAGTCTTTAAAACCTTTGTAATAATCAGTAGACTTGCCAACTGTATCTAAATTACAGTGACACCCTATTGACACTTTAAAGGCGAAAATTATCTGAAACTATTCAGTTGGTACCGCGCAGTCATGACCCGCCGTCTCGGTTATAAAAATAGGTCAGTTATTACAGTTCATTCATTGTGTTGTCTGTCTAACGACAGATCTGTAGCACCTTCCAAACCGAGTTCCCTACCCAGCGCAATCTACAGCTCCCTCTTTAAATTTCCAGTATCCTGTAATTTCCTTAAGGTAATCCAATAGCTGCTTAGGTCTTGTTAATCGTCTTCCCTTCCCTTCTATCTTTTTTTCAATAACGTGAAAATTTTAACAGGCAGATTCTACCCAAGATGTGACCAGTCCAGTTGGTCGTCCTTCGTTTTGTTGTTTGTGGGATTTTTTTCCCTCCAGCATTCAGTTTAATGCTTCATTTTTATACGATCGGTCCAAGTAATTTTCTCCATCCTTCCACAGCACCACACTTAAAAATTTCCAGGCATTTCTGATCTACTTTTCGAAGTGTCCGATTTTCAGCATCAAACAAAGCTATGCTCCAAATGCAGCATTTCGCTGCTTTCTTCCTTAAATATGTCCAATTTGCTGGTGAAATTTATGTTCTTCTAAAGATAAAGAAATATGTCGTTTATCACCAGTAGGGGTTGTTTATTATGTATATGGGAAATTCGTTTACAACATGTTTCGATCCAAAGGAACTATCTTCAAGTAATATGTTTTATCTAAATTACTAAAAGAGTTATTGGGCTATGAGTGGTTTGTATATAATGGTATCTCATTATTACAATTATTCGGACTATACGGGTGTTGATGGGTAATGGGGGTGTGTACAAATGTCGTTTGTATAGTGATTTTGTGTGTGTTATAATCTCTAATAGAAATTTTACAGAGTTCTCTACAACAGCGAATTTAGTTCTAGCACGTATGATTGAATAGTTCTCAGCTAACATGTTAGTTTTAAACTTGGAAAAAACAAACAATTAAATTTGTAACAAAAAACCTATACCATATTTTGCATTGACCATTGATCATAAGGATAAGTATATAGAATAAGCAGTTAATTTAAAATTTCTTGGCACACACATTAACAATTACCTTAACTGGAAGAATCACATTGATCAAATAGGCACTGCGCTACTAGTCGAAGGGTCCCGGGATCGAACCCCGGTCACTGGGAATTTTTTTCGGGGCATCAGACAGTTCCATGTGCCCTGGGGTCGACTCAGCCTTTAAAAATGAGTACCAGGATATTCCTGGTGGTAAAGACGGCCGGTGCGTAAGGGTGACGACCTTACCACCTTCATGTGCCGAGTGTCTAGAAATTCTGGAGCCTTAACCTACCAGAACCCCAAAGACCGCTAGGCCTGTAGTGGGATTACTTTACCTTTTTTTTACATTCATCAAATTACTCCTAAGATAAGTGCAGCATGTTATGTGGTTGGAAAAATATATCTGCAATAATGACACTCTGAGATTAATTTACTTTGCTTATTTTCACTCTATTGTGAGTTAAGGAATAATATTCTGGAGAAATGTCTCGAATAGTGGGAAGATATTCACCTTACAGAAGAGAATAGAATAGAAATAGAACTTCACGTAGAAGGTTATTTAAAAGACATTGAGGAGTTTTTTTTATTGAGAATCAGCTCGTATTCACCTTACAGAAGAGAATAGAATAGAAATAGAACTTCACGTAGAAGGTTATTTAAAAGACATTGAGGAGTTTTTTTTATTGAGAATCAGCTCGTCGGTGTATAACATAAATACAAGAAGTAAACACCATTATCATAAACCGGTTGCCAACCTGTCCTGTTTTCAGAAAGGCACATCCTACTCTGGAATCAAAATTTTTAACAACTTACCAAAAAGTATTAAAAGCCTTAAGAATGAAAAGAAACAGTTTAGAATAGCCTTGAAAAAATGTTTATATGCACACTTCTTTTGCTCTCTGGATGCATTTTTCGCATGTACAGATGTTATGTATTGCGAACTTATATGACTCTTGTAAATGTGTATTTTACACAGTATATTTTTATACAGGGTGATTCTCTCGCTAGAGGCCCCAAACTAGTCTACCTGCAAATATTCAACGAGTTTGTCTATCAATTAACGGATGATGAACTAACTACTGGGTATTACCAACAAGACGGTGCAACATGTCACACTTCAAATGCGAGCATGCGAGAAATGGAAATTTTTTTTAAAGACAGATTTATCTCAAAAAACCTTTGGCCACCCAGATCTCCCGATCTAACGCCTGCCGACTTCTTTGGGGCCTATTGAAGGGCAAAGTGTACAAAAATACACCCCGCACAATCGAACAACTCAAAGACGCTATACGCCAAGAGATTCAAGCTGTCAACATCGACACTTTGGGAAAAGTATTCAAGAATTTGGAGAAACGCATTCAAGTGTGCTTGGATGTGAAAGGAGACCAGTTTCAGCATCGATTATGAGCAGGTCCTGTTTTCCATCGTTGCCGGTATGTGTATATAAATTTTCAAGTAATTATCTCAATAACATAATTTTTTATAGACAATAGTTTGGGGCCTCTAGCGACAGAATCACCCTGTATATTTTTATGTTTTATGACATGTTCCATATCCTGTTGTCTTGTGACAGTCTTAGGGATTCTTGGAATGTATATTGCATTGTATTGTATTGTATTGTATTGTATAACTAACCTTTATACAAGTACAAATATTTTTCATATCCAATATTTCCGTGATGTAAGCGTTTCATTGACATGGCATGTACGTCGTGGTTTCAAAATGTTCACGGAATCACTGCATTTCTTAGAAATACAAAACTGTGCAAACATTTAAGCTATATTTATTTCAAAATAGTCCCATTTGCAACTGTGCACTTCTCCCACCGACCGTAACGGTGTTAGAAATATTCCTGGAAGCCATTTTGTGAGCGCCTTTTCAGCTCTTCCGTCGCATTAATTATGTTATTTGCATTAGAAAACGCCGTTATTTCAACGCCGATTTCTCGCTAGGTAAAGGCGAAAATCAGCTGGAGCTAGGCTGTGAGCATGGGATTTGCTCCAGCGTCGTCACATTGCTCTTTGCTAAGAAATCATTGACCAAAACAGACCGGTGTGCTGGAACATTATCGTGAAGAGGAAACCAACTGTTTATTTTTAACTTTTCGGGGCTTTTCCTTCAGAACGTATCCATAAAATGACGAGGGGTATCAATATACATTTCTTTATTCACTGTTTTACCTTCAGGAATGAACTCATAATGGAGAATGCCCTGGCGGTAACAACCTCCTGTAAATCGTACCAACGAATTCCGGGAAAATTCTGAAACTACTACGTTTTAACATCTCCAGACTTATGTTTTTAATTAATAATAAGGCTATGTCACATGTCCAGTGTGTGTGTTACATGTCAGTGCTTTTATTTGCTTTATTCTCTTTAGATTAAAAACGGACTTGGTAACAATGCTGATAAACGTTCAAGTTTTGACTAGCTGAGGCGTAGAAAGGGCAAACAACACAACAAGCAACGCGATAATATCAAGTTATGCTTGGACATGGCTTGGAATAGAATCTGGTTAATTCTAACCTAATATTACGTATGTGAATAATGCATTAGAATGAAACATTCCTAGAATAACAGCGACCATACAGAGCATGCAAAGTTGTTTAAACACAATATAATTACGTGCACCACGAACTCTAGCTTTGTGGCCAGGAGACCACAGATGTAAACTCTTCGTCCATATTTACATTTGAAGCCCAGAACACGGTTCTGGAAAAGTAAATTATTGGCTAATCGAGTGCTAGTAGAGCAGTTGCATTCCTGTCTATGGTGGATGTTTGTACTGCCAGTGATAATGTAGCTAAACGCAGGCAAGGATGTGGTTAGCAGTAAACTGGCGCTGGGAGTTGAAGGGTTTAGAAATAGGGGGTGGCTATGTGTATCTGTGCGTGCGTGTGTGTGTGTGTGTATGCGGGACATACGCGCCATCAATCAATCACCAGCAACACGTTGCACGATGGAGGGGGTGTTTCCTCGTTATTACTCTCTCTATATCCCGAGTTCCGACTATGTGGTCTTCTCTCCTCTTTCACATAGTGGCTTATTGGAATCCTCTCTGCCTGTCGATATAGACGACTGACCATCTACCAAGATGGGTAGACAGACATCAGCTTATATATCCCCCGGGCAGTGTAAGCATCGTCTCTCGAATTACTTGTTCTTTAGTGGTCATTACTTCCAACCAAAGAAAGCCGAGCTATCCAAATTGAATAACAAGCGAGGGATAGCCATGGTAACTTTCGATTCCTTCTTCGCCTTCTACGTAGTAGGGGGTAGAAGAAACTACCTTGTAACGGAAAAAGAGGGAGAGATCTATTATCGATTGATTTGTTCTTGGAGATGTGTTGTTCCATAGTAGATCATTATGAACAAATTTTACACGTTTTATTTGCGTGTCATTATCTTAGAAAGTCTGCCTTTCTGTGTCAGGCTGCATCTCCGCTTGAAATTACAGGTTAAATCAAGATCAGAAGCTCGGTACACGTGTCAGAGTCTTGGTTAATGTCCAGAAAAATGAGAATAGCCGGGAAATTAACGTATTGGAATTGAGGGGTTATTACCGAACGTTTAAAGTTACGGTCCTTTGTGTTGCAGCCCCTTGTAGACTGTCAGATTCCGGTGTTTTGAAGGGAAACATAACTCCATCTTCAAGGCACAAGACTGTTTTTAACGATGGGAGGTGTCCGGGATTTTCCTAGGGGCTTTTCACTTTTACCTAGAAGAAGAAGGGGGGCGGTTCCTCCAAAACGCTGATAATATTAGTTTACCGGCGTGGAATTCTGGAATCTACATTTAGAACATATTGTAAAGCGCTTAATTTTTACGACAAGGATAATAGGTTTATTGAAATTGCTTCATGGATATGTGTGAGATGCAGAGTGGCAAGCTTAAGCATGACCTCTGCTGCATACCTGCATTTTCTGCAGTTTGTGAAAGTACAGCATAATACATAGTGTCTCTTTTATCTCGTGTCTCAACACAACACATTTGCCGTATGTAAAACCTGTATAAGCTGGGACAAACAAACCATAAGCCCTGCAGTGCTCAAGGACACGATAAAAGTCACATCCTCTGTATTGATATCCTTGAAAAATTCCTTAAATATAATTTTATATTATTGTATAATATATAAGTTTCTACATAATTATATATAAATATAATTATACATACATTAAATTTCGAATATATGTATGTCCATTTGTGTTTGTTGTTCTTGTGGTAACTCAAAATGCATTGCGCGGGGCTATTACGTATACGGTGTAGTTTAAATGTAGAACGTGGTTTCAAAAAATTGGGTAGTTATTACGCCACTGTCTTGAACGTTGCTGTGACTTCGATGCATATATGCGAGAAGCGTAGCAGATGGTGCACATCAGAGTTCAAATCAGTCACCTTTGACATATAAGCATTCGTCTCACCCTGACACCAAGGCTTGTATTCCGGCGTAGAAGAAATCGGTGTCAAGCGTCTACACCCAGGAGGCGATAGCATGCTTCACATCGGCGTCTGTTGCAAATTCCTGTCAAGCTTGATTCTTTTTAAGGGATCCAAATACCCGTATATAAGGTTTTATAAAAGACGAACAGATGTTCTTGGGTGTGTGAATATAATTTTGTTGTATGGTAATCACCCAATCTGTTGTCTTCCAGGTTGCTATCCAAAAACTCAAAGATCAAGATATATAGAACTATAATTTTGCCCGTGGTTTTGTATGGGTGTGATACCTGGTCGCTGACATTGAGGGAGGAACGCAGGCTGAGGGTGTTTGAGAATAGGGTGTTGAGGAAAGTATTTGGGCCTAAGTGGGACGAGGTAACAGGGGAATGGAGAAAGCTGCATAACGAGGAGCTGAATGATCTGTACTCCTTACCCAGTATTGTGCGGGTGGTAAAATCGAGACGAATGAGATGGGCAGGGCATGTGGCGCGTATGGGGGAGGAT
>Ga0268261_10004711_pt1 | contig 10258 bp, 7 predicted proteins | sample TergutNc150P1_FD_190353 | JGI IMG/M metagenome (GOLD analysis project Ga0268261, IMG submission 190353) | Nasutitermes corniger P1 segment gut microbial community from laboratory colony in Florida, USA - Nc150 P1 (SPAdes) (version 2) | ecosystem: Host-associated > Arthropoda: Insects > Digestive...
GTAGCAGAAATGAAAAAATTTTTTTCAATAATTATTCTAATGGGGCAAGTCAGGAAAGATAAACTAAAGGATTATTGGTCTACGGATCCATTTTTAGATACTCCTATTTTCAGGAAACTTATGAGCCATAATAGATTTGAACAAATTTGGTGGTGTTTACATTTCAATAACAATGAACTTCTGCAACAATCAACTAACAGGCTTTTCAAAATTCAACCCTTATTGGATTTTTTTCTTGAAAGATTTCAGACTATTCATAAGCCAAATCAACAACTTTCCTTAGATGAAGCAATGATTCCTTGGAGGGGTAGGCTTCGTATACGAACATATAACCCGGGGAAACTTATAAAGTATGGATTACTTGTTAGTATGGTCACTGAAAGCACCTCAGGCTATATCTTGAATTTAGAAATTTATGCTGGTGAAGGAAAAAAATTACAGGAAACTATTTTCACACTTTTGGAAACTTATCTTGATCAAAATTACCATGTCTACCAAGACAACTATTACAATCATGTGATAATTGCTGTAAGTCTCCTTTCAAGACAAGTTAGAGTATGTGGAACAATCAGAGTGAACAGGGGTCTTCCTCCAGAAATGAAAAACGAACCACAGTCTCTGAAACATGGCGAAACCACATTCAGGAGAAAGGGTGAAATTCTTCTTCAATCCTGGAGGGATACTCATGTTGTCAATATGATTTCCACAATTCACGATTCAACAATGGTTGATGTTCCACGGAGAAATAAAGAAGTAAAAAAAAACCTATTTGTATTTTTCAGTATAACATGTTCATGAAGGGTCAGATCAGTACTTGTCTTATTATTCTCTCTTGAGAAAAACAGTGAAGTGGCCAAAGAAAGTTGCATTTTGGCTTATAAATTGTGCACTTTTCAATTCTTTTCGAATTTATCAAAAACTAAACCCTACATCAAAAATGAGATACAAAGAATTTCTGCTACAAGTGGCAAAAGACTGGGCTACAGATAAGGTGGAGACAGACACAGACGCAGCACGCCCAGGAACATCAACCCAAACCCCTCGTGTGCCCCATGAGGACCCCCCTGGGAGACTTTCAGGTGATATGCAGAAACATGTGCTAGAGAAAACTGTTGGAAGTGAACGGGGTAAAAGAAAATATCCTGCTAGGAGGTGCCACGTTTGTGCTGCCCACAAACAAAGAAGTGAAACTCGGTACATCTGCAAGTTCTGCTTAGTGCCACTCCACAAGGGGAAATGTTTCCAGAGGTATCACACCCTCAAGCACTACTAGGGTCTTTGGTGAGTATTTCCTGAAAATTTCAGTTCACAAAAATAGTTAGTGAATTTGTTATAAATTTTTAAAGAAACACAGTATAAAAGTTGATTAAAATTGTTTAAACCCCGGGAACGGGGGTTTAAACAATTTAAATAACCCCGTCCTCAATGTGTTAAAAACAAATACTTCTGAGGTAATTGATTACAAACATGTCTATTATTTAAAGACATAACTCACCTCTGTGTCTACTTAAAAAATATTCTCTTTAACATCCTCTTATACCCAAGCAATCAGGAAAAGGATACAACACAAAAAATGTTCAATTTTTCTTCCCTCCTTCTTTGTGTGTTACATACTAGTTGCACAGACAAACAGTTAAAAATTCTGATGCAGGCATACACTGGTATATCCAGGTAGTATTAAAGTAAAAGACAAGGATGTGATGAGGATCAAACAACATACTGGCCTGCATGATATAGCATTCTGATTTATAATACAACACAGTACCGAAAGAACAAACAATGAATAATGAAATTTGCTCCCCCCCTCCCCCACATGTTACTGCAAAAATTATACAGCACATAAAACTGATTAGCCCATTTAACAAACACAGAAATGAAGTGCACTTTTATCACTGATCCAACGAAATAAACAATTTAAAAATATAAACAACAGTGTCACAAAAAACTCTTTTAACTGTAACAGAAGGGAAAATTGCATTGTACAGGAAACTCATAGCATTAAGCCCAGTGCTCATTTATACATCATAAGGTATGACAATTAAAATAATATACATGCCAAACTATACAGGCCTGGCAGTATAAAGCTTACATACATCACATAGTTGGAAGAAATACAGAAGTATTTAATGTTATATCATGCAGTGGATTTCTGTTATTCAAAACACTGTATCACACAGATGTTCCAAACATCAGAAGGATATGTATGGTCTCTCCTCAAAAGAAGACCTTTGAGTTAACTTCTTCAGTATATTCAGAAACACTGCTGTTTCATTAAAATGCATCATGAAACAACTATATACAACCTTAGCATACACAAATATATTACACCTGAAGTGAATAAATGAATATAAATAAAATATCTAAAAAAGATAGCAAAGAATCAGTGCCTTCTACAGTTTTCAGAGACAGGTTTTTATATAAGCAACTTGGTTCGAACAAAAAACATCAATATAGGATTTTTTCTCTCTAGCAGAACAGAATGGAATGCAGGGCTGTGATCATAGTGGAGTAGAAGTAAAACACTTTGAGTGTTTTATGAGAACTAGGTAGGCAGATAGCAAAGAGATGTTCATGAATTATTGAGTGGAAACAGGATGGTGACAGAATGAAAGCATGTTGAAGAATAACATCAACTACAGATACCCCTATAATTATCAGGTCTGCAAATCTATCATTGACCGATTACTTCTTAACAATTACACAACAGATTTCAATTTACGGAGTCAGTATTTCAGTTTCATATACATATAAACTACTTTTTAAGACTCTGTTCACATATTCGCTAATTTTCACTTTGCAGAATAAAATTCTGAGATTTACTAAACCTATCTGAAGTCACATTTCAGAGTACATTTTATTTTCATGTTAATTTTAACATCTGCACAAGTTGCTTTGGCAAATGACACTCTCCACAGTTACGAAACAAAAAACAGCACATCTGCGTTATAGTGATACTCACCCCGAAAAGATATGCACCATACCAAGAAAGTGATGATGGTAAGAGGCGTGTCACATTTTGGAACAGTTTGGTGTCACTCTTCTTGGGATTTAAATGAAACACTTCTGGTTCCAGAATCCCTTTTCGAATAGATTTCATAAACCTGTAAATAAAAAGGGGGCATTTATAAACCATATGCCAAGTTGTCAAGATTTTGAAATGCCAAGGAAACCAATGAGTTATGGTTTTTTTTTATAAGTTTTCTTTTATTTGTGTGTACATATTCCACATTTTAAACTTCAATATCAACTTACTGATGTTATTCAAATAAATTAACCAACTAGATGCAACAGTTTCACAAGATTATTACTTTACGTTTACGTGTGGCTCAACATGTTTCAGGCGCTTCCACACCCATCATCAGGAGCATACAACTGCATTAGCAGCCTCTGGTTTTACTGTTGGAGTGTGGCGGTAGCAGCATTGTTGGTTGTGGTCTGGCTGGCCGGCCCAACCACAACCAACAACGCTGCTACCACCACACTCCAACGGTAAAACCAGAGGCTGCTAATGCAGTTGTAAGCTCCTGATGATGGGCGTGGAAGCACCCAAAACATGTTGTGCCACACATAAATGTAAAGTAATAAACTTGTAAAACTGTTGCATCTAGTTGGTTAATTTATTTGAATCGTATGATGATGCACGGACTTGCTAATGTCAAATTTACTGACGTTACTTTGGCACATTAAACTGTTTTACGTGTTTGTTTCTATTAATTACATTTTTAGCCTAATGATAAGCAATATGTAGACCAAAGCAAGTAGCTTTAAGTTTGATATGTTCCACATTCTGTGCATTACTTACTTACTCCATGGAGCAGAGTCCTTCTTGAGAAGTGAAACAGTTCTCAGCTAGTCAAGAAATTCCCCGCATTTTATGGAACCCAAAGGTTCACTACCATGTTTAAAAGTGCCCGCTGCCTGTCCCTACCCTCAGCCAGATCAATCCAGTCCATGCCCACCCACACCCCTTCCTGAAGATCCATCATAATATTATCCTCCCAACTATGCCTGTGTCTTACAAGTGGTGTCTTTCCCTCAGGCTCCCCACCAAAACCCTGCATGCATCTCTCCTTTTCCCCATATGTGCTACATGTCCCACCCATCTCATTCTTCTCAATATGATAACTCAAATAATATTTGGTGAGCAGTACAGATCATTAAGCTCCTCATTATGTAGTTTTCTCCACTCACCTGTTACCTTGTCCCTCTTAGGCCTAAATATTCTCCTCAGCACCCCATTCTCAAACCTTCAGCTCTGTGCATTAATTAGACATACAACATTTATTAAAAAGACCAACAAATGCACTTTGGTTTTATGAATGCAATTTTATTATTTTATTACTTTACTGACGTGTTTCGGCCACTCGTGGCCATTTTCAAGGTGGTAAGTGCAAGTATTCAAATATATTTCTAGTGGGTCGATAACACTCACAGTTAAAACCATATGGTTGTGGTTGGTTAAATGGTAACAAAGTGATGGGTAAAAATATCAGCAGTTGAAAATTGTTGTCTGGAGTATGGTTCTGTGGAATGATCTGCAAAGTGGACTACTCGGAACTTGGCCACTGAGTGGCCAAAACATGTCTGTAGTCACTATATAATAGAATTACATTCATAAAATCAAAGTGCAATATGTTGGTCTTTTTAATAAATTTGATTCATGAAGCTTTAAATAAAAGTGACTATTTAATATTTCTTATAATATGCTCATAGCAAAAAGTTAGAAACCTGTGACCTGCATTAGTTATTTGCATCAGAATGCTCAATGCTCATATTTCTGGATTGGAAGGAAGGACCCAAAATCCATTACATGTATGGACTGAAAATAATTTCCAGCAATTCAAATTATTTCTATCACAAAACAGTAAGTATTCACAATTTAGATGTTAAACATTTTCGCTGAATTAGAGTATCAGCAGGCAACTGCAGTCCCTTTGCTAACAGATAAGCCAAAGGGACACAGTGGTGCACCAACTTACAACTCTGTAGATACAAACGGTGATAGGGAAATGGTGAAAATGCAACAACGCTACAAGGAGTTAAATATTAGTAAAGGTAAAGGTAAAGCAATCCCATTACAGGCCTGGACAGACCCTGAGGTTTCCAGGAGGTTCAGGCTCCCAGATTTCAAGACAATCAGCACATGACGGTGGTAAGGTTGTCAGCCCTACGCACCGGCTGCCTTTACCCCCAGGAAATTCCTGGTACTCATTTCTGTTAGAGGCTGAGTCAACCCCAGGGCCATAGTGCAGCCGAAAGGATTATGTCAATGAAAAATTCCAATGACACCATCGGGAATCGAACCCGCGACCTTCTGGTTTGTAGCGCAGTGCCTCAACCAACTGCGCTATGGCGTACCCCAATTAAATATCAGTAGTGGGCCACATAATGGCATACACATTAACCCTATATGTTGTCTATATGCTATATACATACTAAAAACAGTACAAACACAAAAATTGAACTATGCTGACACACAACCACTGCTGGTGTAATGGCAAAGTAACATAGTGAAAAGTTCATAGTCTATACAACAGTTACAGCAATCAGCTACACATCCATAATTCTAACATGCTACTATAATTTTCATAACGCTTTGTACCATACAGAGAAATCCAACATTATTTAACGACAATTTGAGCCGCTGTTGAGATTTTCTGAGATTGTACCACCAAACTCACTGATGTAGAAGTAACATTAGAATTCTCCTCTGAGGGTACCTGGTTCAAACCTCATCCATGACACCAGGTATACCAAATGGGGTATTTTGGGGTTTTCTATATTGCAATATAAACAAAAAACAAAAGACTAAAACCATAATGCTTATTAAAATTCTACCTTCAATAACAAAGTATCCCACGACATGCACATTGCACGCCAGATACCTAGGGCAACATATACACACTCAGGTTGTGTAATAATTATTGCTTTTCCACTGCAACAACGGTCACACGAACACACCTCAATCTTATGTCATACATACATTGCCTGTCTTGTTACTTCTGTATTTGACTTATTCTGAATGGATAAAGAATAATGTTATGTGGAAAGAATGAAGTTGTTATGTGGAACGAATGAAGTCCAGTTTTTAACCACCCAGTTAAGATTCCAGAATAGAACATAAAGCAAAATAAACAAACAAGAGGAGAGACTGTTTCTTTAGAAAGAATTGCACACTTCAAAGAAAGAAAACTGCCTCTTGAGAAGAACTTTTTTTTTTAATTTCGTGCTGTTTAGACAGGCATAAACGGAGAGCTGCAACATTAAGTATCTCATACAAGACCCAAATCAGTCATAATCTTGTTCTTTTACTACATGAAATCAGGTCCATACTTGATGCAGCTCTCTACACAAGCCACAAAGTTCCCAAACTTTGTTAAACTGTAGCATACATTTGTCAATGGCAGTACTTCCTTGGTGTTACAATGATGCAAGACCATCTACAACTGATTACATGGTCTTGAATGTGAAAAAATTTTCTTCTCTTGACAGAAAGAAAAATAGAAGAGGAAAATTTATACAAAGATCATTTTGTAGCAGCTGTCATAAAAATTCATGCACACATGACTTACCTCAGCGATGATATGAGCATGTTGGTTGCACGGATCAGCTGGGTACCATACTCGGGGTTCTTCTCGTTGACAAACACAATTTGTGGGTTGTAGTTAATGGGGAGTGGAACCCTATCCCTTAGGTACTTGTCAAACCAAAGTTCAGAAATATAACTTGTATGTTTATTGTTGTTGTCCCAATCCTTCAGTTGTTTCTGCAGTGATAACCCCTCCCCTTTCTTGAATTCAGACACAATGGCTTCCGTATTGGCATAGTCTTGCGGTGACAGTAATGGACGCTGAGCTGCTAGATAACGTTCACATGTTTTTTCAAGCTCTGGAATTGGAAGTCTTGGCAAAGAAGCTTGAAAGTGTAATGTAGGCACTTTACTTCTTTGAAGATACTGATAATCAGAGTCTTTGTTTGACCTGTTAACACAAAATGGTAAGTTTCAAACTCTAGAGTTTATGACACTGATATTTTGCAGATTTTACTTCTAGAACAACAGAAATCAGCAGTTGAGAGAATGTGTGGATAATGAGTTATGTGAGCGGGTGGTTGGGTTGGTGAGTGAAAGGCCCCCCCCCCCCCCAACACACACGCACGCACGCACGCACACACACACACACACAGAGATATATTTAAAAGCAACTCGATGAAACAGCAGTTCTTGCAAAATACTTCTGAAATAACGCATATAACCTAGAACACCTCCACTCGCATTGGTTTCATACAAGCCAACAATTCAACCAATGTTGTCCAATAAAGATAAATAAATTAAGGGATTTACTTCACACTTCAGTTCCAAACATTCAAACCATACTGGCCAAAAAAAAAACCCCACACCAATTGCAGAAGCAATTATAACATCACCATAAAACAAAATTAATACTGTCATATAGTATATTATTCCTTTATTTACACCTCCAGCCATCTTGTGTTACATTTCACAAAATAAATTTTGCTGAAGAGAATACAAGGTTTTTAATTTTAATTACCAATGTCTTGTAATTTTATGGGAAGTGAAGTCAAGATGAAGATACTTTTCTAATCCAATCAAAATAATATCTCAAGATTACAGAACAGAACAGTCACATAAAGAATGCATTCACAGTTAACCTCTTGTGCACCTTACATAATATACAGAGGATTGTGACTATATGAAAAGCAGGCTAACTTTATTCAGACAGTCTTAAAATATAGATCTATTACAGTAAAAGCCGGTTCAGCAGACAATGGACAAACCAGAATGCTCTATTAACCAGAAATTTACACAGGCCCTTTATACTTCACTATTCCATCCATCGGCAACATGTGACACCAATTCCAAAGCTCAAAAATTACAGTTGACCAAGAATGACTTCTGACAGGACAAATTTGTGTAAGAAGACTATTAAGATAATGACAGTTGGTGGTTTACATTATACATTCACTTTGTTATATTAGTAAGGAAAATTGCTAGAAAATGTGAAAATGGAAAACAGGATAGGATATCAAGTTACAAATTCAATGATTAGGTCTGCTCATGAGCTTACTAGATACACTGCAATGTACATAAGGTACAACACTCCAAAAAACTGATATCCAGATATAATTTCATCCTGTCGGTACAGATAAACCAGCTTACACTGTATATAGCAATCTGAAGGACACTTCACACAGATGCCTGACTGAAAGAAAATGACGAATTAAGTTCCCATATACAAAAACCACATTCAGTTTTAAGTCAGGTAGGTACTCATGTATGAAACTACATGGTATCACATCTAAAAAATTATAAATCCCTTCATTATACAATTTTTTCCAGTTTTCTTTCCTTCCTATTTCCTAGGCTTCACTAATACACCCATCACACTATTTATGGTCTTCCCTCCTGTTCAGAACCAAGTTTTGCACTGCATAAAATAACATGTAAAATAGGAGTTTTGTTTATTTTATTCTTTATGCTATTAGACAAAAGAGGAAGACAAAAAGCTTCTGAACGTACGCATTTCCAAAATTTAATTGGCTTTTATTACGATATGAAGGCAGTTTTTACTTTTTACTGCCATTCCTCCCAAATACACAGAGTCCCAAAACAAATATATCGATAAGAAAGATAACTTTACTGGTAATTGAAATAACAAACTGATTTTGACAAGAATATAGCATTATATGTAAAGTATCAGTTTCATGTCTCAAAAACATTATAAAACCTCTGTGCTCCAGCACTACAGAGAAATCATGGGATGTTATTACAAAGAGCTTTCAAGAAGATGAAGCACCCTCTCACTTTGCCCACAGTGTTAAACCATTCTCACAAAAAATATTCCCTGAACATTGGATTGGTCAGGGAGGATCTATGAATTAGCTGGTTCATTCACCTGACCTAAGGTATATGTACTTTCATCTCTGCTATTTTCTGATTTGATTGTTCATAATGAATGATGGAAGATATACAGAATTTTTGTAGTAATTTAATAAAATCTACATAATATGCTGAATCAGAGCAAACTAAAGATTTTTCATTATTTCAATGCCTAGTAAAGATACTGGACTTTCTTTTTTGCATATTCACTTTGGGACAACCTGTATTTTAACTCTGCCACGTTTTCAAATGCCATATTAGCTACCTTTACATCGCAGTTTTATCCTGCATCTAATGACTCTCAATCTATGCATGAGAATAGCTGAAAATAATAGGAGTGGATAGCAACAAATTTAAAGAATGAAGAATATCTCATGTTGAGATCCTCTATCAATATATGCAAAGGCCCTTTCTTGAGTCATTCACCATCTTAAAAAATGTAATTACCTGCTCCTCTTCTGACACACCAGGACTGAAGGATGCACATACTTCAGCTGTAATAAAACAGTACGTCAAATTACCAAGTTTTAACAATTCCAGACTTCATGTAACTATATAAACAAGAAAATGAACAACAAGAAAGCTTGAAATAAGTATATAAACAAATAAGTAATCAAATGAACAACTAATAAACAATCAATAAACAAACTAGTGATGTACAAGGGCCCATACCACAAAAACTCAAAGTTACTGCTGCAAATAGGGCTCAGTGTTCTACATTTTCATGCAAGCCTACTCTTTACAATTCTAATTTCCTTCTTTTAAAGTAACATTACCTCAATTACCTTCATGTATTACAGTCACTGAATTTCAACTTCATATCCTCCATACTCTGCTCCCCACTGAAACTAAACCTTACATAATCATTTCTGTGCATGTCTAAGATTACTTCCAATTGTACACTTTTCTTTTTAGAGGAATGCATAAACGAAATCAGAACAGATGGCATTTCTATTAGGAAAAGTCAAAAAAGAGACTACTTGGTTAACCTTTAGAGACTAAACGTAATCCGCTTTAAATTAGGAGTCAGTCCGTACTGCGCTGTAATCACTTTCCACCACGGTTATAAAAACAAATCAGTTAATGATGTACAAAACAAAGGCCGCTGCCTTTTCTCAGATCCGTACAAAACATTCAATGCGAAGTGAGAACCATGTAGATTTTTTGAATGTTAAACCTGGTGGTATGTAAAGAAACCGCTAGGCTTTAAAAGGTTAACTAGGAACAGATGAAAGTATAATAATTAACCCTTAGGTGACTAATGTCATATATAGATGGAGTACCCATTCTTGATGTTTCTAGATCACACACAACGACGCAGCACAGTCGGTAGGACTCCTCTGGACGAGTGATCAGCTC
>Ga0268261_10004712_pt1 | contig 10254 bp, 8 predicted proteins | sample TergutNc150P1_FD_190353 | JGI IMG/M metagenome (GOLD analysis project Ga0268261, IMG submission 190353) | Nasutitermes corniger P1 segment gut microbial community from laboratory colony in Florida, USA - Nc150 P1 (SPAdes) (version 2) | ecosystem: Host-associated > Arthropoda: Insects > Digestive...
CTACCAGCGTAGTTTTGCCGTGGTCAATGTGGCTATTGTGGCCCACGTTGACCACGGCAAAACTACGCTGGTAGATGCGATGCTCCGCCAGGCTGGCGCCTTTGGTGCCCACAAGCAAATGGGTGACCGCGTGATGGACAGCGGCGACTTAGAGCGCGAAAAAGGCATCACCATTTTGGCGAAAAACACCGCCATCCGCTACACCGGCCAGCACCTAGAACTCGCCACCGCGCATGACCCTAATGAGGATGCCTCGGTAGAGATTGATGGCGTAACCATCAACGTGATTGACACCCCCGGCCACGCCGATTTTGGCGGCGAGGTAGAGCGCGGGCTTTCGATGGTGGATGGCGTGGTGTTGCTAGTCGATGCCAGCGAAGGCCCCCTGCCGCAAACTCGTTTTGTTTTGCGTAAAGCGTTATTAGCCAAATTGCCAGTTATTGTGGTGGTAAATAAAGTTGACCGCCCCGATGCGCGCATTAGTGAAGTAGTTGAAGAAACTCACGATTTATTATTGAGTTTGGCATCTGATTTACATGAAAGTGGCGAATTGGGTGAAACGGACGTTGATTTTGATAAGTTGCTAGATGTTCCAACAATTTTTGCAGCAGCTAAAGTTGGGGCAGCATCCTTAAACCAACCGGCCGATGGCGGCCTGCCGGATAACGACAATTTGGAACCGTTATTCCAAACCATTTTAAGCAAAATCCCGGCACCATCGTACGACCCAGATATGCCGCTGCAAGCCCACGTTACCAACTTGGATGCTTCGGCCTATTTAGGCCGCTTGGCCTTGCTGCGCGTGTACAGTGGTGAAATCCGCAAGGGTGAACAGGTCGCTTGGGTGCGCCACGATTTTTCCACATCGAACGCTAAAATTGTGGAATTGCTGGAAACCAAAGGTTTAGACCGGGTTCCAGTTGAAAAGGCTAAAGCAGGCGATATTGTAGCTATTTCTGGCATTCCCGAAATTATGATCGGCGATACCTTAACCGATTTAGCTGACCCGCGCCCATTGCCGCATATTAAAATTGATGATCCAGCAATTTCGATGACCATTGGTATTAACACTTCACCGTTAGCGGGTAAATTGCCCGGCGGTAAATTGGCGAAAGGTCATAAAGTTACTGCCCGCCAAGTTCAAGACCGCCTTAACCAAGAATTAGTCGGCAACGTGAGCCTCAAAGTGCTGCCGACCGACCGCCCCGATGCGTGGGAAGTGCAGGGCCGAGGCGAACTCGCGCTCGCCATCCTGGTGGAGCAAATGCGCCGCGAAGGTTTTGAGCTGACCGTAGGCAAGCCGCAAGTGGTTACCAAAACCATGGATGGCAAAGTATATGAACCGATGGAACGCATGACGGTTGACGTACCTGAAGAATACCTGGGCAGCGTGACGCAGTTGATGGCCGCGCGCAAAGGCCGCATGGCCACGATGGCGAACCACGGCAGCGGCTGGGTGCGCATGGAATTTGTGGTACCCGCCCGTGGTTTGATTGGGTTCCGCACGCGATTTTTGACCGATACCCGGGGCACCGGTATTGCATCGTCCATCGCCGAAGGTTACGAACCTTGGGTAGGCCCCATCGAAACTCGCAACACGGGTTCCCTAGTGGCCGACCGCGCTGGCGTGGCTACCCCGTATGCGATGCTGAACCTGCAAGAGCGCGGCTCGTTCTTTGTGGAACCCACGTCCGATGTTTATGAAGGTTTGGTTGTGGGTGAAAACAGCCGCAATGAAGACATGGACGTGAACATCACGCGCGAAAAGAAGTTGAACAACATCCGCTCTTCTAACGCTGAATCCTTTGAAAACTTAACGCCGCCGCGTCGCCTCACCCTAGAAGAATCCCTGGAGTTTGCCGCCGAAGATGAATGCGTTGAAGTAACGCCAGAAATTGTGCGCATCCGCAAAGTTGATCTCTCGCAGATTGACCGCGCCCGCGCAGCGTCTAGGGCGAAAGCCGCCGCTGCCAAGCAAGGCTAGGTTGACAAGATTTATGTAAGCTTTATGAGCGAATTGTGGGGTTATTCGCGCATAAGTCATACGTAACTTTAGTTATTTGCCCATAAGTCCAACACAAATTTCAATAATGGGGTAGCAAGTGGACCAAAAAGACGAAAGAATTTTGCACACCGTAGTTTTGGTGCATGCCCATCCTGATGATGAAACATTGTGGACGGGTGGCCTGATTGCACAATTGGCCCGCCAAGGCGACACCCGGATTGTGGTGGTGACCTGCACTCGCGGGGAACGCGGCGAAGTGATCACGGCACCGGGCACGGCCACGGCAGATAAAGGTTGGTTATTTGGCAACCACGCGGCGCTCGCGGATTACCGCACCGGGGAGTTGAACGCGGCCTTAGCAGCGCTCGGCAACGGCTACCCCATCGAACATTATTTCTTAGATGAACTGCCCTTGCCCGATGGTGCGGCGGCGGGTGAGTTGACCACGCCCCAACCGTCACCCTGCGGCCCGGAGGGAGCGCAGGGCCTAGAAAACCAAAATACCCAAAGTGGTAACAAGGTTAGGTATGTGGATTCCGGGATGCGCTGGTTGGTGGAACCCAGCATGGAACGTGACGACCCGGAGGGCGGCTACGCCGACGGGCAAGTTGGCCCAGAGGGCCAAACGCCCGCTGCCCGAACTTCAACCGGCGGCATTGCAGAACCTGACCCAGCCGCCACGGACGGCTTCGCCGTCGTGCCCATTGAAGAACCAGCAGCTAGATTGGCTAATCTGCTGTACCATTTGGGCGAAGAAGCCACCGCGTATTTGTTTGCTGAAGATTACGTGTATGACGATATTTACCCAGGCATGGTGGTGTACACCTATGAGGCGGACGGCGGCTACGGGCACCCGGACCACATCCGCGCCCACCAGGTAACCCACCGGGCTTTCCGCGAAGCGGGGGATCGGTTGCTGCACGGGCACCGGTTAGAAGACTTGATGGCGATGATGCTTAATGAGGTTACGCCGCGTCCCGTCCCCAAAAAAGATGTGGGGTTCAGCGTAAAGTTGAAACCCGTGCTGCCTCAAGTTTTAAACGCGATGCGCGCCTACGCTTCCCAAGTGCAAAATGTCACCGAAGATGTCAACAAAGCTGAAGGCCGGGTAGGTTGGTTTGCGCTCAGCAACGGCGTGCCGCTGCCGCTAAAAGCCAAAGAGTATTACCGCTACGCAGATGTTTGGCTCTCAGAGAACGTTGCCGATCAACCAACTCCGTCATTCTGCGCGGAGTCGCAGAATCTAGACTACACAAATAGGTAAGGTTAGGGGTATGAGAACCGCAATCCGCATTTTGCTCGGCCTTGTGGCCGGGGTGCTGATTGGCGCGTTCGGCACCGCCATCCACCGTACGTTAATCGGCAATTTTACTTTGCACGATGCCGTAGGGCGGGGGTTTCCAGTCGGGTTGTTAGTAGCCCTAGCTTTGTTGGTTAGTGCCGGGCTGTTTATTCGCGCGGCTGCTGGGTTTAACATGTTTGCGGCGTTCGGTATCGGCTGGATTTTGATGGTTTGGTTGTTCAGCATCCCCAACCACGGCGGTGACGTGCTGATCGTTGACCCGCGCGAAAGCATCCCTTGGGCCGTGGCAGGCCTTATTTGGACCTACCTCGGCACACTTTTACTTGTCATCATCGCCTTGTTGCCGTTGCGGTGGTTCAGCCCTAAGGCGGGCGGCCATACTGGCGGCGCGGTGCCCGATGGCGCAGCCGGGCCCGATGGCGTATCCCGTCATTCTGCGCTAGGAGCGTTAGTGACGCAGACGCAGAATCCAGAAAATAGAGACGGTGCTGTGGAGGTGTCACGTGATTGATAACCCTCCCTACGTTGCTAATTCCCAACCAGCATTTTCCCCAGTGCCCGCTGCGTCAATTCCCGTACGCCCAAAACCGATGCCGGTGGTACCGAGCGGGCGCTACCGCAAGGGCGCTGTTTGGGGCTGGATTCTGGGCCTTTTGGTGATTTTCGGCAGCGCCTACGTGGGTGCGCAATGGTATTTATCGGACCGGGTGCCCGGTGGTGCCACGGTAGCAGGGGTTGAGTTGGGCGGCTTAAACCGGGCCGAAGCCACCGAATTGTTGCAACATGAATTGGGTGCGCTTTCCCGGCAACCCATTCCGCTGCGCGCCGGGGCCATGCAAACTACGCTGGATCCGGTAGCTGCTGGCGTTACATTTAATGCCGATAAAACGATTGACCAACTCACCGAGTTTTCTTTAAACCCCATGCGGTTAGTTACGCATTTGCGCAGCGATTATGGCGAAGTGCCGCTAGCGGTGGAGATTGAGCAACCTCGCTTTAACGCGGCAGCATCGCGCGCGGCTAGCGCCCTGGGCCAAACGCCGGTAAACGGCACCGTGATTTTCACCGATGGCATTGCCGCCACCACCGCTGCCCGCGAAGGCCAAACGGTTGACCGGGAGGCCATCGCCTACGCAGTTACCAACCTGTGGCTACACCAACCCTCCCAAAGCGGGGACAGGGTGATTCCCGTTGAGGCGCAAGGTATAACGCCCCAGATCACCCAGGCTGCCACCGATGCTGCTTACAGTTTGGCGCGCCAAATTGCCGGTGGCCCCATCACAGTGCAAGTGGGCCAAGAGTCAGTTTTGATGCCTGCCGCCACAGTTACTGAAGCCACCACGTTTTTGGCTTTGGGCGGGGAGCTGGTGCCGCAGTTCAATGGGCAACTGTTGACGGCAGCGTTACTGAAGCAAGCCCCGGATTTGTTACATGACCCGGAAAATGCCCGTTTCATTTTTGAAGATGACCGCCCCGTCATCGTGCCTGGGCGCAACGGCACCGACTTTGAGCCCGAAGATGTACGCGAGGCCATTTCTGAAGCGGCTTTGAGCGGCACGCGGGTAGCCAATGTGACTTTGGTGGAAACCCCACCCGAGCTCAGCACTTCCGATCTGGAAGCCCTAGGTGTCAATGAAATTGTGAGTTCGTTTGCCACGGTGCTGACGGCTGACCGGGTGCGCACCGAAAACCTCCGCCGGGGTGGGGAACTGATTACTGGCAAATTGTTGCTGCCCGGCGAAACCTTCTCCTTGACTGATACCATCAGCCCCATCACCGCTGAAAATGGTTTTGGTAACGCTGGTGTGATTGTGGCGGGTAACTTCACTGAAGGTATGGGCGGTGGGCTGTCCCAACTCGCCACCACGGCTTATAACGCTGGGTTCTTCGCTGGTTTTGAAGACATTGAACACCGGCCCCACTCGTTGTTTATTAACCGCTACCCAGCCGGGCGCGAGGCAACCTTGGTGCTGGGTTCATTGGACATGAAGTTCCGCAACAACACCCCCCATGGTGCTTTGCTGCAAAGCTGGGTGGGGCCGTGTACTGATTTTAGGGGCGTGCGGTCCAACAGTTGCATTCATGTGGCAGTTTGGTCCACCCCGTATTTCCGGGTGGAAACCCAAATGAGTGAGCGCACCGAGCCAGTTGAATCCACCATTGAGGAGCGCAGCGGCCCGCAGTGCGTGAATCAAAGCCGAGGCCCCAACGGCTTTTTAGTCAGCAACGCCCGCCAAGTTTTCCGCCTTGACAACGGCGAGCAAGTCATTAACGAGGTTAACCGCTGGCGTTACCGCCCCACCAACGGCATCCGCTGCGTCGGTTAAATGTTAGGGCGAGTTAAGTGGGAGTCACCGGTTTATGCCGGGATGGCGGCGCGCCTGGGCGGGTGGTCCGCAACTGACCCCTTGGACGCAGGCAGTTGGGATTCGGCCCCCGCCAGTGAAGAAGAATTGCTGGACTTAGGTGGACTTACCGCCACGCTGGCCACGGTGGCGGTAATGGGTGACTTAGCTGCGGTGCTAAACATCGGCAACCCGGCGGCTCCAAACCCCGTGGTTGAAGATTTTTTGCTCAAAGGCCCAGCCAACTTGATGGTGGTAGCTGCCGAGGTAGTGCCCGGCGCGGACCGAGCGGCAGCGGGAGGCCAAGCCTGCGCAGAAAGTAACAATGATGATCCGCCGCTGCTGTGGTACGGCTTAGTTGATTCTTTTGAAGAACTGCCAACGTTTGCTGAACCTGCTTTAGTTTGGCTGGCCTTTGGACCCGAAGTGGACTTCAAAGGTTCGCTGCGCCATGCTTTGGGTGAGTTTTCCGAACTCGGTTTAGACCTGAGCCATTTAAGGTCGCAACGCGAAGCGCCTGGCCCCGATGGGCAGCCCAAACCTCACCACTTTTTTACGGCTTTTGTGTGCCCCAATTCAGATGTTTTACTTAAGTTAATCGAATCATTGGGCGGCCACGAAGTACGCCATCGGGTGTTAGCCATTATCCCAGGCGCCGATTTCCAACCTGAACCCCCCGGCCTTACCCCCAACTGGAGTTCCAAGTGAAAATCGGCTACTTGGGCCCCGCAGGCACCTTCACCCACCAAGCCACGTTAAGGTTCGCCAAACAGATGCTGCGGCCTAGCGGCCCAAGTGATGGGGTGCTCCGCCCGGTCGCTGACCGCGATGGGCAAGCGGTGTCATTGATCTCCTTTGGCAGCGTGGGCCAAGTTTTTGAAGCATTGCAAGCGGGTGAAATTGATTATGGCGTAGCGGCCATTGATAACACGGTTGAAGGCCCGGTATTGGCTACGATTGACGGGCTTTTGCACAGCGAAGGTATGGTGGCTGTTGGCGACATTTGGTTGCCGATAGTTTTTGATGCGTACGCTCTGGCTGATGGCGCGCCGTACCAAGTTGGCGTGGCACACCCGCATGCGTTGGCTCAGGTGACCGGGGCACTGCGGCGCTTCAACCTAGTACCGCTGGCGGCGGCATCGAATGGGGCTGCGCTAGAGAATCTAATGCCGGGGCAAGTCGCTTTTGGGCCGCCAGGTTATCGGGCCTATGGGGTGATAAGCATTGCAGAAAACGTGGGCGATTACCCCGACGCAGAAACACAATTTGTACTACTTCAAGCCCGAAACCAATTAGGCAACGGGGCAGCGAGTTCAACGATGCTAGCAATTACGCCGGGGAACACTGGGCCCGGGGTTTTAGCTCGGATCACAGCCGAATTTGCCCAGCGCGGCCTGAACCTGTCGGCGTTGTTTTCTCGTCCCATCAAGGGTGTTGCCAAACAATACGTATTTATTGTGACGGTGGATGCCGGGCCCGGTAGCGCAAAGCTGAAGGAATTGCTTACTGTGCTCGCTTCCGAAAATGATGATGTAAAGATACTGGGATACTGGTAATGCAAGTAGCAGTGGTTGGGCTGGGGCTGATTGGCGGTTCCTTGGCTTTGCGGTGTGTGGCGCGTGGCTGCGCCATCGTGGGGTACGACGATTATGCCGCGACTCGGTTGGCTGCTGCCCAACACTTCCCAGTGGCTGACAATTTGCCAGATGTCGTAGCCGATGCCGATATAATTGTTTTGGCGGTGCCACTAAAAGCGATGGCAACCACGGCGCAAGCCTTGGCAGCCGCTGCTGCGTTAGGCAAAGTTAAACCGAAAGCCATTATTACCGATGTTGGGTCCGTCAAAGCCCCAGTGAGAGCAGCGCTGGACGATGCCGGTTTGGGTGCTCAATATATTGGGCTACATCCGATGGCGGGCAACGAACATTCTGGTTTCGGCGCCGCCGACTCGATGCTGCTGGTCGGCGCCACCTGGGCCCTCACCACCCGTAGTGCGGAAGACGCTGTTAACCCCGAGACGCCATACCCCGGAGTTTACGCAACCGAACCCAATAATTTTCGTCATTCAAGTATTAACTCAATCGCCTCGGCTAACGAATATTGTCTTTCTGCGGCGAGGGAACGGAGTGACCGCAGAGCGCGGAATCTCAAAAACGAAATGATTCGGTGGGTAACGGACACATTTGACGCTAATGTTATTGAGTTGACCGAGGCAGAACACGACCAAGCCCAAGCTTTGATAAGTGGGTTGCCGCATGTGTTTGCAGTCGAATTGTTGAATCTGCTGGCCGCTGCACCATCGTCGGGTGATAACAGGCCGGGTGCTATCAATTTTAGAGAGGTGGCAGGGCAAATGGCGGCGGGCTCATTTAAGGATGGCACCCGGGTGGCCCACACCGACCCTGCCCGCACGATGGCGCTCATCGCAGAAAATGCACCCAACATCGTGCCCCTGCTCCACCAAGCCGCCGCTGACCTAACCACCCTCGCGAACCAACTAGCCTCAAATCAAAACGTCAGCGCTTTCTTCCACCAAGCTGATCAACTCCGGTAGCTTCTGAGATTCTGCGCTCTGCAGTCGCTACGCTCCCTTGCCGCAGAATGACGTTCGGGGGGCCGCGCGGGTTCAACTGACATGTCAATTTCACTTTTACGCGAGTTGGGCACCTACTAATACCGGGTGTGGGGTGCCGACCGGGGTGGCACCAAAGGTTATAATTGGGGTGTGATCTTTTCGATTTTTGCGGCGTTAGTGGCGCTGGCCAACATACTTTGGTTTGGCAGTTTTGGGCCAGCCACGGCAGACAGCTTCTTGTGGATCAGCATTTTCAACGGCTTGATTGCGTTGCTGTTGGCGCTGGCTGGGTTCCGCAAATACCAGTTCCGCCGCACGGTGCCAAACCCCAGCATTGGCAAGCCACCCATTTGGACCTTAGGGCGCGCGTTCACTTTCGTCACCATCATTGGTGCGCTGGGCTCCATCCTGCTGCCGCTGGCCCGCATCATCGGCTGGTAAGTGGCTGCCTGTGCCATCGTCTAGGGATTGTTACCGAGTTAAGCCTAAGTCCGGGAATAATCGGCACACTATTGCGCTAAATCGGGAACAACCCTCCCTTTGGCTTTGACTTCGGGCGGTGAACATCGCACCCGCTCAACTGAGGAGGGTGCCTAAATGCCTGAGGCAGTAAGCAAGTGGGGGGTGATGGTGCCGAGGCCCTTGATTTCAAAGGTGGGCGCTGCGGTGATGGAGAACTGGGAGTGGCGCGAAAGCTGGGCGGCGGCCTCATCGTCGATGTAGACGCCATCGGCGGGCACGGCCTCGCAAAGTTTGGCAGCTAGGTTAACGCCGGGGCCGAAAATGTCGCCGTGAATGGACATCACGCGGCACCAAGTTATGGAGCATTGCAAGTGGCCAGGGAAGCCGGTGTTAGATAACTGGCTCAGGCTTAAGGCGATTTCAGCCGAAGCCTCGGCATTGGCGGTAACCCAAACGGCCAAGTCACCCATGAGCTTGATGATGCGACCATTGGCGGCGTTAATAATATCAGCAGCGCTGTTGTTGAAACGTTGTACAAAATCGGCGTACGCATCCACATCAAAACCGGCAGTGATCTCGGTAAAGTCCGCAATGCGCACATAACCAACGGCGCAAATCAGGGGGAACTGCCGGTCATCATCGGAAACGCCGCGGTGCAAAATCGCGCCCGTGGTGAGCCGGTGTACCGCCCCAGCAAAATTGCGGCGCCACAGCGCAGCGATTTGGCCCAACAGCACTTCACCTTGCTCCGGGGCAATTTCAGCAGCGACGATGCGGGCAGCAGTATCGGTGCGGCCCTGCAAGGTTAACTCATGCACAATGTTTTCCACTTGAGTCAGCGCTAGGCGCTCCATCGAAAACGAAATGGACCGGGCCAATGTGCCGACCGATTGATTGGATAAATCTTCCCGAACTGCCAGGTCTTTCAGCTCTTTCAATCCGTCTAAGTCGCCTTGGGAATAAAGGCGGGCTTCTGGGTCGCCAACGGGGGTGCCGGACCACAAAAAGAGTTCAGCTAATTCTTCAGGTGACCAACCCGTAGCCTCTATTAGCTCCGGAACATTGTATTTGAGTGGCCCTAAGATTTTTTCGTCAATGGTTTCATCCAGCAGGGCCAAAGCGGGCAAATCGACTGGTAAATCACGGTGGACTTCGCGGCCAGCAACCACGTGGGTAGGGAAAGGCGCAAAATCCGGCATCTAACCCCCTCCTTATCCTTGCCGCTGCTGAAATAGCCACCACCGCCAGTTGCTAACACGAGAGAACGTCTTGGGGGTGTGACCACAAAAGTCTAGTCGGTCTAGTTTACGGGCCGCAATACCCAAACGCCATTATTGCCCCCGCCGGGGCGGCAATTGGTTATCGTGCAAGGGCTAGGGTCGATGATGATGCAGCGTGTAAGGGTTAGGGTCGATGTTGGGCCATTATCAACCTAAACCCTTACAGGCTGCGGGGTGCCCCTCTTAGCCAAGGTCCAGACAGGTTAAAGTTCCTGGAAGCGGCGGGCAGTTTCGGTATCAGGCGGCAGCGGGCGGTCATCGTCGGCATAGCGCAGGCGGTAGGG
>Ga0268261_10004713_pt1 | contig 10253 bp, 10 predicted proteins | sample TergutNc150P1_FD_190353 | JGI IMG/M metagenome (GOLD analysis project Ga0268261, IMG submission 190353) | Nasutitermes corniger P1 segment gut microbial community from laboratory colony in Florida, USA - Nc150 P1 (SPAdes) (version 2) | ecosystem: Host-associated > Arthropoda: Insects >...
CCCCCACCCTCTATATGTAAAGAAAGATCTCTCAACACTCTCTGATTACAAACAATGAGATCTTGAATACCTTTGCAATTCACCAGTGGCAGAAACCATGTTTCTAACAGAAAATCCACAAACACACTCTACATCAGATAATGGAAAAGACATACTAAACAAAGCACAAAAAACACCAGCTGAACACTGTGTGATCGACCACAAGGATCACACAAAAGTCACAGATCACGGTTTTTCTAGACACAGTCATCAAAACATTACAGAACTATTCAGACACTTTCCTGAGGTAATTCAGAAAATCACAACATACTTCTTGTTATCATAAATATGCATGAAAGGTCTGAAAGAAGTACTTACCAAAGAATATACCCAATTCTTTGCAACATACTGAGTGCATCCCGAATTCGGATCAGTGATGATGTTACACCTGAACAACCTACTACACTTACGTTCATTGCAGTAATTACGCTGGTCCAGTATGTTCTTATCATCCTTGATCAATGAACCAGTAACCACATAGTGTGTCACATTGCCATTTCGCTCTTGGGGTGGTTGCCACTTAATAGTGAGCTCACTGCTTGAAGTTGTAGTAACATCTAGCGCCACAGGTGGAGATGGGGCTGCAACAACCAATGTTACTTACCAAATATGAAATAACATTCATGAAGCAGTAACACAACTGAAACTAAATGATATAAATGTTGGTACCCACCAATTTACCCAGCAGCAACATTCACCATACATGAGCACATAAATCAAAAAATGTCTGTATACCGTACGCTTCAACGTTTTAACTTTCACTAAAAACTACTAACTACTTTAACTCACTCTTCAACATTATTCACTTATCCTTCTATGAATCTTGTATTTTGAAACTGTTTTAAGTCTTCAACAAAGGAACTGAACTGTACATAGATATACAATTTCTGTCCATAAAACTGACAAAATTAATTTTTCTCAATAAATTATAAAATATTTTTACACAAAAGACATGACACAAGATGTTGTTCTAACAGCACTAAAGATTCATTTGTCTCCCCGATGGCATCCCCATCTTGTCGCGGCAACGGGGCTTGTGTGATCCAGTGATCTCAAGAGCTATGCCTGTGGTAGTGTATCTACTGGCAGGGTCTCTCAGGCCAGATAGGTCAAGAGTGAAGTTCCAGACAAGAGACATCCTAGTCCTCCAGGTTGGGGGTTGGGAATTGGGTTGAAGCCCCCCTTCCCATAAAAATCATGTTTGTCCGGAAAACAATACAATTGAATTCACAACTAAATAGCAGCTTATGATCATGACTCAGGCCAAGATTAGGGAAAAAGGAAATGATACATAATTGCAACGTGGAATGTATGAACAATGTTTCAACCTGGGAAAATAAATGAAAGTGGGCTCAAAATATTGTAGTTTTGTGTAAGGGCTGCAGCTCTGCAAGAAATCAGATGGCATGGGCAAGGACAAATAAATAAGATGTACAATCATACATTATTTTTCAGCACACAGTTAGGTACAGGCTGTACGATCAAGATGTAGATGAAAAAGAATCTGACAGGACTTGAAGTGATCAGTGAAAGGCTATGAGGTTCCGACACATCACCATGTTATCTGTCCATTCTCCAAAGGAAAGATGAAATAGAGGAAGAAGAATTTGATGAACTCTCTAAAACATGCAATAGATATAGAAGTATAATATGCTCATTTTTCATGACTTTAATGCTAAAACTGGCAAAGAAAATCATACAGCACAAATTGTAGGAAAATATACATAATGAAACCAGCGTCTATGGCAATCTATTACCCCAGACTGCTCAAACACAACATGAAAACTTGCTCTAACCATAAGATCATCAGTAAAATAGACCATACCCTCATGTCCTCTACACAGGTGACATCTATAACAGATGTCGCACACTTTTTTCGTTGAGGGGGGGGAGGGGCTGTGTGTGAAACTGACTTCCAATGTCAAGATTTCTGCTTCATGTCCTTAAATGATTTCTCCAATGGACTGTGTTTTCTATGGGGTATAAACTGAATTGTTATTACACCATTTAGGTAAACTTCACACTTCACAAGGGTTAAATAACAGGTTCCTGACCCATACTTAAGCTATGTACAGTACTCACAGGAAGGTAATGTGCGGAAATATTGAATGGAACTCTGAGCACCGCTGCGCTCTGTTGCGATGCTGTACGTCTTGACGTAGTATGCATACTGTGTGTATGGCTTCAACCAAGTCAGTATGGTGGTGTTCATATTGGCAGCCATGTCCTCCACATGCCAACCATCGCCACCACATGCGTCCCGTCCATCGTACAGGGTCAGGTTCTGGTAAGGAGCCTCAATGTAGTACACCACATAGCCAAGTAAAGTGCGTGGGTCATGGTGCTCAAAGTGCTCCCACTCAAGGAGGACTGCAGAGTTGTCTACCTTGATCACACGAGCGTGCAGGTTGGTCAGATTGCCTGCAACATATTGTAAACTCATTACTATAGGCACTAACCTCCCTTGGCAGACTATAAGGTGTAGAGGGGCATCAATCCAACCTTTAATACTATGAACCAGCACCATACCCTGAACTCCACATAGCAGAATCCTTCTTGAAATGCTAATACTCATTCAGTTAGCCAAGAAATTCCATGCCTTTTATTTTCTTGTTCCCAAGAACCCACCAACAGCCCCTATCCTTTGCCATATGACTGCAGTACACACAGTCCCACATCATATCTTTGAGATTAATTTTAACCCTCCAGGGCAGATGTTACTATTTTTTTAATTTAACTTGAATTTCTGCAGCACTTTCATAAGATTATTTATAATCTTATCTGAACACACCATACACAGGAACTTTTAAAAGTAAATTTGAAGTGAAGGTTTGGGTGGTAACTACTAAACACCCATCCAAACTCTAAGCAGCCTCACAATCAAAGTAACAATAAATAGCCTTATATCTTGTGTAAAACATAAAACATCTCTGAGGTTCTGTCCTTCTCCAGTAGTGGGAATCCCCTCCAGAAAATGATGGGCAGTGAATCTTCCAGAAGGTGAGAACTTCTCTTTTCTTGGTTATTGCATGGCATAGGTCAGTTTGAAACCCATGTTCTTGGACAGTGTGTCAGTCCTACCTTGACCCCTGAAAATGGGACCAATATGCTGCCCCTGTGCTGTACAACAACCCAGAAAAGCAAAGATCTCAAGTACACTGTGGTAAAAACCTGAAATCTCTTTTAGGTGGTGGTTTGGTAGACAGGTAACCACATGCACGACAAGGCACAATAGATCCAAGTTTTTCTCCTAGTCCCTTTGTCAGTACGTGCCTCAATGTCAGGCAGTAAACTGCCTTGCTGGATGGCACAGATTTATGAATGGCAACAGTGACTAATGTTTCATACAGCTCTTAACATTTCTTCTGTTCCATCTCATATAACTGCAACAACTGATCTTTTAGATCAGCACCTTCCATGTGAATGTTTTAAGTCATTAACAACAATTTGCTTTACTGTTTCCTTACCCTAGCTGACATATGCATTTCATTTGTGTGATATACAGAGACCAATCTTGCTCCCTCCTTGTCATGCCAAGCCAGAACTGTTATGTCTCCAGTGTGTTAAAAGATATTTTTCCTTTTTCAGAATTTTTTTTACTAACGGAGGAAAATTTATTATGTTAAGATGTAAAATACCAGAATGATGTGCCCTGCTTATCTTAGATATGATGCTAATTGTGGGGACTACAGAAATTTTCCATCCAGACAGAGCTGTCACAGAGTACAAGAGGCTCTACGAGTTTCACCACTACTGCTGCAGTTTTGTCTCTGCATTTACAGAATGATTATGCATAAATAATGAAGGACCAGACATATTTTGTACTTGGCTCACATATTTCATATGACTTTGTGCCAAATTTAGCAACTTTCAGAGTATATATTACTTGAGCGACAGATGGCCTTCCTACACAGTTAAGGACTAGACTACAGTAATATAGTAGAACACTGATTTTACATTTTTTGGAGACCACCCAAAAACAGCAAAAACCCTGGACTTTTATGCAACACTTGGTACTGTATGGATGGCTGTCTGGTATGCAGGGTGGAACCCTGCCTACCAGATAGTCATCCACTGGTTTGTTTACGAGATGACACAGGACATGTAAAAGCCAGGAAACACTGCTCTTATGGGACCTTGGCTGGGGCTGTATGAAGACGGTATAAAATCATTGAAACATAAAATATGGAAAGGTAAAACCAGGGTTTTACTGTTCTACACAATTTATTTTTGTGTGATTTTGCTTTAATGAGACTTGAATATTTACATCACTTTTTGAAATTACATGATAATTTACAGTTTCATGCAATTTGGCATAGATGATCCATGGCCGTACTTTCTACTGTAAGAGGCTAGCAGAAAGTTATGTCACTGTCAAACTGTCAGTCATGTGTATGGATTGATTCAGTTGGTGATATAATCACGGGGCTCATTTAGTTTCCTCTTCAACAGCACTGGCTTTTATTACCAACATTAGTGAGAAACATATATCTGCATCAGCTAATGCAATCCAATCAGTAAAAGACATCAGTATTGAAGAAAAATTAGATGTATTAAGCTGACTTCCAAATGGTGAACAAATTGCTGGCACATGCCATAATGTTGGACTCTCGCATAATAGTGTGTGTAAAATATGTGATAATGCTGCCAGAATTAAAGGAAGTGTTAAGGATTTAGGTAACATTAAATGTAAACAATCTGAAATGAGGAGTATTTGTTTGTGCAGCACAACTACCGCTGTCCTATTGGAACCATACCAAAAATTATGGATGAGTCTCTTACATTTTCACTGCATTAGAAACAAATACATACATTGTATAGAAATGTATATATACTGTATATATGTTTAAGACCTTATTAAAATAAATAAGACCATCAAACACAATGGTAGAATATTCCACTGACCAAACTCTTTACCAATCCTACACGCTTGTGACATCAAGTTATCATCATGCAAGTGCCCTACTAACATTTATGAGATCTGCAACATTTAATGTACTGTGTAAGTATGAATTGTTGGTACAACATATGTGAACCACATGATGGTCTGGCTTGCTATCCTCTCATGAACTGCAATGTCACATTAAAGAGCTAGATATCTTGAGGCAGACATATGTAGTCCTGTTGGAAGCTAACAAACATCTCAAGTGTCTCATGAATACCCAGAACTTCTAACATTAGACTGAAGATTAAGAAAAGACAGCATGCCACACCAACTTGTGGTATAACCTTATCCACCTTTCCAAGCATAAGAAAACATACAACTGGTAACATAAAGTGAGTTGTCTACATGTTATATAATCTTAATTATGCTACAAATAAACTCTGTAACCCATTCATGTAATGTCTCTCACATACAGCAGGTCACTGCATCAGAAAAATGTATTCTGTTTAGCAGTGTTGTTCACTTGAAATACTTTTGCAAATGAGTCCTAGAAAGAGTATCCTGCATCAACTATGTTGTGTATAAAACGGCATACAGAAAATTGAGAGAAACTGAATTTCAGATTCAGTACTGTATAAAAAACATAATAAAGAACTTGCATTTCTCCTCACAATGCATCATTTGCACTAGGCAGGAACATAAAACAGCCCAAATAAGAATCACAGATCCTACAAAAGTTTCTGTGCAGTTACTGAAGTTTCCCTTATATCACCTTACAGCACAGTAAGTGTGACAGACTAGAAGGGCCTGTACTTTCAGAGGCACAAATTCCAAAACATTACATTAAACTGAACCATACCATTATTCATGGAAGTAATGGAAGAACAGAAAGTCTGGAAAATGTGCATACTTCACAAGAACTGAAAAGGCAACATCTGTAGAGAAATGTCCAATACATGAAGACAAGAGCTCATTCTGTTTGGCAACATTCTAATGAGGTTCAGAGTCTGTTTAGGCTAAAGTAAATTGAACTGTACAGGAAACATACACTATAAATTGAACTGTACAGGAAACATACACTATAAATTGAACTGTACAGGAAACATACACTATAAATTCCTGGTGGAAGTAGGCTTCATATGTGATAAGTTGCCATGACAACTGCAGTGCTCAGGCCTGAGATCAGTGAAATGCTGTACTGATGACTGTTACACACACACAGACTCCAAATTTCAATTTTATCTCTACTGTGCACTGGACAGTTTAACTGACATATATAGCAATTTGATAAGCAACCCCATCATGATTACTTGATAACAAACATGGGCTGAGGTATTAAAAAGATTTTAATCACAGGACTAATGTATCAGAGCTGCATTTCACAGTCTTATTTATGGTAATAACAGTAAAAAATTTGTGTCTGCTGGGAAAACAAACCTCAGAAACAGTTTGTGGTCTGTCACTTTACTGATTAAATATTCCAGCTCACATGAAACATTCAGTATGGAGACTCAAAACTTCAGCATGTTCACCAGTCAGTCAGCCAGCACCCTCACTCAAACATTCATGAATAAAACTTATATTAAGACTGGCTGCCACTGTTGTACTTACATGCAACTTTATCACCATTCGAGTTAGCAGCGACTTCAAGGTCTGTAAAATCTGGCAGATTGGCAACTTGTTTCAGCTTCTCAATCTTATACAGACACAACTTTGGGTTGAAGTGGAAGAACAAACGGCCATTCTGAATGCGCAGGTCCTCTTGGCGGGAGTCCCAGTCCCAGAGTTCTTCCAGGTTTTGATTGTCCAACAGCACAAATGAGTACCTGTGCACAAACATAAGCATGAAGAGGTTTAAAAATGTGTGTACCACAGCATACTACATGTGACCAAAATATACGTGCATTTGCACACACATGCAGAGGTTTCACAATGTGCATACTCAGACCTACAACATCCAGCTGAATACTCACTTGCCACTGTCTAGTTTTGTGCCATGGATAACTTTCAGTCTGCGTAGAAAGTTGAGTGAGACAAGTGGGAATGAGCGGACAATCTTGAGGTACCCTTCAATCTCCTCCAGCATGCTCAGATTCTCTTCCAGTTCTTTCACAACATTCTCTGCAATGCATATTTTACAGTATTTATCAACCACATTACATAACAGAAAGACCACTTATATGCAATAATTATCATCTAATACTGATTCAGTGATTATTTGATAAAATTATTCAGTAAAAATGTTTCAAATACAGAAGTCATACAGCTTTTTGATGAGCAGATAAGGTTTCAGCTAAAAGCAGTCATGATCTGACACTATTATCCTGGCATATATACACCACATATCACACACATCTGTATACCAAAGGCTAACACCAATTCATTTGGTCTGATCTAATAAAATAAAATAACCTGGTATTCACCTAAAGGGACTACGGAACTACATGACTTATGACCGACAGAACAGCCAATAACTGGCTGACATTATACTGGATACCTCAATGTCAGTGACAATTAGGCAAATTTTCATACCACTGGAGTTTATAAGTGTACATACACATCTCATTAGAATACAATACAATACAATACATCCAGCTACAACCCCTACTCTAATTAAAATATAAACTTCCATCCTTTTGAGATAATTAAAGAAAAGAGAGTGAACAAGACAGAATTCTTACACAGTCAGTACATTTCCTAACTCAGTAACTCGAACTGTGTGTCATCATGCATTATACCCATAACCACAAAAGAAAAATTTTCCTTCCTAATGTATATAAATGAAAGTTTTAAATTTAAATCTAGCCGAACACATTTTTAAAAACCATTTTAACCTGTGTTTGACAATACATAAAAAATATGCCACATGTCCCTATCAAGCTCCATGGTTGCTGTGTATCTTGGGTGGCTGGCAATTGGCATGAAAATTTTAAAGAAATCAGAAAAACCCTGTACCATTAACACTTTATAAACCACACAGCCTCACTGCAAGGACTGAAACCACAACAAGAAACCAATGCCTGATGACCAAGCAGCTTAATTTGTGGTTTATTTCACAACACTGTCAGCAAATCAGTCTACTACACACTGTTAAAGACAGGGTAACTAGATGACAATTTAAAAAGAACACAGATAAAACTGGCTGCGGCCTAAATGTGTAAATATTATTTGCCCCAAGGGACCAAGGAATACCATCAAAAACCTCAGCTATGACAGGTGGTGTCCCTGACACCACACAACTTCTACATACAAACCTACGGCATTACCACCAACCTTCCCCTTCTCTTCACAGCATGATCTGTCATACTGCACAGGAGTCAGTATTCCAAATACAAAACTGGTTTATGTGCCAGCATTTGATACTCACTGCCACCACGGATCTGAATCTCCAGTGAACCTTTGATGTACGTGCAGCCACGCATTTTCTGTGCAGTTGCGATGCTATCCACATTGACACCCTGGCATTCCTTACGACATGGCCCTATGAACACACACCAACCACACTTCTCAAGTTTTGCCAAAAGATCTGTGAATGGTACACAAATGGTGTTCACACATGCCATGAGGAAATCACATGTCTGTCTGTCCATAAGTCATGTCAGCTGTTACATGAATTCCAATGAGATAAAACACATGAGATTGTTGCAAAATTTTTTTGTCCAATACAGTCCCTATATTGATTATGAGGATTTCAAGGGAACTCGATACATAATGCACAAAAAAACTTAAAAGGTGGGCAACTTACATATTTGGGAAAATAACAAATTTAGAAAGGAAAACTCATAAACACAACAATAGAAAAACACAAAATACTGATAAATTCCATAAGAGAAGCATAGAGAGATAAAAAAAAAATGTAAAACAGTAATCTGTAAAGCATACTTTAAACTGATGGCACACAAGTTTAGACCCATTTAAGATCATTGTTTAATATATTAATAGTTGTAATGATTAAGAAAATAAATGTAGATACACTTGATGACCACATGCCACGTAACAACTTCAGTGATCTGCTTTCCAAAAACAGACTTCTCTCTGCAATAAACAAACATATGGCTCATGAAGTTAGAAGTCAAAAAGGCAGTAGATGGCAACGAGTGTGCTCCACACTGGAGTATCAATAACCTTACTGCCCATGAATAAGAGATTTTGAATCACCCACTATTATAGGCCTGGCAGTAACAGTATTGAAAAAAAGCTGGCACAGGCAACTACACAAATAGCACACAGTCAACGAAGGTTAAGAGGTGTTGCATTTACTCATTTTACCAGAATGCAAAACATCATAATCTAAGACTACCTAAAAAACATGCCTGTAAAAGGAACAGTATTAATCAAATCCAAAACAAACCCACAAAACCCTAACAAGACACGTCTGTTGAAAAAAAATTATGCTATCAATTTGATTTACTTAACCTTTATCGTACGGCATTTAAATCCCGTCTTCGTGCTCACGGTACAGAGTTTTCTCCTCGACGGCCCTTTAAATGCTCAGTACACATGCAGAGGCTTAGAAAGATAGCCCTACTCGTTGCACTCGTTATCTCCACATTTTATAATGGTTTGTAGTCAGATTCACGCTCCGGCCACTTTACCCAATCATATACATATGCACCTCATGAATAGAAATTTTCTTGCCTTTCTGTACTGTCTGGAACCCTGTCTGTTTTTTTTCCCCGTTTATTCCGAGCAGCTCAGGCAAGGCTTCTGTAGAAACGAACATAGCTAAAGCCGTATTCACCCTATGACGCATTGCTGTTACAGGCATTATATTTGTGGGCGGCCAGCTTCGTATTAGAATTTTCTTGCTGTGTATCCCGCTCTTGCCTCCCCTTTCCCTGCCTGTAAATAATACCATAGCTACCAGAGTCCAAACAAATACACTCTTATGTTTTAGGGTCCCAAGATATGTTACTGCCAAAAGGGACTAAGCACCAACTGTCTGTATATGAAAAATGGCAATTGTAAATGGTTTCTCTAAAGCCTGTGTTACTCTCAGTTCAGTTTCTGCCATATCCGAGAAGGACGTTTTGAAATATAAGAGAAACGGGATGCATGAAGTCTCCCACACAAATGAATATAGGTGATTGCTGGCGACACTGTGAGGTCACGATTTTTCCATAACTTACGCTGAAATGGATAAGCCTCGTTGGCAAAAGGCACTGGGTTATAAATGTCATTCGAGTTTGATGTATGGAATGGAAATAAACAGACTGCTCTGTAAATTGTACAGCTATACTACAGCTGAATAACATCGCATTTCACTACGTTGCCTTTGGTCGGACTGAATATTTTGTTGTCAGCAACCATGAGTGGTAGTAGTGTTTCA
>Ga0268261_10004714_pt1 | contig 10253 bp, 6 predicted proteins | sample TergutNc150P1_FD_190353 | JGI IMG/M metagenome (GOLD analysis project Ga0268261, IMG submission 190353) | Nasutitermes corniger P1 segment gut microbial community from laboratory colony in Florida, USA - Nc150 P1 (SPAdes) (version 2) | ecosystem: Host-associated > Arthropoda: Insects > Digestive...
AAAACCTGTACTAGGGTGTGCCATCAACTGATTTCTTCGGCACCAATATGACAGGTGCTGCCCACGGTGATGCGCAAGGTGTAATGACTCCTTTCCTAATCATTTCATCCAACTGGTGCTTCATCTCCTCTCGCAACGCATACGGTACTCGGTAAGGACACTTTTTCACAGGCAGGGTGTCCCCTGTCCCAATCTCATGAAACCCCTTAGTTGTGCACGGCTTCACTCCCTCTTTTTCATTACAAAACAGGTCCAGGTACTCATTCATAACGGGCATCAAAATCTGCCTGTCCTTCGCAACCGAGTAAGCTAAACTCCGCTCTAACTCTGCCTGAATTTCCGCCAAATCAGCAGAATTGTTTCCTCTTATGAAATTTACCCTGCACGCCAAGGTCTCTCCTGCCTCAAGGTTTCAGGAGTCGAACCCTGTCACCTTGGTTGCGGGCTGCAGAAGGGCCTCCGCAGTCCCTAACTTCACATTCTTCCCAATCTCGACATGCTGACGGCTAGTGTTCAGTGTCTTTAGGACACAAAACCTTACGGCGTTGCTTGCACTGGCCTGCAATGACACTTCCTTACCATATCTCCTACTATCGTTAGCACATGCTTCTACATCATCGTTATCTCGACTGGAACCGGAGTTCCACTGCGACCTTCCCTCTAGGTCGCTTATAGCGTCTAATTCTTCCCGAGTATAGACTCCTTTCGCAACTGGAGCCACATACGCCCCCGGCGTTCCCATTCCAACAGGTTACACCAATACCTCCCGCGGAATATCTAAATTATTCTTGCCTTTAATTTTACCCACGAATATTCCCTGAGACAATGGGGGAATGACGACCGGCCCTGAGGCCACAACGTCCCAGCAACAGATGTCGGATCCTCCCGAGAACAACCCTGGGATGGGTGTTTTCACTGAAGCATTGGGTCCTGTCGCTTCCGGGGTGATCAGGCCCGTCCCCGACACTTCCCTAACAGCCCGTGGTTGGCGATTAATTAATTCGCACCGCTCTGCCTCCTGTCCTGACAATCTGTGATTAGTCCTTCTAGGATTAGAGTGCTGGTCCGTAAATCGACCTTCGTCTCCATTCTTGTATCCCTGTCACAAGCGAAACATCCTTTGCCTAACTCCAAGGTACACTAACAGCCTCGCCTATTCTAAGTGTATTCAGTTGGGCACGCAACTCTTCAATCTGCAGTTGCAGAGCTTAAATTTCTGCTACATCAGACATGTAACAATTTTACAAAGGTAATTAACCAATAAAGAAACAAGGGTGTAAAAATGTAATCCGCATATAACACTCTCCCACTATTACAACAAAAATAACTTCCCCCAAAATATGCCACAATACCCAATTTTTACCCACCAATACCAGAAAATGTAATAATTCCTAACACCCACCTAAAAGAATTTTTCTAAATAGTTACAGTCAACTAAATCTAACACACACTAACGCGGTTGCCATAATAATAGGAACAAGGAGTACTTCGACTTAATTACACAATACAAAAACACACTTCACCAACAACACAAAGAAACAGATATTCTACACACTAAAATTATGCCTTGCCAATTTAATTATTTTACATCGCTACAGGCTTGCCAATGATTAACTGTGTTACAGAAATCAAAATATAAATTAATCCCCAAAACCAAAAATTCCAAAGACGGAAGTCCGAAAATTCGGTGCGGAATTTAATAACCAACACCGGCTGCCACCAATTTGTTACGGCCCGCCAAGGCTACCACCAAAATATCTCTTGAGGCGCCAAGACACCACCTTGGCAATGTCTGTAGAATGGTGGTTCCTGAGAAGGGTGGGAGACAGAAAGCAGCCGACTGCGTGAACTACCTCGCTACGCAACCTCTACCATACAAGGAAAACACAAACACGTATTACAAGTTACACTTTTCTACCAATATTGAAATAAAAATGAATACAAGAAGGCAATGAATAAAGTAAAATAAAATAAAATGAATAAATTAAAATGAAATACAAAGGAACCAAAGGAGGTTGCACACCTAGTAAATTACCCAAAACACAAATACTAAACTATTCCAGGGGGAGGTCGAGGTAGCCAGTCCTGTTTGCTGAACTGAAACAACGGTAAACAGTAATTAATCTGAAAAAGGAAAACTATAAGCTGAAAACCGGCAATGCACTTACGCTCCCGCCGAGTACGTGTCCAGGCAGCAAGGGTCCCCCTCGTGCGTCTTGCTGACTTCACGACCCTTCAGGAACTCAGCTCGGCCAGAACGCAAGGGAACTGCCAGGGTATAACTTTCCACTCCCAAGGCCTCACAGACAAAAACAGTAGAAACCAGGGGGTGAACGAATCGAGGTCACGACCAAACTGACCCTCCAACGGTTGTCAAATCACCCACTAAACTTACACATAATTCCACGGGCACAACAAGCGCATTTAATATTTAATATGAGTCTTAAACATTAATTTTGCATATTCGTTGACGTGAAATTCACCGCTTAAAGTCACCAAGTGTCTGAATTGATTTTTTCTGAAAATTTAGACAATTATGCATGCGTTATACTAACAGGATTTTTTTTCCTACCCTTATACACAATTACAGCATCCTGCATACAATAGTCTTTTGCAAATCTTTCTCAGCAGCAGGAGATAATTTTGTTGAAGAATATTGTAATATGAAAAGGAGTAACATACTTAGTTCTATGAAACACATTATGCATTTAAGTAACTGGCTTGTCTAATGTACAACAAGAAAACTCTTGGTGTAGTAATAACGATTATGAACTCAGGTAGCTGGTGTAAGAGAAAGTGTTGTTTACTTCTTCTTACTTCACTTAACGACACTTTCAATTGCATTAACACATTATGTACAATCGAAGAGGAGACGGTATTTGAACAACAATTTTTAAATGAAGGAAAAGTGAGTGTTCGTGGCCTAATGAGAAGACTTGTTCCAGAATTGATGTGAAGGTACATGGGGTAAACCTGGAAATTTTTATTCAAGCTAAACAGTTTCCGAATTTAGAATTGAACCTAGTCTCTACTGAAAACGAATATTCTCTATGCTGCTTTAGAATGATATATCATATGATATCATATAATTAATATTTTCTGAGGGTTAGCAATACGGACTTTAAACGTTTAGTTTGTGAGATGTAGTTTTCAGTGTTATTACAATTTATGCTTGCAGTGGGAGGAAGTGAATCAAATACGCCGCACTCATGTTTCACCATTAGAAATCCAATATTGATTTTGTAGAGTTCAAATTCGGGTGTGGTTTCTATGTGAACGCTGCGGTGTCTTTTGCATTATCCACCTACCCTCAGTCACTCTATGTGTAGCTAATACACGTTGCGTCGTAATTTATGCAGTACTCATGAAACTACTCTGAAGTTAGTATCTCTAAATCTGTGCTTTAAGGGACTAGGTCTGCGGCCGTCCTCACAGAACAGGCGTGGATCTAGTACTGCTTGTCTGTCGGAACTGGTCTAACGAAGAGCAATTCTTTTCGGTTGTCGATTTTTATTAATAGTTTTGTCCCATTTTAATTTCATTTCACCTTAAAAGTATAAAGTATTGTAATCACATACAGTAATATCACTCAGACTGAGTTTAGTTCACTTTAAAGATATTTAGTATATAAAATATAATTTAGGATATTATGTGTGAATCAGTCATTTACAATACACTTTAAACAGTCATATTGACTCTGTCTCGCACAAAAATTGGGTCAGTTTTAAAAAATATAATTCAAAATTATCATAAAATTCCTTGTAAGTACACAGGTTTAATTTCGAAATAAATAATTGACCTTGACCCTCTTTCCAATACATAACTTCATATTTAAGCTACGCGTCTAGCAGCCGTCAAAATGTAATGGTGGGTTTAAACGAACAAGTTTAAACTTCTTAAATGTGCACAATGACGGAGACATAAAAATACATTTTTCTAATAATTTTGAAAATGTAAAGCTGTTAGAGTTTCATTAAATATATTTATATTTTTACTACATTAGTTACAAATAAAAATAAGTAATGAAATTCCGTCTCTATTTATCCATAAATTACCAACGACTGTCGCTTTTAGCGAATTTTTTCTTAAGGAAACATTTCTGTCTTTGTGTGTTGTGTATCTGCTTGGCCAACATTTTATTGTTTCAAAGCAGCTGTTTGTTATCTCCATACTGGATAGGAGGCTGATGAAGATAAAGGCCATCACAAAGTTTGAATTTAAAATTTCCTGCAATCAGGAGAAATAAATTCGCAAACCTCGTATCTTTAAGATGGCATGACTCGAACATAACCCAATTTAGAATTTTGACGTTATGTTGGTAGTGTGTTTTCGAAGAACGTGCAAGTTTGATTAACCTTTTAAACGCCGAGTTAAATCCTATCTGCCATTTGCTGGCGTTATTAGAAGCTCACCATATTCTCCACTTTAGCAGGATAAGGGTTAAAGTAGGTATTTCTCTAGACCGAGAAATAACAGAATGTCGGATTTGCAAAAATCCTGTGTCTTTTGTGGTTTGACCACAATGAGTAGAAAAGCAGTAGAACATTTTAAGTGTATAAATTACAAACATATACACTATGTTACGCAAAATACGTAAAATAAGGTCAGTTATTACAGATATGAAAATGGTGCGAATTTTCGAGCTTCTATCTGATGAATTTAACGTACGCTTAGAAATAATTTGTGCTAAAATAAAAAGATTTTAACAAAATGAAAATAAAATAACTCTAAAACCTGAAGCCTATGTAATCAGAAATTTGTCTTTATGCGTTATACTTACACAACTCCTTGTTACAGCTAATATTGTATATTTGAAATATTTTACCTCACTGGGAATAAGTAATAGTCCTTACATATCCTTTTAAATAAGGAGTGCTTTTCTTCTCATCGCGGTCATTTGAAGACACACAATCATCTACCAGAAATGACTGTAACGTAGCAACCAACAATTCCGCTATCAGTTTTTGGGGAGTAGCAATGGCGGACCTAACTGGCGTATAGGATTTAGCCGGTTGAAATTCCCTCTTAGGATGAGTTATCTCAAAGTATTCGCTTTATTTGTCTCAGTCCTTGAAGGTAAACACCAAGGAAATATCTTTAAATAGTCCATTATCACATCATTCTGTAATCTAAATGATTCTTTACTCAAGTTAGTACTTTTACAATTCTGGCACTGTATATCCGAATTAGTTACTAAGAGCGCCACGTAAAAATCGAATAAGTTAACAATAAATCCTGACAATTTTTACGGTTTGCTGAAGGAGGCATCTTGCGTGGGGTACACACGGTTGAATGCCGGCTTTCGAATGCGGAAGTCTGAGTCCAGTGTCAGGGCAGTGCATGTGTTTTGATGGACACTGCGAAATCATGGCAGGTTTTTTTTCCCTAGACATCGAGTCTCTGGCTCATCATTCTATAGTCATCTGAGAGGTATGACGTAAGGACCATCCAGTCTAAATCACACTTCCGGAAGTACCTGCGGTTTCATTTGTGATACAAAACTTGAATAGTTTGTTGAATAAAGACAATTATGACCTAACAGTCATATGTTCTGCCTCGACCCGGGAATTTGATGTTCTGTATTATGGTCCTTTTGTGATTTTACTTAGTTAATCCAGGACCGTAACCAAATCCAGAGGGAGAGGTTCAAGAGAAGATACAGGAAGATGACGCTCAAGGAGACGGCATGGCAGGAGTGGAAGAAAGGCGCGCTGTGTTGCGATATTCCGAGTTCTCAGGCTGCTCAGTTGACAAGTGTAATAAGAAATTGAAGACGCAGGGTGGTAATATTAAAACAGCGGCAGAGGAATGCGCTTGTTTCTATAATAGAAGGATATTTGATGAATATAAACCAAGAAACCAGCTTAAAATAATTAATAAATCGTAAAATTGTTTTTACCTCTAGAAAAGCGCCACATTCTCTTTCACAACTAGTTCATGTATAAAGAGATTATTTTGGATTAATGTCTTACTGCAGTCCATGACAGCATGCAGTACACTAGATAAGAAGACTGCTGATGTTTCCGAAGAAGCCGGAGTTGAAAACACGAGGTTTCTACGTTATGGTGACATTAAAGTTGTAGACTATATTCTTAATATCATCTATTTTCCGTGCCTTACACAATTATTTAAATAAATAAAATTAATATATTTGTAGACAATGGATACATTATTTCATACTATATTTTCTCCTACTTTTTTCCGATGGGGTGAGCTGTCATCAGGTTGGAACAGATACAAGGGAAAAAACATGAAAGGAATCCCAATACACATCTTCGTTAAAATGTATAAAAATTCATGAACTATTTAGTCACTTCATTAAACATGCGTATTATCTTTCCAAGTGTGTTTCTTTCTTTGTCCCTGGTTTTACCTGTTGGTGGCTCAGCCAAACAGAAACATGTAGGAAATTATATGGTATGAAATAATGTAGATACTCTAACTGTAAGTGTATTTGTTTGAACCACAGACTGCCTTTACACTGCAGAAGAAGAAGTGCTTGTTCACTGCCACAAAAACCACAAACATCACAAGGAATTTTAGTGTGAGAACTAATTAAAAGACAGGAATAGTTTGTGTGAGCCCGTATCCGTGTCATCGGTTGTAGATGGAGCTACTGTTTAAGTCGAAATAGGAATTTAAGAGCCACCATAGCCTTATGATTTTATTTTGTGATCAGTCTTCAAACTATGTTAATTTTTAACTTGTATAATTCGTAAGTTACTAAAACGGTTTCAAAAATAGTATACGTTCCTCTCGCACAACGTTTCTCGAACTGGACGTTTCGCTTCGAGTGTTCTCAGTATCAGCAACGAAACTTGTCCCGCCGTACAACATCGGCAACTTCTCCAACAGGTCCATCCTGCGTGCAGTATAATCAAGGATCTGTAGACGTTTCGTCATATGGGAACGATTTTTATTAACGCGTAAGTTTAGTGTTTGATAGCTGAAAATTATAATTCTAACAAAAAATTACCTGCTATCAGAACCGTTTCAGAACCTAAACGTATAAATGTGCGGAACAAACAAAAGATAGACACTATGAATAACACAGGATAAAGCTGGGGAAAATTAATTAAAAATATACAGCGAGGGAGGAAAGAATAAAGAAATGGAAAGGCAGAGTGATAAAAATATAATTTAAAGGGAGAAGGAAGTAAGAAAACTAAGAATATGTCTCCATGATTGTGTTTTTTCTTGAAAGTTGTTAATTTCCAAGAAGTATTTTCTTCCTATTTAACTGGACATAAAGTGACATGTTATGATGTAAAATTTCATACAAACCGTTCCCATCATGGCATGTTATTGCTTTGATAACATCAACTTATGTTCATATAACAAAAATCTGGACTGAGTTTTCCGCCGTAGCGACAAAAGCATTTAGATCTGTGTTCTGGTTCGATGGTTGTCGGGTCCTCACACGTTTACTTTGTGTTGTCACGCAAGTATTTTAGTGCTATTCTCCACTCTCGCTAGAAGAACACAGATAAGAGGAAAGTGCACAACAAAATTTTCGAGGAAAAATGTAGATTGTAATTGGCTCCAGATCAATAATTCTCAATATTTCCAAGTACGAAGGCCCATTTGTAGTTTCAAAAAATCTCTTTGCACCTCACATGTTAACAGTTTATTTTAGACCTAATTAATAAATATGTTGAAAAAATATTATGAACTCAGAATTGGATGTTCGTGGATCCGTGCATCATAGTACAATTCAAAAAGAAAAATCCATCGAGATGCAACAATATATCAGATTTTATTATTCCATAATTATATGAAGTTCAATATGTTTCGGGCGACAAACGCACATCATCAGGAGCCTAAAACTGCACTGGCAGTCTCTGGTTTTTCACAGTGTGCCTGAAAACGTTTCACAGTGTGTCTGACAACGTCCACCAACCACACGTACAAAACAACCTGCCACGTATAAAAAACTAGAGGCTGCCAGTGCAGTTTTAGGCTCCTGATGATGGGCGGTGTGTCGCTCGAAATATGTTGAGCTTCATACAATTATGGAATAATAAAATTTGATATATTTTGCATCTTGTTGGATTTTTCTTTATGAACTCAGAACTTATTTAACTACTGTTGCGTTATTCATTATAAAATGAGAGAAGAGAATAGGAGCAAATGTCGACAGCTGACTGAAGGAGCAGAATTTGTTTTTAAGCTGTGTAAATTAACGGAACTCTTGGTCTACGTAAGCCCACGATTTCCCGGATTTCGCGTTAAACAGGTTGAATTACCAGGCTAGATAATTACTTTAGTGGGTGCTCTTTTTTTCTGGCCAGATGGAGACAATGTTATTTAGGGCGAACAAAGCTGACGATCGTCAACAAAAACTCCCTTTCCCAATGTAGGTTGTGAAGAAGAACTCTCTCACCCGCGTGTCTCAGTAGATACGACGGAAACCGCGGTGTCCTGTACTGCGGAATGTATTTCAACTGTTCGGCTTGCTTTTCGCACTTTTCAAGCTAATTGTTGTCCTCGTGTATTAAATGTCTGGAAAGTTATGTGATCGGTTATTGCAAGAAAAGAGTTAAAAATAAAATAGAAATGATGTCACGCTTGGTGAAAATAGTGGTCCTGTTGGATAAGTTGGAGGGTTGTAGGGCTGAAATGCTTACTTTGTAAAAGTTCATCCGTGTGGAAATCCCGGTAGTGAGGAAGCCATGGCTCGAAAACTGACCAAAACTCCATAAAAGAAGAAGTAGGAGGAGGTGAAGGAGAGGAAGGTTAGGTTGCAGCAGGGAATGACTTTTGCTGCTTTCCGACACCGTGACTTAACGGTGTGAAAGAATATATGGATCGTAAGAATTACGAGGGGTTAAGGGGAGGCGTTAAGGCTAGTGCTGCATCTGCACGGCTGTTGGAAGAAATATTGGTCTGAAGCTTTAATGACTTCCGGAGTTCTGATACCAGCAGGATGAAAGAGAAACTTGTACCGAATTTTAAACAAACTTGAAAACGGTAGATAAAGTTTAGTAAAAACAATATATAATATCACGAAGATCCTTCCAGTGGGAGTCGAGTCATTCCATGCGGAAGGACAGACAGACAGAAGGGACGAACATGACAAACCTAGCTGCTGCTTGTAGTCATTCTTGCGAAAGAGCCTAAAAATTAAGAATTATATAATTTTATATTATTCAGCACATTTATTATATAATTAAAAATTCACAGACATGTATTTAGCTTACCACATTATGTTCAAAACGCTTAAATAATATGGGCCGTGCTGGATTAGTCAGTGTAGCGACGCCAGAGCAATCTTGGTGATTTGTCATAAGGGTTTTTCTCTTCTGCTCCGGCATCCATACTGGCTCCGGTACCCCTTACTCCGGTGAAAAACTGATACACCAGGACACTGATCGTTCATTGCCTCCTAGCACTGAAGTTCAGAAGAATCTCCACTTACTGTCAACATCTTTACGGAGTGGCACATTTGCCTAAAAGATCATTTTTAAAACACACAGTATTTTAGAAATGTTATTAAAATACATTTAGAGACACACGTCTTAAATCAGCAGATGCACATTACCCTGACCTACATGTGGAACAAATCGTGTAAATAAACAGCATCTGTTTGATAAGAGAGACATTTAATTTGATAAAATAAACATTGAGAAGGCATGGCATACAGAGTCCTTTTTTATGGAAGGGTACAATTTATTTGTATCTGAACAAAAGTTTACATTCAGATCACTGTTTGTGTTGGGTTCATTTAATTGGTAAATGAACTACTTGGAACAGGAAGACCTAAAGTAAATGATGAAATATACCGAATCGAAAGGAGACCGATTTTGATGTTCATAATGGAAGTAACTCTGAAAACTTATCACCTTCTACAAAATTTATAACTTACTTTCCACTGTTTTGCTATTTTTTTTTCACCAGTCCCCATTTTTCAAACTTTGCAATGGCTTTGATGAAGAGGGCGATGAGACGTCGGGTTTTACAATACGTTTTTATAAACATCTTATTTTGTAAGTGTAAAGGAAATGCAATATTGAAGGATTTTGTTCACAGGCAAAATATTTGAATTAACGTTTGTTCCTAACATGTCCTCTTTGGCCAAGGAAAGGTGCATTCCCTCAATTTCTCATGTTGAAATACACTTGTCAACAGTGATTTGAAAGGAAGTGTAATGTTTGTCCAAATTAAGTAGAATTTAGTTTCCCGAAAGCAGGCATCAATGTATTAGAAGTTTAACAAATTTCACTTTTGTACGACTCAGCATACCACAGTGGTTG
>Ga0268261_10004715_pt1 | contig 10251 bp, 6 predicted proteins | sample TergutNc150P1_FD_190353 | JGI IMG/M metagenome (GOLD analysis project Ga0268261, IMG submission 190353) | Nasutitermes corniger P1 segment gut microbial community from laboratory colony in Florida, USA - Nc150 P1 (SPAdes) (version 2) | ecosystem: Host-associated > Arthropoda: Insects > Digestive...
GGTGTGTGTGCGTGTGCGCGTGTGTGCGTGTGTATATATATATATATATATATATATATATAAACCAACTCAATACATACAGTAAAATTCCATTGATCTGACTCACACGGGACCTGACAGGTGCCGAATTATCCAATATTTTGGATTATCATACGGTACCTATAATGACCTCAGTTCTTTAAACTTTTGCAGCCAACCAACAGAGAAAAATTCGTTTGTCAGTCATTTTTGTTTCATCAAAAAAGCACTTAGCGCTTTCAGTCACCAACAGGCCCAGTTATGGGTTTTGCTTCAGAATGCAATGCTGTTAAAACCTTGTCCACTTGCACTAATTAAGGCTCTTTCAATTTTTCTTGCTTGCAAAGGTCCTTCACACTTTCACTTAATGCCACAAATGATCATAACTGGCCCTTTCGTTTCTTCATGTCAGAGACAGTTGACAATCCAAAGCTGTATGAAGCCATAATCTCTCTCATTTTTGCCACTTTCATGCCTCTTGATTATTTCAAGTTTCTGTGGATTGAAAGTTACACATTTCTGCTTGCCAGCAGTACCTTCTGTCCTAATTTTTGTATCTATGAAGCCATTATAATAGCTCAAACAAACAGTAAGATGTGTTGCATTTAACACAATGGAAACAGAATTAACAGTTAATGCTATGGATTATGTGAAACAAGTTGTGTAACCTGCTAGTTGCTTGCAATACCACCAGGGTGTGGGACAATACCTACTTATGAAAAAAAACCTAAAGTATCCTACTTGGAAAGATATTTTGTGCTAGCAACATAACATCCAATTAACCTTAGTCACAGAATCAATACATGCACCAGTCTTGGGACTACTACTCAAGTGCCAGGGTATCAGGATTTCTGAATTATCAGATGTCAGATTAAAGGAATTTTGCTGTATATGGATTTAACTGTGTACATGATTAAACATGAAACCTTTTATAAATGAAATGCATATTTCATTGCACAATAAAGATGTTTGCTCTGTCACTGCCTCATAGATTTTTAATTCATGGATGGTAACTTTCAGGTGATATCAAGTGCAACACTGAGAAATGCAAGTATGTGTGATTCGAGTCTTTTACACGACTGACACTAACTTTTTCCTTATTGTAGCAACAAATATACATTATGTCTATAGTGCTGTTATCAGGACAAAGAGGAAATTTACACTGTGCGTAAAGTCATGACGAAAGAATCAAATTCACATATTAATACAGCACTATGCTAAAAGGATAATGCAAGCATCTTTTCAACACAGTATGCAAGAAACCAACTTCCTTCTGTATGTCACATGGGACAATGAGAAATCCTATGCACACTGGTGATGCACACAGAAAGGCATATAGGTCTCCCTGCAAAGCATCCATTATGTTCATTCAGTTTTAATCAAAACTGAAATGGCTTAACAATTTCTTGTGAAAATTTTCCCATACCAAATTTTATGAAGATATGTTCAGATGGACAGATAGTGATCTTAAAACATACTCCACATGGACACAAAGGCACATTATAATTATAAAGTATGATCGCTAAGATGGGCACATTATAATTCGAAAGTACGATTGGTACAATGGAAACATTTTAAGGTAATCAAAATCGCTGCATCTGTCACACAGAAAAGACTGTAGCCCAGTGTAATGCAATTGATTTCATTTGAGGCTTGTTCTGATTCTGATGTTCCTGTTACTATATCAGATAAGAAACAACATTCATTATCATACTGAAATATTGAAACACCAAAAATCTGCACAAGTTTTCAAACAAAAGAGAAAAAGTGACATAGTGTATGGTATTCCATATAAGGCCCAGTTGGGGGTGTCATAAACAAGAACCAGGATAGTGTATTCAACATAACGAGTAGAACAACCTTGAACCTGTGGTGTTATTCCCAGCAGGGACAAGAGATTTCTCTCTATAAAGTATCCAGACCAGCTCAAGGGTCCAAAGAGCTTCCTATTCAATGGCTACCAGGGCTCTTCCTTTGGGCTACAGAAACCAAATTGTGAAACTAATGACTCAACCCCATTTATTACTCAAAGTTAAGAATGAGTGGAGCAGTGATCCACTTCAATATATGCCTTAATAGCATGCAGGGGGACAACATTACTTCTACCTTTAGGTACACGAAAGAATTATCAATCCAGACAGTATTTTACATCATACGATATTTTGTGTCATGTGTTCCAGTTCCAAGACACTAAATGTGTGAAACATCGAACTACAAAATCTAAATTGGCTCAACAGCTTTATCCACAACTACTAGGATCTTCCATTTGTTTAAATTGTATGAGATTACAGGCTTCCACCATGGTGTTATTGAGATCTTTACTTATCTTGGTTGTTATTTCGTCTATGTTAGTCACCAAACCAACCTACACCATACAAGAACCCACAAAAGTGAAGAACTTGTTTATAAATTGTTAACCACTACATCAGAAATACAAAATAGAATGAAAACTTGTCTGAACTTACTCTACAATCTCTTCAGCAGTCTGGTATGAAACACATGTACAATACTTAATCATGTAAGTCTACCCTACTTGCACACCACAAATGTGTGTAATTATTCAAATGAATTCTATGTTATGAATGACAAAACAAATGACATCCAATTTATGCTTCTCCCTCACCCACCTCACCATAAGTTGAAGGCTGAATTAATGAAATGGACCGATTAACCCATTGTGTTCTATTCAGCCTTCTGAAATATATTCAGATGTGAAGAGTACACACTTACCCGTCCAATTATCACTTTGTTAATGGCAGATTGTGTATTTTTGCGTACAGAAGCACTGCTCATCTTCTCAATAATGGCAAGATCCTCACGAGCTGCCAAGAGATCTGAGAGGTGAACATCAGGCAAGGCAGACATTGCTTTCCTCCGTTTCATGAAGAGAGCTGCTATCTGGTCCTCTTGATTTTTCACACGTTCTGACCACTGGAAGAAAATGATCAATAAATTAATCACTATCAGGTTTAAAAGTACTTACAAATGCCAGTAATTCCAACAGCACTTTAGCAGCTGTGAATATCTACAACTCCAACCCCAAAACTGAGTACAAAATAATTTGTATTCTTCATTTGTTCTTGGATTTTTGACTAGGGTTACATAGAGTGCAAGAGTTATTTGGTGTTGAAGATAACAGGATGTTTATATATATATAGTGAAATGATGTGGACTGGGAAGAAGTTGCTTAAGGCATATCTTAAGGTATATGGAATACTTCAGACAGGACACAGTGCCTCACCTGGGTTCCTCCAACATATGTGTTACATGCATTTCCACTTGAGTTCAATTTCTCACTTATCAGAATTCTTCTGGTCACCACAGCCATGCTCGATTTCTTCAATTTAATATACCTTGTCAAGAGGCTAGAGAATGTGCAGATAAGTTCAAATGTTTGAATACATTTATACTGAGCTGGACATCAGCAAACAACACACATCCTGGCAATTTTTACCCACAAGGTGAAAATATTTTTTAACTGCCTAACAGAGGAAACACTGCAACTGATTTTTTCACTGCAGATCTGCATCTGTTAATTACTGTTAAACACGTTGCTAAAGCAGCAAATCTGGACTTGTATTTTTAACTGCAAAAAGTATAATAAGTTAATGTATATCCTTGCCACAATGAACTAAAAATTAAAATATTAAAATAAAATAAACCATGTACTCTGCCTGACACAACTACCTTCTTACTTATTTCAAATGTTGGCTACTAGTTTCAGCCTGAATATTTACAAAACTTAAAAGTGCTGGTGCATGTAATATAACTTGTCAATAACATGGGATCCCATTCACATTCATTATTGTTCTTTATAATTAATATCAGCTATAGTTATGTTATTTGTAATAAGGTGTTTGACAAGAGTACTGTAAACATATTACCAAAGTTCTTGTTGATTGACTGATGATCTTGTTAAGTGATAACTTAATTTTAAAATTGTAAACAGTTTTAAAGGTATACAGTATAAAATGTGTTATAAAGGTTTCAAGTATTTTTATATAACATATACTGTCACAGTAGTAAAATTGATAAAATTATAAAATTGTTATTCAGATCTTGTCTTCAGCTGCTGTACACTAGGTTGAAATTCTATATATTCTTGGCAAAATTGAGTACTGGAGTTGTATACTGTTGTGCTTTTGGTTTCATTTATTATTTGAGAGCTGGGTATTATATATGGTGCGTTGTATTATTTTGGTAATGTATTAATTCCAGCATTAAATGTGGATTTTTTGGAGATAATCTTCACAAAATCTCTGTGATGCTGTGTAGGCCTGGTTCTGTGTTGTGTGTTAGCAGACGGCATACTTGTTTGCGACTTGTTTCGCAAACAAGTACGCACCATATATAATACCCAGCTCTCAAATAATAAATGAAACCAAGAGCACAACAGTATACAACTCCAGTACTCAATTTTACCAAGAATATATAGAATTTCAACCTAGTGTACAGCAGCTGAAGACGAGATCCAAATAACAATTTTATAATTTTATGAATTTTACTACTGTGACAATATATGTTATATAAAAATATTTGAAATTTTATAACACATTTTATACCGCATATCTTCAAAATTATTTACAGTTTTAAAATTAAGTTATCAATCAACAAGAACTTTGGTAGTACGTGTACAGTATTCTTATCAAAAACCTTACTACAGATAACGCAACTATAGCTGGTATTAACCCTTTAATGCCAAATGACTTCCAAAGATGTCGCACAGTGAGCCCTTTAAATAGCCTAACGAATTCTAAAGACATCGCAAACAGTGTGTCGAAGTTTGGAGGAATTTTGTTCACTCCTATCTGAAATACCGCAGTGTTTTGGTAAGCTGCAGGGCCCATGAAGGTCAGGGTTTCTCTGTGTAGACAGAATGGACCCCCTCCACCTCCTAAACCCCTCCAAAAACCCTGATTTATATGTCGGCACATAGCAACTGTGCAGTTCTCTCAGTGAGCAATGCTGTTCGAGACACAGCTCACCTTATTTATCGCTAGCCCTGCAGTTCACTGTGGGTTGAAATATCAACAATGGCTAATGTAACGAACTCTAGTTGTTGAGCAGAAAGGTTGTCAGTGGCGTACTGTACCCATACAATTCAGACAAAAGTAATGCTCAAAAATCTTTTTTTACAGCTACAGGAGGACCCACAGATGTGCCTCTTGTAGTGCTGGGGTAATCTGTAGGGGTTGTGAGGTAGTAACATGCAACACACAGCCGTCCATCTACTAAAAACGTCTTGGGCACCCTAGAATAGCTGGAATTTTTACACTAAGCACATCGTAGCTTTAGATCTGTTTTGCTGTCACTGTAGAAGACGTTCACATCTTAGCGGCATTGGATTACTGCAACTGTGCCCAGTCATGCAGAGGAGTGTAAACAAGGCAGACGGTTGTAGTTGTCTATTGTAATGGCCAGGAAAAAATTAAATTCAAGGAGGAAGCCATCAGTGAAATTCTTATTGCTGACACCAGACCCGGAATAAAACATGTTTTCAGACTCGAGAGTCACAATAACAACACTGGCCATCAAAATCATCCACCCAACTCCGCTGCCATCTGTGTTCTTCTCGTGGCCAGAGAAAGGGCACAATGTATAAATGCACCAGATGTGATGTGGGTCTGTGCTTGGTGCCTTGTTTAGCGAAATATCACACCAAAGTAAATGTGTAAATCACCCCAATTATGAATACTGTGTGCCATGGGCCATGATAAAACAGTGATACAAGGTGCCACAGACCTTCTGCAGCAACCAGAATTATGTCAGTAATGAACTATTTACATCACATTTTATAAAATGCATGCGATTCACAGGTCTAAATTTATTATAAAAATAAGTAAACATATTTTCCCAGATTAACCAATTCATAAGCAGACTGCAAAATTTTATTTCATTAAATTTGATGGAAAAGTCTATGTGATATGATTTTTTTTTCTAAGACTAAGAAATAAAATTTAAAATCCTCAGTAAAAAATCCTGGCAGGCAGCGTTCCTCAAAGGGATTTAATTCTGGCGTCAGAGGGTTAACTGTAAAGAACAATAAAGAATGTGAATGGGATCCCATGATATTGATGAGTAATATTATATCCACCAGCATTTTTAAGTTTTGTAAATACTAGCCCGACGATGGCCTGTTCAGGCCAAAACTAGTCGCCAACATTTGAAATAAAAAAATAAAAAGATAGTTGTGTCAGATGGAGTACATATTTTATTTCATTTTAATATCGTACTTTAAACACAACGGGATGTCCTCTACTGAGATTAAAAATTCATATTAGTTGACCATGCCTGATATGTTTTGAATCAGGTTACTCCTCCTGGATGACAGGAATTACAAACATAGCAGTTAGGCTAGACTGGATATACAGTGAAGCTCTCTTAGGACACTTTTTTAAAAAATTCAACCTATTAGACTTAAAAAGGTAAAGGTAAAGTTCACCCTAGAACGGGCCACGAAGGCCCAGAGCGGGAGCAGATTATAGCTCTGCTCTTCCTTCAACCTCAGCACTAGACAGGGGTGTGTGGTCAACGTCATGCCCTGGCCGCTTTACCCCCGGGAAAGACCTGGTACCCACTGTAAAGGAGGCTGGGTGGGTCCCAGGGGCCTGTCTGGATGGGTGCGGAAAATCTCGCCCCCCATCAGAATTCGATCCCCAGACCATCCAGCCCGTAGCAAGCTGCTATACTGACTGCCCTATCCTGGCTCCTCCCTATTAGACTTATTAAGCAGGAAAATGTTTTACAAGGGAAGATGTCAAAATTTTTTTATCATCATTTTTTGAGGTCTTATTACATATGTATGCTGAATTTGTATAACTTGAGCAGTTCTCAGTTAATGAAAGTCTTAACACATTCTGACCCGCATCTGACCGTCCAAGCATTGTGTCTGTACCTATCTCAAAAGAACACCCACTTCTTCAGCAATTTTGGTGCAAAGGACATTCAGAAGACCTTCTTCCACTTCATTTATTACATTCAACTTTTCATATATTGATGTGGCCATGCTGAAGGAGGTATTTTATCAAATCAATGAAAAAACTTAACAACAAAGTAAATTCAACTTCATATTCAGTTCACTGAAGCATTTAGTTCAATGAAATGAAACCACAACTCATTCTGGACTACAAAACATACTGCTCCATCATGTAATTTTCCCCACACCTTGTGGGGATGCATCCACAGATTTTAGTGTATTATGCATCCAACAGCCAATGTTAAAAATGTACCGCGCTCATATCTTGCTAGCATAAAAATGGCTTTTATGAGTGGCAGTGGCCATATTGATTATGTGTTCAGTAACTACCTGCCAAATAGGACAAAAACTTGCATGCAAATACAATGTGAAATGAATACAAAATGTATGAGTATATCAATTTTGTGCAGAAGGTACTGGGAATTATTGAAATTAAAGCATAAGACAGTTGCAGTTGAAATATGCTCTGTTAAACTGACATTCCATGAGGTCACATCATGCTGATGCTTGAAATGCATATGCAGAAAATGATCTGGTAGATTAATCTTTATGAACTGACAGCATCATTTCAACATTGTATCTTGCAAACAGTGTGAATGAATGGAAATTTGGGGAAACTGTAAGATTTTGATACAGAAAATGTATTAAATGGGTGATAAGTTTGTGCCATGAACTTTTTGTGCTTCTTAAGCAGGAAATTTCCTGATGCACCAAAACTATTAAAAGGGCAATGCACACGTTAATCGTATGAAATAATTCTGGTATTACATTATCCTGACATCTTTGGTAGGAAAACTTCCTATTCAGAGATGTCTTAAAGTGGGTTTCACAGTATATGCTATTTTAAAATTACAAGTTTTTAGTGTTTTTAGTTTCTTAATAAAAGGTTTTATGGAAATACAAGGTGTTTACATGACAGATTTTCAAACCTACTGCAGAAATGTGTAAACTGCAAATGCATATTGTAAGAAAATAAACCAGTCTAAGGATTATATTTTTTAATCATTTTCTTACTGTACATGGTAAATATGTCATAAATTATAGTAGCCTATGTATGGTATATCATTTCTATGTATGTGTGACGTGTGGTGTATGGTTTCCAAGCATGAAGCTGGCAGCTCAAAACATGTCAGGCACGGTTAGCTAATAGTGTTGTAATTTTTAGTTTGTTGTATTGTAATGGTCAAGGCTATATATAGTAACTGATGATAAAATAGTATGATTATGAATGCAAACATAATATTCAGTTAAATCCAGCAGTTATTGTTTAATGACAGCCAGTTTAATCCTATCCTCCCAACTCCATCTAACTCCCCACCAGAATTCTATATGTATTTCTGATTTACGATCCGCATAATTCAGGCCATTACAATCTCTCTGATTTTAAAATAAAAATACTAGGTAAGTTGTACAGACTGTGACCATTGCTTGTTAATGATGAACTCCGGCTTATTTTGCAGTTTTAAATACCTTTCTAAACGATCTGTTTACTTTTGCAATTTATATTATTTCCTCAAAGGACAAAACATTTTTCATATTCACACATAATAACTAGAAAAACTGGTGTTTTATATCTCAATTTTAACATTCTGTACAGTACACAAAATGATAATGTTTCAACTGGATAACAACAAAGAAAAAAAATGAGTGAAATTAGAAGTTTGTTCCCCACTACAGCACAAACCGCAAGAATTACATTGCAATAATAAGCTTCACAAAATAAGAAGCCACAGAAAGCAGTTAGAAAGACCTCAAAAACATTGTAAAACTATGAGTCTTGAGTATTAAGTCTGAGAACCAAGAGCTCACATGACAACATTTTTATGAGTTATTTAAAAACAGAATGAGATTAACCCTGTACATCCCAATGTGAAAACACTGTCCCAGGAATTATATGCCCTCAGTGGCCAAAAGGGAGAACATGGTACTGCAATCCCATGTCCCACTTAAAATTTTCTGCGTTTATAATTACACATCTCTTTTTCTTAGTATTTGTCCTAAAATGCTTGTATAGGCATAAAAGATTGTTTGAAGTGTAATTGCAGTCAAAATATCACCAAAAACATTTCATTTTTCTTACTAACAGTCTTAAGGTTTGTCCAGAACTCATAAATTATTTACAAATGTCTCTAGGCACTGTTTATTTTTTCCTCATATTGGCAAAATGAAGCATATACCTCACATACAGACCCTCTGAAAAGTCTTTGTTCCTTCACAAAGCCCCTTCCTTAAAATCCACACCCCATTCACCCCCATTATTTCATCAAGAGGTTGCTCCTGAACAATTTCAGTAATTTCAGTGGTAGTATTTACTGATATTTGTGTGTTCTGCCTTTCCATTTTAGTGTCAGGTGATTCCCAGATATGCAGTTTGGTGTGATATACCTCAAAACACAAGATGGCAAACATTGTGCCGGTAATGTCATCTGCGTCATCGTCAATCTAATCAGAAATGTCTTGTCTTCTGACAAATGCATGTCAGAGTCCAAATCCAGTACCAGTTCTGTGAAGTCTCAGTCTGTCATGTTTTCTCCTTAGAGCCATATTGCTAAATGCATTTCAATGTAATTCAGCACACAACAAACCCAGCACCTTCTGACTCTCTTTGTGATTCAAGCATCAGCAGTGCCTGGCCTGTCACATGTTATTGAACTGAGAGGGAACAGACTGAAGTGCTCAGTTGAAGACAGACATAAGTATGAACCTTCAGTTCAAAAGTCACGAAGAAGTCCTAACAGTAGAATGAAGGACATTTGCCTCTGGTCCCATAGTGCACTAACCAGAGAAATGAATGTCTGTAGTCATTCCTTTCCTCTCCCACTGACTGTGTATGAATTCTTTTGCCACACTACCATGAACCTAAACATCATTACAAGTCTGGAACTTAAAAGCAAAGTCTTTATCCTTTCTCCGTGCACGTTGTTACATTCACTTTTCATTATCATCTCATGCACTTATTAATTAAAACACTTTCACAGTTCACATTTAAAACTACACACATTAAAAATGTCTGTGATGCGTACTTAAAATTAATTTAAAAAACCCAACATGTTTCGGTCAGTCTCCCGACCATCATCAGGGGTCAGTTCCCATACCGTGCGCAATTACTACGTGTCAGCCTGCCTGCTTAGTCGCATTCCAGTTTGTGGCGGTATGTTGTCTGTAATATATAATATCTATATTATAGTTTACGAAACGTGGTGATATGGGATGTTGACTATTATACAAGAGGATGTGTGGCTTACCTGTATGTGTAT
>Ga0268261_10004716_pt1 | contig 10251 bp, 9 predicted proteins | sample TergutNc150P1_FD_190353 | JGI IMG/M metagenome (GOLD analysis project Ga0268261, IMG submission 190353) | Nasutitermes corniger P1 segment gut microbial community from laboratory colony in Florida, USA - Nc150 P1 (SPAdes) (version 2) | ecosystem: Host-associated > Arthropoda: Insects > Digestive...
GAGTGTCGTGTGTTGTCAGGTAGAGGTCTCTGCGACGAGCTGATCACTCGTCCAGAGGAGTCCTACCGACTGTGGTGCGTCATTGTGTGTGATCTAGAAACATCAAGAATAGGTGCTCCATATATATGTATGACATTAGTAGCCTAAGGGTTAAGGTAAATATATACTGCCAGAACTCAAAGCATTAGGTCAAGAAAACTTCTTTCACTTTTGTGGGCTTAGCAGGGCTTATGACACACATCTGCAGGTCTTGCAGTAACCATCATATCTGTATGATAACCCCACCCCCCCTTGCCTACAGCCAGTCAGGCACAGATCAGTATCAGATACTACACAAGGCAATGCATCACAAACTGAAGACAAACAACATACTACAATTTAACATTATACACAACTTTATTAGAGTTTCTTGTGGAAGGTATGTTATCAAGAAGGGGAACTTCCTGCATCTTACAAGATGTGATGTTCTCATAAGGTTACTGTCTTCTTGTATGTGGCGCTGTGCAGTCTGGCAGAACAGCACCAGTATTTCACATGAACCTTTCCTTCCATCAGGGAAGAAGACAAAGGCAGTAACCTCAACCGTAATGGTGCTGTGCCTATCTACCAGACTACACTGCGCTGCAGCTGACAAGACAGTTACTTTTCCTCATCTTCTTCCTCACTGTCAAGTAACTGGGATCCCAAATGACAGTGTCAACAGACTACAACCAAATGGCCATTCTACATCACTTGGAAAAGCATTTTGTCACTGTTGCCTGTGAACAAGTAAAATATTTTGAATGGTAAGCCAACACAATTTTTTTCATTCAACAGTTTGTGCTGTGAGCAACACATCTCATTAATATGAAAATATTTCTTATAAGGCATAGGTGTCTCCATGTTTCATTAAGCACCACATAATGACGATAAAGAGGGGTGTGGAGATACAGGAAATACAGCTCCACTCATTCTAAACTCCAGCAACAGAATATAATGTATTTAATTATATTGATTTTCGTATATTTAATATGCTTTAATTTAGATTATAGAGTTTAATTTATTTAATTTCATGTCTGTTAATATATGTTATTTAAAAATTTTATTAAATTCATTTTACTTAATTTCTTTAATCCAATTTACTTAATTTTATTAATTTAATTTATTTAACATAATTTATTTTATATCATTTATTGAATTACACATATTTAATTAATTTTATTTCATTTAGTTTATGATATAACATTTAATTAATTCATTTCATTTACATAACATAATTTATTTTATTTTTTACTTTACTTAACAAACTAACATCATTTAATTCACTTTAACTTCTTTTAATTTACAGAGTTTAATTTAGTTTTATTTATTTTATTTTTTACTGTCATTCATTTAATTTAAATCACTTAATATAATTTGTAACATTTAATTAATTTACATTTCTAATTTAATTTACTATATTGAATTTAATTTATTTCATTTACTTTAATTTAATTCATATTTTAATTATGTAAATTATTTGATTTAATGTACTTAATTAATTTACTTAATGGACTTTATTCCACTTAGTTGATTACTTAATTTTTTAAATTTCATTTATTTTATTTTACCTAATTAGTTTTTAATCTTGTACATTTAATACAATTAAATTAATTTTATTTATGTGATTTAATTAGTTTAGTTTAGTAATTTACTTAATTTAAATTAATTACAATACTTAATTTCATTTATTTAATTAATTGGTTTAATTTCATTCATATAACTTAATAAAATTCATTTCATTTATTTCTTTAGTTTACCCCCCCCCCCCCCAAGTTGCACCGTGCATCTTGATACTGTACAGTCTTTTATTTATCCAACCGATGCACAACTAGATTGCTCTAAAAATGTTAAAATTTACATGAGACATATTTTAACTGATTATTAATACTTATAACTTTAGCAAAGCACATATAGTAGCTCCCTGATGATGGTTGTGAAAAACCGAAACATGTAGCAGCACCTCTCATGTAAATTTTAACATTTTTAGAGCATTCTACTTGTGCATCAGTTGGATAAATAGAAGACTTTATTTTACTCAATTTAACTTATCTGACTTAGTCTTGAGGAGAATAATGATCTGTACCCCTCACCAAATATTTTTTGGTTAACCAAATTGAAAGGAATGAGGTGAGTGGGTCACGTTGCATGTGTGGGGGAGAGGACAGGTGTATATAGGGTTTTGTTGGAGAAGCCAGAAGGAAAGAGACCACTTGGAAGATCCAGGCATAGATGGGATGATAATATTAAGATGGATATTCAGGAAGGGGAATGTGGGAGCATGGACTGGATCGATCTGGCATAGGATACGGACAGGTGGTGGGAAATTGCAAATACCATAATAAACCTTCAGGTTCCATGAAATGCAGGGGATTTCTTGACTGGTTGAAAACTGATTGGCTTCTCATGAAGGACTCTGCTCCATGCAGAAAGTGAGTGAGAGAGTAAGTGTGTGAGCAATCAAACAAGTGAGTCAGTAAGTATGTAGGGAGGAAGGAAGGAGGGAAGGAAGGAAGGTAGGAAGGATGTACGTAAGTAAGTAAATAATTTAGTCTAGTTAATTAATTTATTGAGTTTAAAATATTTAACTTAATCTACTTAGTTTAAGCTACTTAATTTGCAACATTAAAGTAATTCTTCATTGATCAATGTAATTTATTTCTTCATTTATTTATTTATTATATTTGTTCCTTTCATTTAATTAATTTCTTTTCTTGTTTATTTATGCACCTCTATATATATGCTACACACCCTGCCAATCCCTTCCTTCTTATTTTTCTAAACTTGAGATTATTTTGTGAACACTGCATTTTATGATGCAGTGTATTATATCATCAACAGTAATAACAAAATAAACCTACTTCACACAATGTTGTATTTTTAACCATACAATTACGCATACACGCTTACTTGTACCAAGGCAGTGGTGAGGTAAAATACCCCTCAGTTCCCGTGCAAAAACATTCACCATGATGGCAAAGTATTCGTTCTCTTTGTTAATGCCAGTGTTCTCTCCCTCTCTTTTCTGACTTCTTCTACAGAAAAATATAATACATTGCAAAATAAAATATGATTAACTACACATAAAGAAAAATTCCGTAAGAAGACCCAAATAGCCACACTTGTCAAACACAAAAAACAACATTTACACCCTCTAGAATGGAGGTTTTTAATATTTTTAAAATTTGGTCACTCTGATCACCTCAGTCTCATTGGTCATATAGGTTATTTTGGTCACTTTGGACAGTTTGCTAATTTTGGTCATTACAGTTCTACTAAAACGATATCACAAGGACAATCACACACTCAAAACTACTGACAGTGCTGAATGCTATCGAAGCAGAAACTGTCTCCACTATACAACTGTCACCACATGATATAAATTAAATAAAATATGCCATAACTATGATTACACAAAGAAAAAAACTTCATTTCTGATGATGACAGTTTTTTCACGGTACACACAACACTAACAAACCAAAGTTCCAACACTGCGCAGTGTTATGCAACAGTCAACACACAAAACAATAAAAACACCAAGTGCAATACCAAATACAAGTTCCAGAAGCAGAGTATATGTACATAAAAAAGCATATACGATAATGTATAGATTAGTAAGAACGTTCATTAAGGTTCTGTATTTCACAGTTATAATGTTAAATAACAACATGAAAATGAGGCTGAATTATTTCACTAAAAATATCATTATTTTTTAACATAATCCCCCAGTACACTAATGCATGTGTCTCATCTTGGCACAGTTTCTTAAAAGTCAGCCTCCTTGACAAACACAATTGTCAACAGACATGTGCTTTCTAAATTTACAAGCAATTAATGTTTGAATGATACATGTTCCATTCAGAGTTGAGTATGATATAAAAGGAAACAAGACAAAACAACCCACTGCAACACATAACACTTTTGCTGATAATATTATGTATGATTCAACTTCACAGAGCAAATGCCCTTACCTACTGTGAGCAGAAAGTTGTTTACTACTCATAACTTGTGCAGCCAAGCTCACTTTCATAATAATCCCTCAACCGGTGTTCAGGTGTCTGTGCATCACACTGGGCACCAGGTGATAAGGCACATTGTTTCTCAATTTCATAAAGCTTCAGTATGTCCTCCCACTTAGCGGTATCTGTAAGTCGCATGCTTTTTATAGAAATCCCACGCCCAAGATTTAGTGCATTGCAGGCATGCTCAGTTTCTCTGCCCGCGGCTGAGCCCTGTGTAAAAATGACACCAGAAAATACAGAGATGAAACTGTCATTCATGCAGTGAATGCCGTATGTTACATTTTCAATGCATAGTCAACTCCACTGATAATACAAATTTTTCACAGTGTGCAGTATTAGAACACACTAGTCAATTGCTGATAATCTCTTCTAAATTAAACGTAAGAGGGTTGATAAAACCAATGAGGTAAGTGAACTGGAAGTTGGGACACAACGTTAATATTCACAACGTGAATATTACTGTACCATACACTATGTGCAAAATACGCAGTCAATACAACTATTATGCGATCGATTTTAATTTCACAAGAAAATTTTTTATGAACAAGTATATATTATTTTGTCATAGCGTGAATTTCAAGAAATAATGAGAGTGGTATCATCTGCGTATCGTACGTTTTCACTTTTCATCTTCCTAGTCTGACACCCGCTTTCAGTTCTGCTAATCCTACAGTTTTACAGTGCACTCCTTTTAGGTCATCACTGACGAAACATTATTATTATTGTTATTACTAAATACAACTTCCACACATCTGCAATAACAACGTCCTCATTACGTTGTGTTAGCAATTCACTAGAACCGCTTTAAAAATTCTGAACTGTAAAAATTCCAGCACCAAAATCGAAAACTTACTCTACACGAAATGCGACAACTTGGAAACACCATACCTAGCCCAGCTTAGACCCAATCATGTGATACAACTTGCAAGCAAATTGCCTTTTCCCTACCATCTTTGTATACTAACCACAGACACTAAAACATTTCGGCTATAAGCACAGATTAATATCTGCTACAAGCGATGTCCAAGCCTTTTGCGGCACCGCAACAAATTGTTTCCAGGGGCCCATTGAACTTTCGCGGGGTGGTCATACGGCTGCTATGTTGGTACTACTGATGATACGTTATTTGTGTGTCATAATATGTTGTGCCGTACCGTGGCTTGTCGTAAATGCTGACAGGTGATGCCGAACATAAAGGACATGCGGATACTCACAGCAGTATTGTTATTGTAGTAAAGAACAGATTTTTAATGGAAAGTTCTTATGATCGTATGCAATTCTCACAGCGTGATCCGTGGCTTTTCACTTTTGCTTCTATGTAAGGCCATATATGCAGTTCATATTGCATGAAAAGTTTTTGAAATGTACATGATGTACTGTTTGTGACTAGCATGAATGACGTTAATGTGCCTACTCTTAAAACAAGTCTTTTCCTTGTTTGAAGTATTAATCATATATTTTGTACAGCCGTTGGTTTATAATATGTGTGAATTTAAGTTCTTAGTGGTTTCACTGTGAAGACGTGTAATTTTAAAAACATATTTGTTGGCTGATATATTAATTATAAGAATATGCATGGTATAACATAAAATTGTGTACCTGATTTGGGGGCATGGACACTTGCCAGTTGTGCATTATGTCTGTGCAAGACATATTAGTTTTGGTGCCAGCAGATGTCATCACATCATTTTCAAGGCTGTACTACAATGCAGGCAACCCCAAAACTAATTTCATTACTGTTTGCATATTTCTTTAATACATTTCATGTTTCCTGAGGTGCGAGTTCATTCATTTCTTCACTTCCAGCCCACTTTATCCACTCCATTGTGACCACATAAACAAAGAACAATGATGCCAGGAAGACCATCCTGTTTATCAGGTGAGCGTTGTAACTTATTTTATGTCAGTTGAAATACACATGCAAGATAAGCCTGAAAAATGTAATTCTTCACACTAGTGCATATTAGTGAGTCTGGAGCAAAACTATGTTTTTGTATTATAAGTTGCTTCTACTATTGTCTGAATATAATCATTTCATACTCACATACTTTATACTGAAGATGATTGCAGACATATCCCCCCACCCCAAAAAAATTGTTCTTTGCATACAAAGTTTTAAGCATGCAATTGAACCTGCAGGTACAAAAATTTTATACAAATGTTATATAGTTTTCAAAGTTGTTCATTTTGTTGGTAGTAATCTGTTTAATAGAAGTTCTGAATACCAGTACCTTGGGAAGGTATGCATAATGCAAGATGTGTGTTATATGTTCAGAAATGTGAACAGCTTTTCAGTGAGAGCATTATCATATGTTGGAAAATGATTGCACCAGAGTAGGGACTGTTGTTGATCAATGGATTTAAAATTACATTATTGTTAAATGGTAAGGGGCTGACACAACCAAAGTTTTTAAAAAAATTGTATACCTTACCTGACTCACTGGCCTGTATTTAAGCATTTTCATCCTAATAGTGTGTATGTATGTGTGTGTGTGTGTGTGTGTATATATATATATGTAATCTTATTTTGTGTGATTTGAACTATTACAGAAAATCCCCTGGGGTTATCTTGGCATGACAGTGCTTGGATACCAATGCTGAATCCAAGTAACATCATGGACTATTTCTCTGAACGCAGTAATCCGTTCTTTGATCGAACGTGCAACAATGAGATTGTTAAGATGCAGCGTCTGAATCCTGAACAACTTACGTAAGCTACTCTGTATTTGTTATGGAACATAATCATATTCGCAAGTATTTAAATTTCTGTTGGACAGTCCTTCCAGAGATGCTAACCACTCACCTAGACAGTTTCATGCCAAATGAAAGAAATGTATTCTACAAACACAACAGGCATTCCTTACATTAAGAAGTTTTGTGCTCTTTGTGGTACCCACAGGTTTCAGTATTGTCTTCACAAGAGTATAACAAGACACTGTTCTGGGCTTATACCCATGGCATGGTGGCAAGGGACCAATTTAATGTGACATTTTGTAAACTGAGGGTACAGTCTTTATATTATATTTCCTTTTCATATGTTGAGACCTTTCAGTTCACATGTACTATTCAATAAATGATCCTTATCAGCTGTGAATGAAACATATGGATATAATTTATTCTTGCCAGACTCATTATATCTGCAGAATTTAAGACCCATTATTTTCAGGTGATAAGCATAATTAATAGAAAATTAGGATTCTGAGTCTTTTGGGATGGTAGACTCTGCAGTAGGAACGCACTGCCCTCATTAACCACTGCAGAGCCACACAACCCACAAGACTACCACTCTCAACGTCAACAATATGCAAACCTCAAAACTTGCAATATGAAGGCACAAGTTACTTAATTTTATGTCATCTGTATGGAAGTTACCTCAGTTCAAATGCACTAAGGGAAACCTTAATTTGTACTGTCCGAATATTTATTTATTTATTTATTTCTGCCTGCTTTACAGCTTCTCAGCATAATAACTGTGTTCTCCTCTCTCCTCACCATGACAGTTGCTATAAATCATAATGTAAGTTTGTCATTACTCCCTACAGTAATATGACTGGGCTGGAGTACATCCTACTACATGTGCAAGAGCCTATTCTCTACGTCATCCGTAAACAGCACCGTCATTCACCTACCCATGCCACGCCACTTGCAGATTATTACATCATTGCTGGAATTGTGTACCAGGCTCCTGACCTCATCTCTGTCATCAACTCCAGAATAGTAAGCTCTGCAGACTTGCAGTTTCTGTAATCATTTTCAGGCATGTTCACAAAACTGTGGAAGGTGATTATTGGCTTCATCGTGTCTGTCTGTCCGCATGGCTCCCACTGAATGGATTTCTGTAAAATTTGATTTTTTTGAAAATCATGCTGTTTATGAGATAAAGTGGAAAAATACTGTAGAGCCAGGCAGGTCATACATGACAATATGGCACATGCGCACTGCATGCTGAATACATGAGGCTACAAACACACACTCAGATTATGCTACACTTTTTGCTCTTCCACTGCAAAAATGGTTGCATGAACGCACCTGAATGTTGTGTCATACATACATTGCCTGTCTTGTCTTGTTACTGAGTGTAGCAGCACATGACAAATCTTGAAATCTAGGCACCAGCTCAAAAATTTAATAAATCTAATAAATCTAATAAATCATAGGATATTCTGGTTAATTTCCTCATTTGATAAATTTAGTGAGAGAGATGAGTTTTACCATCCCTATAGTTAAAAGCCAACTTTTAGCACTAGAAATCAGAATTGTTTATGGAAATAAAAACCAGGGTGGGAAGTTTAATTACTCTTCGTCTAAAAAACTAACAGTTTCAACTAAGTATAGCCCCAGTCCATATGATCACCAACACCGCACTGTACTTGTCTCACCACAGATATCAGCCGTGCATCACCTTCAGTCAGCATTTGAAGAAGCGAATTCTTACTCACGTTATCATCCTTCCAAAGGTTACTCATGGGACTTAAAGGAGCGCAAGGTTCCAGAACACTTGGTGTCAAAGAAGGAAACACAGCGAGAGGAACCAAGTTCTCTCTTTCAACGTCATCGTGTTGACATGCTCTTAGGAGAGCTGACTCGCAAGTTCCCTGTTCCTGTTGCTGTGCCACCCCAGAAACAGCCTGCTCCAGGTATGATTAATCAGAATGTCCAGCTTAAAGCAGAACCTGCTCACTGAATCCACAAATTGCTCACATATTGTACATCAACAATTTGTTTTGTATGGGGCCTCCCTCCCCCCCTTCCCCCATGGGAGTGCTCACCACAAAGCAGACATCACTGCTGTGTAATAAGTAATGACACTGTCCATTCTGCAGTGATCAGTCCTGCATTAACAACAACTGTCTGTATACCATATCACTTTGAATTTAAAACACCCAGTAATTTCAGATGCACCCCACTTTTACAAAGGTATCTCCAGCGAAAAAATTTTTGCAGGCATATACATTTTATTGTCCTAAAAATTTACAACTCTTTCATTAGGTCACTTGTTCTTTGAGGAAAATTATGTTTTCAAGACTTTCAAAGAGTGAAAAATAATGCCCTGAATATGTCGCACCCTAAATTTCAGTTACGAAAAATGTGAAAGAAGGTGCATCTTAAAGCCGAAGAAATATGGTATACACATCTCTGCCATAATCAACTCACATATGAAAGTCAAGTAAGATAAAGCAACACTTTTTTTTTGCAAAGTTCTCCTCCTTTCTACAAGTGTGTTCATAATTCGCGGGCACACTTCCTGTGATTGCTGCTTAAAATTTGAAGTCAGATGTAAGATAATTCAGAATCAAGCTTACATAATTTGCTTATGATCTTTAAGTCTGTAGAGTCCTTGTCTTTGCAGTAAGACACTGTATTGTGCACTTTTGCAGATTTACTAAATAAAACTAAGTGAATAATCATTGGCCACAAGTTCAGACTGAAGAACTTATATTCTTAAAGCCCCCAAGAAAGCCACTTCTTACAGTGAGTTTGAATCTGAAAAGAATGAATTACCAATACTTTGGCGTTTATTAGAGGTTTATTGCTGGTTGCAGAGGAAATAAGGACAGAGCCTCGAGAAGTGAAGACAGAGAAACCAGACACACCACGTAACATGAAGCCACCACCAGAAAAGAAACCAAGACTGGCCTAGTAGTGACACCAGAATGGTGGGGAAGATAGAGGATTCCAGATTACATATCCTGTCATAAAGATATTTTTAACTGTAGCCCTTGTAAATCTAAGTGGTGCATACAGTTATTTCATTAAATGTTCCAGAAATGAAAAGTTACGAACCAGCTTATGTGCCATTTGCAAACACAAATTCATTTCCCATACTGATATTTTACAGCCTTTAAAAAAAAATAAAACCTCTCACAAATTAGCAGAATTGATAAACAGTCAAACATAACCTTAGTACGTGCATCTGTTCCACACGAGAATTAACATATCCCCAACATGTTTTCTGTAAATTTAATGTTCATGGGTCCATGCTTCATAATAATATCCTAGTATATAAATCCCAACAAGATGCACATGTTACGCAGTTTATTTTATCTGACAACTGCTCTACATGTTTCGGGCGTCACTATCACCCATCTTCAGGAGCACAAAACAACTGTAACTACAGCATCTGGTAACCGTTACACCGCATTGTTGTCTGCTGCTATCGTGGAAGAGTTGGAACTGATTTGAGTGCGTTGTGGGTGGCGTACGCCACCCA
>Ga0268261_10004717_pt1 | contig 10251 bp, 7 predicted proteins | sample TergutNc150P1_FD_190353 | JGI IMG/M metagenome (GOLD analysis project Ga0268261, IMG submission 190353) | Nasutitermes corniger P1 segment gut microbial community from laboratory colony in Florida, USA - Nc150 P1 (SPAdes) (version 2) | ecosystem: Host-associated > Arthropoda: Insects > Digestive...
GGGGGGGGGGGGGATGAAATGTTGCACTTCCATCATTACTTTGACATACAGCACAACCATGACTTCAAAGTTGTCAGCACTATGCATCAGCCGCAATTTACTCACGAGGAAATTCCTTAGTACTCATTTCTGTAAGAGGCTAAGTGGACCCCAGGGCTACCGAATGTGGACAAAAGAAATAGGTCATTTGAAAATTTCCGAGGACCCTACCAGGAATCAAGCCTGGGACCTCCAGTCTTGTGGCACAGTGCCTAAACCAACTGTGGTACTCCTTGCCCCATCATCATAAAAGTTGAAATACATTTAATGAGGTACATAACCTAACACCACACACACCTTTCAAATATGGAAGAAACTAAATAATGACAGTGAAGATTACTATCTTCTTGGATGTGGAAATGTCAGATGGCCTGGAATCATATGATAGAGAGGCAAGCTTTACTGACTGCACTAATGTATTGGAGGCAAGTGTAACTGATGGCCTCTGAATTGTATCTCCTGACCCTTGAAAATGCAACGGTTTCAAACACACACCATGTTTTAACTTATAAATGACCTGTTATGTTGCTTATTTGTTTCAATATTATATGGACTTGGATTAACCCTGCTGGTATGTGATGAAGCTAAACCTGTAGCCAGATGCTCAGAAAATGTGTGTCAGGTACCAGGAAGAAATAAGTCTGACCACTACTGAGAGAATGGGTGGACATGATGTGTTCTATATGAAAACATGTGCTGTAAGAACTGGTGTGAGAACATGGTGGTATGTTATCATACAAAGTACCATAATCAGAAGTGTGCTTGATTACACCTTATCACTGAGCTAATCTCAATCACAGTCAGATCTGGCATTCCCACTGAGGTCACACACCATTATTAACTGGTGCATATATGTGGGTGGTAATACAGACCATTTAGTCATGCAGCATTGGAATTTAAGGAAAGGAAGGTCTATCTACTTCACTTAAATTGACATATGGGCTGGCTGACTGAGTTGTAACATGATGTTCCTACTTCAGTAAAATTGAAACATTTGTTGATTTATCGAGTCAAACACAGTTTCAGTTTTGGTCATGTGGCTAAAACCATGTGACCAAAAATATAAATGTGCCTTAAGGAATTTTGTTTCATGGTAGTAGTAGCTTGCACCCTTGGATCACAGTTAAGACAGGCAATGGGTTTGTGTTTAGGATTTTTTTCATGGGATTTCTTCATGCAACACTGTGGCCATGGCCATAATGTACATATGTTTAGTTTCCATATTGTAATTCCTTCCCATTTTCCCTGTCTCATATCTCACACAGCTTTTGTGAAGTGCGTCACAATTTTCAACTTACTTAAAATTCTGTTATATGTTTTCTTAGTGGGAATGATTTTTATTGCATTCAACTGCAAATTCTGTTACATGATATTTGTTCAACTATTGTTATACTACAAATGGGTGGGACCCAGAAAAAATTTTTCACTTGAAATTGCATTATTCTGTTATTCATTAAAATGAGATTTCACTGTAGCACATAGATACAATAATTTCATTGACAAAATATGGTTTTAAAACTAGTCTCGTTATTTAACAGTCACACCTCATACATGAGGGTTCTACATTGGAAAGTACATTGTATACTGAAACTCCATGTGCAGTTATGTACCAAAAAGTGCACATTCCACTCAAATGGCATATGGGGCCATGTACCATAAAGTACAACTTGTACTGAAATGCTATATGGGGTTTTGTTAGAAAGCGAAACTATACTAAAATGGCATATGGAATTATGTACAAGAAAGTTCAATTCATACGAAATGGCACATGCAATCGTGTAGCATAAAGTGTTAAAGATGCTACTAGGGCAAAGGGGTTACTTACCCAAAGCAAAACTTGAAATAAAATGGCAAAAGATGTTATGTACAGAAGCCCAACTTAATGTGAAATAACACATGGAGTCACATACCAGAAAGTAAGACTCATGCAGGAATTACATACAATGGGGAATATTTCCTATAAAAATTTTATGTAAGTTATTTTGCAATAAGACTGGTGATGCTTATGTTCAGCACTAACTATGCACAGCATTAAGTACAAAATACTGTGATATATAAGAAACAGAGAGAAGGGTGGGAGCATTTACAGATTGTGCAGGTGCAAAACAAATTTGCCCTAAAATTCAAAGATGTAATGTTCTTGAATGAGTTGGCGATGTTTGAGGAAACAAACACAATGGAGACTTCCTGTCCTTTATACTTTTAGAACCTTTTACTTTTGACAATGTAATACAGATAATAAAGACATAGCATGCATGTATGTGTGTGCATAACACAAAAATGTTTATAATCATGAACAATTTCTGTCTAAATATAAAAATACAGCCAACAGAAGTTCTGAAATAATTTACAATGGGAGCGTGGTACTCATTTTGACATGTGGGCAAGGATTCAAACTAGGTACCATTATTTTCACATCAAATCTTGAACCCCCCCCCCACACACACACACTCAAAAAAGGAGGGGAGGCTTACCTCCCAGATCAGCTTCTAGCATTTGAGTCGCAACATCTCTTGGCAGGTATTCTTCTAGTTTCTCTATAAGAATTTTGTGATACCTTTCTCTCATAGACTGCCATGTGCGACCTACAAAACAAACACAACTCAATGAGATGCAATAAGCTTGATTTCACTGTATGGTACCTTATAACCATTCTTAAGTACATAATTGAAATTTACATCACAAACATCTCAATTTTCCAATCTCTCACAGCCTGTCCCTCAAATAATAGGTTCAAATCCCAATATTTATACACAATTTATGGAAACAAGTGTGGGGAGGTAAACTGCTCATGCCTCTGCATATGTCTCAACAAACACCATATAAATCTTTAATAACTGTAATTTTTCTCACATAACAACATTGGGTGTATACTGAAATGGACAGGTTATTAAATGCTTACATGCTAAATATGTAACATGGGAAATGTAAAGTTGTCCCTGTGCTTAAATAAGCACCAAGCAACAAAGATGTATGAGGAATGGTGGTACAGCTTAATCCCCTCTTAAACTTTATCATATGTGCATAGGAAAACACTCCTAGAAATTAGTTTTATACATTTAGGCACAAATGATATATACTGCAGTTTTAAGACACAATGCACATTCTATATTTTATTTTCCATAAAATTATGTTAATTTTATAATTATATTTTTTCTGTTTGAATAATATTCACGTTTTATGCAAAGCAAGTGCTACAATTTAAATACCCACTGCAGTTAACTGTTCACACTATATCAGGTGAGTGATCAGTTTCATGCCCCCGCTGCTTTACCTCTGCGAATGAACTCATAGTATCTACTGGAAAATATGCTGGGTGGGGAAGCAGGAATCAAAACTTACTTCTCTGACAATCCAGCCACTTTACTGACTGAACTGGCACTCAGTGTTATTATATCTTGGGTTGGGGGAGGGGAATACTGTTATTCAACAAAACCATTAAATAAGAAAAACAATGCTTTAACTAAATCTACATCTTCCTCACGTTAGTCATGCTAAATTCAAGTATGCACATTCTGTACAGAAATAAAATAGCATAAAAAGAAACTAGCTACATTTATGGTAAAATTATTTGCAGAGGTAGTAACTATATAGCACAGAGTCACATAGTGTAGTCCTTTTTATTTAATGATGGCCTCATTTGCTAAAATTACAAAGTGAAGACGACACATGGAAGACATATGAGTACTGCACACTGGTACAATGAAAATGGGAGGGGAATACTGAAGTACTCAGAAAATAACCTGCCCTAGTGTCACTTTGCCCATCATAAATCCCATATGGACTGCCTTGGGATTGAACCTGGGCCTCCATGGTGACAGGCCAGTGAATATGTAAGCCATGGCACAGTCCCAACATATTGTCACATCAGCTTACTCTGTCATCATCCAGCAAGAACCAACTGTGTTTTTGTCGTACAAAGTGCACAAAATGGAGCTCACATCAATCCATCAACATTTTGCCTCTAAAAATACTGAATTCTGATAAAATTTGGTAATTAAGGTCCATACTAGAAGCTATCAAGTGAATGTAAACTTAGGAAATATGAGTTGAATAATACAGACACCATTTTACATTTGACACAACAAACTAACAATATTCTCACACACAGCACATCATATGAAAAACTTGGATGTACTGAATAACTGCATCATGATCATAACTGAGTGGGTAGAAATCCTCTGTATTCAGATGGTTCTAGGTAAAAATATCAGCCCAAAGACAGGCTGTCTGTGGTTTTCCCGAGTCCCTCCAAGGGAAATGACAAGACAAGACCTCAACTTACAACATAACCAATTCCTTCCACCTACTTTTTAACATTATTTAGCAATTACCACATTATTTGAAGCTATCCACAAGCCAGGTATATCACCTGGCTTTTAAGCTTAATAGGAATAAGCCATTTGCCAGCTGTGCAACTATGGGGGGGGGATTGTACACAATGATGGTACTAACAGGACTATCAGATGTGTTCTCAAATTTATAAATCAGCCTGTGAAGACCTCTATTTTTTGTATTTGGCATACAAGTGTATACTTCCAAATTACAGTTCTATCACAATGTGGGTAGAAAACATTTCCAGAAATATAAGTGGATTCACAGACATAGTACTGTTTTATTTTCTGAATCTATAAATATCTTTGAAAATAATGACTTTTATAATGATACCTAACAACACTACAGAAGCCAGCAATGTGGGATCCAGTTCCACATTCCTAAATAAACTGTGCTCATCAGCTCACAAAATCAAGTCACCTCAAGTGAGCAGGTAACCTTACGTTTCATGCTCTATGTATAGTGTGTGTCAAATTTTGTCATTGGGTTTTTTAGATGGAACATTTGGGGAGAGAGACAAAACCTCCACATACAGCATTTCTCAATACAAACAGAATATTTAAAATGTGTTTAAATTCATTATGTGCACTTTTCAAAATTGAGTGAAGGTCACTGTAATACTAGTCTACTGTAGTGAACAGACTTAGGTCCACCATCACAACCTTGCACTTTGTGAAAGCAACATCATGCATCTGTTGTAACAGAATTGTTTTCTGACATGAATAAAGATCCTGTAATTTACAAAATTACTGTCAACAGTGGATTTCTGTTACTCTATTGGTTGACTGCTTGCAGATACCATGGAGTCTTATACTGGTCACCTTAATATTTTCCATCGTCGTGACATTTGCAAGCATAAATATAAAAATAAAATAAAGGAAATTAACTTACCCAAAAAATATCTACTTTTATGTGAAGAATTACTTGCAGACAGCAATTCAATTCTGAATGTAAAGCATTATGGCAGTTAGTAAACAGTGCGTCTCAATGGCAAACTAACATGTGCTTACTTTCACGTGCCGGACCCACTTCCACGATAAGACATGAGGTTTACACATGAACATTATTCTGCACTCCAGTACACAGTTCATTCACGCATGTGGAACAAATTTTGGAATTGTAACTTCCTGAAATGTTCATTTCCTTTACACTGACTTGTTAACTACTCAGGAGTTAGTCTTCACTGTAAAGTTCACCCCATGGCATGCTTAGACAGGCAGAGAGGAGGCAGAAATATAGCTCCAACCCATTTGCAACTCCACACCAGAAGGCAGCGGGTGGTCAGCACCACATTCCAGTTGCCTTACCTCCGGTAAAGACTTCGCAGCCAATGTACATGACGCTGGGAGGGCCTATGGGCCGGTGTTAATAGCATGGATAATCTTGCCCCCACCAGGATATGATCCCAGGACTGTCCAGCCTGTAGTGAACTGCTATACTATGTACTCCTGGCCACCAGTTTTCATTGTACTAATATTACTTTCATGAACATGCCTATCAGTATTGTTCCCTTACCAGGTACAACCTTCTTCCGTTCCATTAATTTCCACAGCCGCACCCCTCCTGCCGCATTATATCTCTCGTGTTGAACAATAAAGTTAAGTAAACTGCGATCTTCAGCTTCGGTATAATATTTCACTTTTCTGTTGGGAAAATAAAGGGCAATTGCTTGTAATACACTCTTTTTCATATACATACGAAGACAATTTACAATACTTCAGAATGTGTACCTGATGACGCACTGATCCTCCAGACCATCTGGATGCTCAGTATGCGAACTGCTTTGTTGGTCACTATCTGTATTTGAGATCCCTAATCTCCTAGATGAACAAGGACATCAGAATTAGAATACAAATGTACTGATATTCCACAGAGCCTTCAACAGACTAAGCTATAGATGCAGAACATGTCTCATGCACTAATGCAATGGAATGCCTAAATACAAACACTGAACTGTGACATCAGTCATGAAAATGTACAGATTCTCTATTACTGCACCAGGGCATACATAAATACCAAGTCATAAAATTGTATACATATAAGAAGAGTATCAGATATAACATAATGTTTCTATATATAAGGCAATAATATATTAATGCTTTAAAACACACTGGTAATTATACACATGCCACGTGCTTTAATATTTGAAAAACTCTGCACTGTGTGCACTCTACTTAAGTACTAGAATATTGCCTTTGAAGGAATACCTCTATTTTTTTTAAAGTTAGGAGTAAGCATATTTGAAATAAGTAGTTTTGTTTCATCCCCCTGGCTCTCTTCTCCAAAGCCCACAAATTTACTTTTCAGGATTACAACAAATTTAACACATGTCAACTGTTTTATTGGTTTACCATTTAACAATATTTTGGCTCTTATTTTATTGGTAGCTCATTTATGTCTACATTCCTTTAAGAATTCCTTCTAATCGTCAGTTAACATTTCAATAAAGTCTTAAATTATGATAACATAGTAAAAACTATTTTTATAATTAATTCTGAAACAGTAATCCACAGGCTGGATGCAAAAATTTTGCATCATTTCTGTTTCGAGAACTGTAATGACAATTTTTCACTTGTAACTTCATAACAAGCAAACATTCTTAAATGCTCGGCAACGTCACTGTCTTCTTCTTCTTTTTTTAAACATAAGACGTCTCATTGTGTTTATGAACTTAAAAACAAGTTGTCAGATTTCCATCCAACAAAACTTCTTTATTTTTTTTATTTACAAAAATAAGAAAGGTGTGTCTGACAGAAATATAACAATTTGTTTTTAAGTTCAATAATTTGTGTAATGCAGAAACCTTTTTTAAAAGTTTATGATTATGTTACAAGTCTCAAATCAAAGCAGTCTTTCACTGCCTTCCAAAACTCAACAATTTACAGACAACTGGCTGGTCATAAAGTCTGTTCTGCACTGTGAAATTCGTAGTTACACAACAGCTTTAAAAGGAGGCTACAACAGTTGTTGTGAGGATTCAACCATTAGGAAGCAGCAGTTATGGGAAGTCCTGAATAAAATAAAAAAAAGTTCATGCACGACATACATGCACAAAGAAATCATAAATAGGGGTTGTAAATACTGACAGTTTAAATGAGAATAAATGTAAAGCCACTGTGAGCATTTTAAACGGAAATTATTTTTACTTTTGATTTAATTCTTAACAGTTGGAGGAAACAGAATGAAAGATAATGCATAATTTTTAATTTTAATGTTCATTCAGTAAGAGCATTAATAATGTTTGCTGATGACATAAAACAAATGTCAATGCTTAAACCTGCAACATAACTGTATTCCACAGTCATCATTCAACAGAGTAGGAGGGTTCTCCATGAACAGATAACACATACTTATATATGACTATGTACATAAAATAAACCAAGAAAATATACACAAGATATGTTTTAAAATATGTATATCTGCATTGCAATACCACATAAATTTAAAGAAAATATTGTAAAAGATGAATGTCTACAACTTCCTTATCATTACTGTCTTGTGGGATAGTTATATGTCTACCAAACAACGAACCCCAGAAGACAATTTTCATCGTCACAGCTGTGAAAATGTCTGCAGACACACTGAAACCAAACAAATGAATGAAAAATAATGAAAGTCCCACATTCAAGACTCAGGGTCCAGACTGGCTCTGGGGGTCATTCTCCTCCTATAAAATGAGTACTTGGAGCGCAGTGTACAGGGTACATAGCTGAACACTCACCTTCTTTTAATGTTAAGGTGAGGGATGGGTGGAGCTATACCTCCACTGTTCCATATGCCTTTAGGTTACGGTGCTTAATGCACAGGAAAAACTTCATTTTATGTTGCTACATTCCAGATGCCAATACAGCATTTAAAAAAAATTACTTCCATAGGATAGGCATACGGACAAGAATGTTTAAAAATAATGACTCCATGCACGTTCTTTTTAACAAACTTAACCCCCATCATCCACAAATAACAAACAAGGAGGAAAGTCACCAAGCAGTAGGCAGAGAAAGAATTAATTTTCAATTCTTCTGTTACCCAAATACAATTACCAACAACAAGGAAATTTCATTTCATTAATTTTTGTTGAAGTAATTCTGTCATCAGGGACTTCATGAATATAAAAAATTAAAAACGAGCTGCATTTATTTGTCAAAACCTCGCACAATTGAAATATACAAATTACAAACACTTCCAAATCCTGAAAAACATGAAGGGTGGTGTCACGTAAAATGGCAAGGTGTGGAAAAGTGTAAATTTTGAAGAAAATCACAAATACAAAATACATATTATGGTCTCAGCTGTCACGACATTAAATAAATGTTATTAAAACCACATAATCAAGTACACACAGCCACTTACAAACAAATGCAAGGTAACAAAACAATAGCAATGCTTACGCATTTCTGAATATGGCGATCTGAGCTTCAGTGAGATTGAATGATTCAATATTAGGCAGGATCTTCTTCAGAAAATGTTCCTTCAAAGACTGCCACGTCCTTCCATGGCAAATCTGGTGGTTAGATGGATGTTTCATAAAACATCAATGCAAATGTATCAGATGTAATCCTCAAAATAATATAGCTAACTGTTATGTCAAACATTTGTATTTAAGATCTTGGTACGTTCATATAGGGTTTCTATAATTGTTGGAATCTAAGACAGGTACTTATATTGAAGAAAGAAGTGTTACTGGTCACATGTACAAGTCTGCAAGTACAGAGTTACATGGAGGCACTGTCAAATACCACATGTAATATACTGTAAATTATATTTGTTCTGCTCACAACCTAGTACGCCAAACTTGTGTTATGTAGCACCTCTGGGATGAAAGGGTTGCCAGATTTTTCCCAATTACAATGTTATATTTAACGTGTATCTTAGTGCACCTAACAACCTCATGGACAGACTTATGCATGTCATTTGTCACTTGACATCCCATCCTCTTTGCTGTGATGCACTTCCTGTTCTCTTTTCATCACCATTTACATAACATGGCTTACATATTATCTGCACAAGCCAACAAGACACCAATAATTTTCACATACATACCGCGCATCTTGATAATTATCAAAGTTTTTTCACCAACTGATGCACAATTGGATAGTTTTAAAACCAATTTTAAATTTGCATTAAAATTTACATGAAAAAGCTCCTACATGTTTTGGTGTGAAACACCATCATCAGGGAGCACATTATCTGAGCCTTGCTAAGTTACAATTGTTAAAATGAGTTAAAATATATTGATGTGGTTCATTCGGCGGTGTGGTGGCATACACTACAAGGACCAAATAATAATATATGCCACCATACCACTGAAAGAACCACATCAATGTATTTTAACTCATTTTAACAATTGTAACTTTAGTAAGGCTCAGATACTGTGCTCCCTGATGATGGTGTTTCACACCAAAACATGTAAGGTAGGAGCTTTTTAATGTCAATTTTAATGCAAATTTAAAATTGTTTTTAAGACTATTCAATTGTGCATCAGTTGGTGAAAAAACTTTGATAAGACACCAATAATTAATGGCTGAATTCTTGGAATTGGTGTTGGGTGCTGCTGGGTGATGGGATAGTGAAATGCAATGATCCTCTTAGTCAATTTCCAGTTAAAAGAGATGTCTAGATCATCTGGTGCTGGATATCACAGCTTTCAGTGTATGATGACACCACGAGGCTAATTTCTGCAACCAAAGCCCTTCAGCGAAACCTAACCTAATCCACACAAACATACCCCGTGTGCCACATAATGTTCACACTTTAACCCTTTAAACCCCGAATTAAATCGCATCTGCTATTTGCTGGCATTATTAGGAGCTCACCATTTTCTCCACGTTAGCAGGATAAGGGTTAAATTATTAACCTTTAGGCTACTAATGTCATATA
>Ga0268261_10004718_pt1 | contig 10250 bp, 12 predicted proteins | sample TergutNc150P1_FD_190353 | JGI IMG/M metagenome (GOLD analysis project Ga0268261, IMG submission 190353) | Nasutitermes corniger P1 segment gut microbial community from laboratory colony in Florida, USA - Nc150 P1 (SPAdes) (version 2) | ecosystem: Host-associated > Arthropoda: Insects >...
TGTAAAGCGTCACACTATTTCAGCTGTGAAAAGGAATACATTCCTAAATTAACCCGGCATACAAAAAAACTCTTGCCATCGGAAAGTGAGAATGCATTAGCAAACTTAACGGGCAAGAGTATGGTGGGTCGTAACTATTCAGAAATTAATTTTTGTACAGACGCAAATGTTCCGTTTCCACTTTTATCTGGAGGAGCGTTTTTTTTGTGTTCTAAAAAGTGCTCATGATATAATTGGTTTATGTTGAAATTTGGGGAGGTAAGGCAATGGCAGTATTTGCGATTGGGGAATTTATTAGGAAAACACGTAAACAACTTGGAATCACACAAGAGGAATTGGCTGAACCTTATATGGACAGGTCACATATTTCAAAAATCGAAAGAGGGGTTGTAACACCTGACTATGGAACTTTAAAGGTTTTATTGGAACGATTAGGGGTCACAGAACAGCATTTGGGTGACTTTTTTATCTCCGATGAGGAGGCGCGGATCCAGGAATGTTTTTCTCTTTTAGACGGATTGATAGTAAGGGGAGAATTCCAAGCGGCTAAGTCGCAATTGGAAGAACTCAAGTCTATTCCGTCTGTAGAGCAAAAAGGATTTTATAGGCAGAAGCTATTGCTTTCTGAGGGGATAATTATATTGCAAACCGGTGAGAATTTGGATGCTGCCTACGCAAGGCTCCAAGAAGCCATGCGGATTTCAGTATTGAACTTTGACGAATCCAGGATTGAAGATTACCTATTGACAAAAAATGATGTGCTCGTCATCAATAATATCGTTGTTTACCACACATTAATGAACAATCGTGAGAAAAGCGTGGAGATACTGTATCGGCTGAAAAAGAATTTTGACACACGTTTCGTAGATGTACAATCCAAAGGAGCCATGTACACCCTCTTACTTGCCAATCTTACCTATTTGTTAGAAGAACTAGAACGTTACCAGGAAGCCGTAGAGCTTTGCGACTTGGGGAAGAAGGTTTGCCTCGGGCTTGGGAAGGCTGAAATGCTTCCAAGTTTTGTGGCAATCAAAGCAAATTGCCTATATGAGTTGGGCAACGAAGAACTGGCACAGCAAATGTTTAAGCAAGCATATTACGGCTTTGAGCTGCAGGAGCGGTTTGCCGAGAGAAATACAATAAAGCACTACGTCAAAAAAATTGGCTTAGACATAGCACTTTAATTATTTTTCTACTTTAGAAGAAGCGGTGGCCCGGGTGGTGGGCCAAATACCGGGGGATTGATGGGACGGGGATTTGAAAAAATCGGTGTGTCCCTATAAGGCAATGGTTCAATGATGGGAACGAGAGTAAATAACCCTAGAAGTAGGACAAGGTTAGCATTTACGAGAATGCGGAATAAACGTTTAGTGGTCATATGAATGCTCCTTTCAATTTGGCAATTCAAATTATACCAAACCCGGCTCCCAATGCAAAGTGTCAGATTACGCCCGTTTTTATGCAGAAAATGGGCGCAATCTGACACTTTTAATTTTCACTACCTGCATGGTATGATAAGGGCAGAAGTTGGGAAGCAAACTCAAAATACACTCAGGGGGGTGGCACCATGTACATGTTGATTCAGCAACTCGGTCTTAATTTACCATTGATCTACATAATCTTGCCATAGTCTTTATTTGGCAAAGACGAGGAGGAGAAATCTATGGAGAATGTGCTGAAGCAGTTAAATGCCTATAAAGCATTGAATAACGGCGAGTTAACCGAAGTAAATGGTGGTTTTGCATATGTCCTTGGTGTTCGGCCTGGATTCGGTTCTTGGATTCTGGGTCTTTTCAGATAAGGGCAAGATGCAACAAAAATGAATAATCAAGCCGACTGGTTGCCAAAAGCGACCAAGTCGGCTTTTATTGTGCCCTGGACTTGTATACTAATGAAACTATTTCCATGGCTAATCCTTTATTATAGCAAATCATCAACCGCGCGTTAAAGTGTCAAACCACGCCCGTTTTTCTACCAAAAATGGGCGTGGTCTGACACTTACAATTTCTTCTCTAACCGTGATAAAATATAGCCAAGGCATCGGGAGAGCGTTAGGCAACGGCCACGCAGAAGATGTGCTTAGGCCAAGGCGGGAAGTACAACCGCCTTGCCAAACGTCGATGATTTTCTGTTTTAGGTTCCAACATCATGAACAAATGTGTTCTTTGAATAGAATATTATGACGATTACTTGAATTATTGGGGTTTGGCCATCACCATGAGGATAGAGAAAGGGGGACGATTTTATGACAAACAGACTAAATAAATTAAATGCATTCGAGGCAATCCACACAGAGGAGTTAATGGCTGTTGATGGAGGACTTATCTTCACAGCTATCGCAGGGGCAGTTATTTTAGGTGGTACAAAAGTGAAAGGTTCAATCCTCGGCACAGCCGTCATCGTTGACATTGCTTCTGCAATTGCATTGGGATGGATTGCAGGCTAGAGGATGTATATTCTCTATAAATGTAGAATCTGTAGTTGTCTGACGCCGAATCTGATGGTGACATAAAATCTGTCTAATTAAAGGAGAATTGATTTTCTTACGAAATATCTTTTCAAAGGAATAGATATTGCGAGATCATGTCAATAATCCTGACTGTTAGACATTAAAGAGGTGGAGTTATGAAAAAGGGAAATAATGTTATTTCTTTAGAATCTCTTAATAGTCTGGGCGAGGAAGAGTTATTGCAGGTAAGTGGCGGAAGCTTAACAGCTGCCGGAATTGTCTTTGGAATCTGGCTTGGTGCGGTAACTGGTGGAATTTTAATCGGCTCTACAGCTCGTCAAGTATATAACAACTGGTAATACGGGAGTCTGTATGAACGAAAATAAAGAAGCGTTTCCCACTTATAGTCATAATGATTTACAAACTAAATTTTTTCCGGCAGGATTAGTATTTGGGATTTGGATTTTGGTAATTGTGGGAGGTATTTACCTAGGAAAGTTTCTCAGCACCATCTTCTAAATCAAATGGGAGCCAAACTTTTTGGCTCCTTATTTAAATTATAGGTAGTCCACTACCTAATGGAGGGGCATATCGTGCCAGGTAGAAATGGTGAAAAAACGGAAGCTAGATGGACCATGAGAATGAGTGCAGAGGAAAAAAAAAATTTGTATTCTCACGTAACTTCATTGGGCTTATCGGCAAACAAGTACGTATTGGGATTAATTCTAGCAGACTTGGAAAAGTCTGCTAGAATTAACAAAAAGAATCATTACAAAAACTGAAATAAATGGGAGTTGAGGGGAATGCCCAACAAATACAAAACTATCAAACAAAAAGACATCAAGGACTGCGGGGCGGCGTGCATTGCGACCATACTGAAAAGGTTTGGATCCAGTGTCCCCATCTCGATAATCCGTGAAATTGCGGGCACAAGCAAGACGGGGACGAATATGTTTGGACTGGCGAAAACTTTGGAACACTACCATTTCGAAACAAAGGCAATCCGTGCAAACATGGACTTGTTCAAAGACCCCAACCTTCCCTACCCGGCCATAGCGCAGGTATTGATAGATGGGGTTTTACAGCACTACGTTGTTGTCCAAAAGGTAGATAAGCACTCCTTGGTGATTTCCGACCCCGGATGTGGAACGATAAAGATGAAAAAGAGTGAGTTTGAAAAGATTTGGCAGGGCATCATCCTATTTTGCGTGCCGGCCGCAAGCTATGCCAAGTTCGATGAAACCCAGGATTCATTGGGCAAGATTTTCAGGGTGTTCATGAAGGACTGGAGGCTTGTATTCCATACGGTAATGGCTTCCCTTCTTGTCATCCTAATCAGCGTGCTTACCTCGTTCTACTTCCAAACCCTTGTGGACACGCTGATTCCGCAAGGCTCTCGCTTCAACCTGCACATGCTTTCCATTGGGGTCATCGTCTTTTACGTGTTCCAAAGCCTGTTTGAATTGTTGAAGAATTACCTGTTGACCATCCTGGGGAACCGGATGTCGGTGCGGGTCATGCTTGGGTATTTCCACCACGTCCTGAAGCTGCCCATGAACTTCTTCGCCACCAGGCAGTCAGGGGAAATCATCTCGCGGTTCATGGATGCCAGCAAGGTCATCAACGCCCTGGCCACCGCCACGCTGACGATGGCCCTTGACGTGACCATGATAGTCGTGGTCGGGGTCATCATGCTTTTGAACAATTCGACGTTGTTTTTTATCATGCTCGGGGTCATGCCCCTGTACCTGTTGGTTATTTTATTGTTCGTGAAGCTCTACGAGAAGGCGAACCACAAAGAAATGGAACAAAACTCCCTCTTGAACTCCTACATCATCGAGTCCTTGAACGGGATTGAAACGATCAAGGCGACCAATGCGGAAAAGCAGATCATCAAGAAAATGGATAGGATGTTCATGAATTACATCGAGGCAGCCTTCAAGTCCTTTAACATCGCCAACACGCAAAACTTCCTGAAGATGTTGATCCAGGTCTCTAACAGCACGCTCATCCTATGGATAGGGGCCACCTTCGTGATGGAGGGGGAATTGTCGTTTGGGCAGCTCATCACCTTCAGCATGTTGATTTCCTACTTTTCTGGTTCCGTCCAAAACATCATCAACCTACAACCTGAGCTGCAATCCGCCAAGGTGGCAGCCGAGCGCTTGGATGACGTTTTAATCATCTCCCCAGAGGAACAACAGGCTGATAACAGGGAATTGGCTTCTGGCTTGTCGTTCGAGAATGGAATTGAGGTTAAGAACCTATCCTTCAACTACCCGATGAAGCGCATTTGTTTGGACGACGTCAGTTTTTCCATCCGCCATGGAGATAAAGTAGCTTTCGTAGGGAAGAGCGGCGCGGGGAAATCAACCCTTGCCAAATTATTGGTGAAGTTCTACCCAATCAACACGGGAAAAATCATTTACGATGGCTACCACCTCGGGGATATCGACAACACCGCCTTGCGGCAAAACGTCACGATGATTCCCCAAACCTCCTTCTTTTTTACGGGAAGCCTCTATGACAACCTTGTTTTTGGGATAGAGGGTGAAGTCCCTTTCCCTGAGATTGAAAGGGTCTGCCGCATGGCGAACATTTTGGAGTTCATTGAGGAGCAGCCCCAAAAATTCAATTTTTTCATCGAGGAAAACGCTGGGAACCTCTCGGGCGGGCAAAAGCAACGCCTGGCCATCGCAAGGGCGCTCCTTAGGAAGCCAAAGGTCATGATTTTGGACGAGGCCACCAGCAACATCGACGGCATGACGGAAAAGAAAATCATGGGCGAGCTTTATGGGGTTGAGGACATGACCCTGATCTTTATTTCCCACAACCTGACGGCCTTGGCGGGGTGCTCCAACATCCTTGTTTTCGACAAGGGGACGATAGCGGAGACGGGAACCCATCAGGAACTACTGGAAAAACGAAGCCTTTATTGGTCAATGTGCACGGGATAGGAGGGGAAAGCAATGGACACTTATGGAGATGTTGAAGAGCTTCACACGCAGCAAAAGATTCACTACTTGACTTACCGCAAAACGGGCTTTTATGTTTTATACCCTTTTTTGGCGCTACTGGCACTTACCGCCATCGCCCTGCTTTACTTCCAAAGGGATATTGTGATTGAACTTAACGGGATGGTTTCCAACACTGAAGCCGGGCAAGTCATTGCTTCAAGCGTGGCCGGGCAAATCGAGGAAATCACGGTCAATACACTTCAATTCGTGGATGAGAACGACGTCCTCATTCAACTGGACACAACGGAAATCCAACGGCAAATAGACCTCAGGCAAGATGAAATCGACTTGCTTGAAGATAACCTGCTTTATCTGGGGTATTTCGAGGAGAGCATCGCCAACGGAAGGAACCTGCTCCCTAGCGACGCTTTTGGTTATTATTCCCGTGTGGAGCACTATCTCAGAAACATGGAAAGCGATGGTGTCGAGCTGAATTTGTCTGCGGTGGAAGGCGAGAGCAGCCGCCACCAAATCAATTCCAGGATCACGCAACTGGAACACCTCATTGGCGATTACGAAAGTTTTAGGCGCATTGTAGACGGCCTAAGCTATGACAGCATCCGGGACGAAGTGGTGAGCAGCCGGGTAGCCGACTTTAGGGCCAACCTGGGAACGCTTGACTATTACACAAGGAACGACTACACCGATTATTACTACACCCGGCATGAAATCCCGGCCTTCCGTGGCGAGCCAGACATATACGGTTATTACGAGTACATCCCAGCTAGCTATGAATACGTGAGGGGGGAACGCACGGGCTACTATTACAGCCGCGACGATTCCGCTTGGGACAGGCGAAACATTTTCCTCAGCAATACCCGCGTCCAAATCCAGCAAACCATTTCCAATTTCAGGGATGAAATCCGTTCCCTTAACAGCGAGTTGTCGGGGCTTGACCGCGGCCTTGAACGGGAACGGGGGAGCGCTGGCAGAAACAGCCTGAACGCAAGCGAGCGGTTGTTGATGGAAATTTTTGAAATAAGGGACAGGCTCAGCACGCAACTGGACAATTACGAGCGTGAAATGGTGCGTTTTCTCGAGCAGTACGAACACCATACCGTCAGGGCAACCGGCAGCGGCTATTTTCAACTGGCCGAAGGCATGGCCATTGGAAACACGCTGAACGCCCATTCAGAGATTGGCCGCCTGATTGACCCTGAGCAATCCGGGCATTACCTCGTGGGGTTCTTCCCTGCTTCTGATTTCAATCGGGTAAGGGTTGGGCAAGACGTGCGCTTTATCTTGGTTGACGGCGACAACAACCGGCATCCCATCGGAGGCCGGATTGAAGTGGTCAGCCAGCTTCCGACCCGGACGGAGCAGGGCAACCACTTTATGCTTCATGCCACCATGAGCCGTGAAATCCCTGGTTTGTATTTACAGTACGGGATCATGGGGGAACTCAATGTCATTACAGGGAGGACAACCATTTTCAGGTACCTAATCAACCGTTTTTTCTAGCTTACACCCGATGTTGTTAAAAACGACAAGCCTCCCCTAAGCCAATGTGCTAGAATCTAGTATACTGCGCCTTAGGGGGATTTTATGATCATTGCCCACGACTTTAAGATTACGTTGGAAGAGTACGCCCACAGGGAAATCGACAATGATTTCCCTGTTTTTGACTGTTGCCCCAAGTGTGGGTGCCACGCCCACGGAAACCTTTATAAGAACGGTTTTTATACCCGTCATGCGAAAACGGCCAATATGGCAGATCCTATCCTTATATGGATACGGCGGATGCGGTGCAAGTCGTGCAAGGGATCCTTTTCCGTCTTGCCCAGTTTCCTTATCCCATACTTCCAAAATTGCGTTGAAACGGTGCTGGAAGTCTTGCGCGACTACTTTTTGGACGGCGAAAGCAAGGACACCCGGCAGGCAAGATCGTTTTACAAGAAGCGGTTCCTGAACCGGGTGAATTGGATCTACTCCTACCTCAACGAAGCCGTCGGGCGTTTCGGCTATCCAAAAACGGAGGGCGAGGCAGCATCAGTTTGCCTGAAAAAGATATTCAGCATTGGTTGCCAGAAGTTTTTCCTCGCTTCGTGGGGCTACATGGACAGCTATTTAATGGCGCGCTGATTGGGCAACGCATGTCCCTCTTTTTTTGCTTGGGTGCTTTACACACAACATGGACGGCGGCCGCTGTTTAAAGCCGTTTGGGGTTTCCAGAATAAATATGTCGGCTTGAAAACCAATAATTTAGGAGGAAACCAACCATGAACGACAACGACCGGGAAAAAATCGCCCTCTTTAAATACGGGCTTATCTCCCCATTGCTTCACAACGTCATCGACCATCAGGAATACCTTGGACAATTGGAGGGGCAGACCCACACCTTCCCTCATTACGGGGAAAAAACGGTGGCGGTCAAGACCCTCAAGGCGTGGGCGCTCCAATACCGCCGGGACGGGATTCAGGCACTGTACCCCAAAAAGCGCTCCGACAGGGGCGAGGCCAGGAAGCTAAGCGGCGACAGCCTGGAACACATACTGGAACTTCGCCGCTCCTGTCCATTGGTGCCGGTAAGTGTGTTTTACCGCCAATTGGTCAAGGACGGGGAAATCAGGGAAGCCGAGATTTCCTACTCCAGCTTTGCCCGCCTGCTTAAGAAGCACAACCTTGCCGGCAAATGCGACACCGCCCAGACGGAACGCAAAAGGTTCGCCCACGAAAAGGTAAACATGCTTTGGCAAGGCGACGCTTCCCACGGCCCCTATATCCAAATCGGCAAAAAAGCGGTCAAGACCTACCTCATCATGTACATCGAGGACTGCTCCCGGCTTATCCCCTACGGCGAGTTCTTTACGGATGAAAAATTCCAGGGATTGCGACAGGTAACGAAGGAAGCCATATTAAGGAGAGGTGTCCCCAAGGCGATTTACAGCGACAACGGGAAAATCTACCGCTCGGAGATGTTGGCCAGTGCGTGCGCCCACCTTGGCATCAGTCTGATTCATGCCAAGCCCTATACCCCGCAAGGCAAAGGGAAGATTGAGCGCGCGTTTCGGACGGTGCAGACCCAGTTTTATTCGCAGCTGAAAATGAATCCCGTCTACTCGTTGGAGGATTTGAATAAGCGTTTTCGGTCTTGGCTGGAAACAGAATACCATCGAAGCATCCACTCCTCATTGGATGGGCAGACCCCAATCCAGGTGTATCAGAATCAACTGGACAGCGTGCAGTTCTTAAAGGATACCAGCGACTTCGATTTGATTTTTCTAAAGCGCGAGCGCAGGAAGGTCAAAAGCGACGGAACCATCAGCTTGGAGAAAAAGCTGTATGAGGTTCCCGCCCGGTTCGTGGGTGAAATGGTGGACGTAAGGTACGACGAAAATGGGGTCTATGTGTTTGAGGACAACAAAAAGGCCGCCGAAGCGACCCTTGTGAATTTTTCCGACAATGCCCACGCTAAGCGCGGCAACTCGCCGTTTGACTTCCCAACCAGCAAGGAGGAAACCGTAGATGTATAAAACCTTTTATTCCCTAGCAAGGGAACCTTTCCCGAAGGAGGTCTCTGCGAAAGACACCTTCAAGTCGTCAAGCCATCAGGCCGCGCTCCGGTCACTTGACCATTTGAAGCAGACAAGGGGGATGGGGCTTCTGACGGGAAGCCCCGGCATGGGCAAGAGTCTCGCCCTGAGGGTGTTCGCCCACGGTCTGAACCCAAACCTTTTCCATTGTTTTTACCACCCGTTGTCAACGGGGACGGTCATGGATTTTTACCACGCCATCGTGAAGGGGCTTGGCGAAGAACCCAAATACCGGAAGGTCGATCTTTTCAAGCAAATCCAGGATGGCATCTCGAAGATGTTCAGGGAGCGGAAAATCACCCCCGTCATCATCCTCGACGAGATGCACCTGGCAAGGGATGCCTTCCTTCAGGAACTGGTGCTCCTGTTCAATTTCGACATGGACTCGTCCAACCCCTACATCCTTATCATGGCAGGTTTGCCCCATCTTAAACAGCGTTTGAGGATTAATGCACATGAATCCCTCCGGCAACGGATCGTCGCCCACTACGAAATCCACCCTTTGTCCATCGAAGAAGCGAAGGACTACCTTGCCCACCAACTCAGCTTGGCTGGCTCCAACATGGACATTTTTACGGAACCCGCACTGAACGCCATCGCCTCCAGGACAAACGGCTGCCCGAGGACGATGGCGCTAGTTGCCACTTCCGCCATGATGTATGGGGAAAAACAAAAATCAAACCAAATTGACGAGATCCTCGTCCAGCAAGCATTGGAGAACAGCCTATTATGAAAAAAAAACATGCCCTACTGCTTTACAACCGGCAAGTTTGCGACTGGCAGATTTGGGAAGGCCACCATGCCAGCGGCCTTGAACGGGAAACGCTGATGGAAATCAAGATCTCCAACGATTTCCGCTTGGCATCTGTAACCACAGTCTACAAGGAATGTGGCGGCTATTACGAGGTAACAGCCACCATCACAATTGACGAAACTGTGAAATTTAACCTGAACGAAGAAGAAATCTACAAGGTAAGATGGCTCAAGCCGACTCCACCGACCCAAGAACCTGATTTTTTAAAGGACTTCATCCCGTAGCAATTACCCGCCAGCAATCCAACGAAGAAGCCGAGCATTTAGGCTTTTTTTTGAGGTGGAAATTTATAAAGCATTCAGAAATAAGGGAGCCAAAGTAAAGTGAGAAACTTGATTTCACTGCCAGATTAAAGTGCAAAAAAAAATCACTACATCCCTGGCTTGCCTGCCCAAATAATTTGAACATTTCAGCCTGAATAAAGTGACGCTTTACAC
>Ga0268261_10004719_pt1 | contig 10249 bp, 10 predicted proteins | sample TergutNc150P1_FD_190353 | JGI IMG/M metagenome (GOLD analysis project Ga0268261, IMG submission 190353) | Nasutitermes corniger P1 segment gut microbial community from laboratory colony in Florida, USA - Nc150 P1 (SPAdes) (version 2) | ecosystem: Host-associated > Arthropoda: Insects >...
TTAACTTCCTTGTTTCTTGAACTCCTTTGAGAGACTGGTGAAATCTAAGGAACATTGTTCAGAAAAAATGCATACAATACAGAAGGTGTGGTTTTTGAATTAAACAAAAATGTTATAGCATATAAGCAATAAATTACTTTGCTCCCTACATTCATTATGGAATTAGAAGATAATTTAAGTTAGACGTTATAGAATAAAGTTGTAACTTTTCCAATCCAACTTCATGGGCAGCCGGAAAAAAATTATTCAGAACGCTAGGGTTTCGTGAAAACGAGGTTAAGAAGCGTTGCCATAAATTTTATTTGTTATATAGCAAAAAAGTTTCTTGTGTTTCCTTCAATAAATTCAGCGTTAAAGCAACTTGAAATAAAGTCTGTAGCCTGCTGTAATGAGTGTAGAAATTTTTATATTCGACAGTTTTACAGCAAAGCATAGTTTGCACTGTTGTCTGTTAGTGTTCGAGGTTGGAAACCGTCTGAAAATAGAGAAGAAGGTTGGAAGGAAACATGTAGCACAAACATGAATCATCTGCAATGCTGTGTGGCTTGAAATCAAGTTTGTTTCCAAGGAAATGCAAGAGAACGACAAACTTTGCTTTTGCTAATCCTTTCAGGCACAAATCGGCTCCGTGAGCAGTTGTCACAGGAAGGAAGGTTAAAGTTGAAGAATTTCCTTAGTTAATAATGTAATGGAGTGCGACGGCTGTCCTAACCGCCGTCCCCATTACCTAATAAGTGTAACTGCTGCCACCACTTTGAACAGCAACATGACATGTATATAACGCAAGATATATTCTAAAACATTACATCAAAGCATATTAATATTACTCTGCTAAATAACATATATTAATACAATCAATGGTCTACAAATTCTACAAGAATATTGACACAGAGATTACAATTTCCAGTCGAGACTCCGGTATAAGGAAAGTCAGATCATCCTTCTCATCGCATATCCCAATCTTTCTGTTACGGCAACCAATCAAATTTTGAATACTAATTGACAAATGCAACCAAAGAACCAAACATGGCTTTAACCGTTTCCTACACTCAGTTTGGTGCTAAGCGACTCAATCACGCTTACCTTGCATAAGGAATATTAGAAGTGTCCACATCTAGTAAATTTCACTATTTTACTACTTCCATACGTCCGTCGCTACCAAGGATTGGAATAAGACTCAGCACCGCCGCCCCCCCAGTCCATGCCACTCTCCTCGGCTCAGGCCAGCACCTCCCTCCATTCACCCAGCAACAGACCGCCGCAGTTACAACTGTCTCACCGCCGCTATGTGAACGATAGCTGATCCGGCCCTCCTGCTCGTTCGGCTGGGAGATGCATCCAGCCGTCACTCACCATGCTAGCAGCTACATAAAATACATAAGATAAAATAGATTCGCCTCTAAGGGGGCACTACAACTTCCCCCTCCTAAAACCATGATACGTCCAGCATCATCTATAGAATAACACTTACCGAGGAGACAAACCATCACTATTTCAAATAATTAGTTCTACATGCTCTATATGAAATATCAAAACCAAATCAACAACAAAAATCATAGCATCAAGGCAAAATAATCACAAATAGTATCCATTGTTATAAAACATGTGAGCATTCGAACTAAATGCAAAATTAAAGTATGATACACTCAGAAGCTTTATGGTGAATGAAAAGAAAACTTTTTTCCATATAGGATGCAAGCACTCTCCCTTTTTTTCTCGTACTATACCATAAACATTCCTTCTAATTTGTTTACACTTTACACCTCTGCTCAGTACAAGAGCGTTTACACAAGATTCACTCGAGAGTGGGTTAGCACTCAAATCACCACAGTTTTTTAAAAAATCTCGTGAAACATAGAATTGACACTCGTATATATTAACACTGTGCACTTCCTGTCAAGCGTTCGGGGATTTTCTTTGTTTCTTCGCGGTGCTGAAGGATGCGAGGAAGAAGAAGTAGTTCACTCACATCTCTCTTCTCGCCATTCCTGTCAGTTTGAAATCTCTGATTCAAGCCGCTGTTTGTACAGGGTAGGTGACAAACTCTGACTTCCCTCCACTCTCATTGGACAGTAGCTGACTGGTACTAGGTTGCTGTTCTGGGGAGACCTCTGATCAACTTCGGGATTCATTTCCAGGTGTGGAATTCTCTGCAGGTTGCGTGGTACAACGGACTTTGTGTAAGAGGTTTCCGAGTAAATGTGGTTAACCGTTGCGTATCATAATTGTCAAAAGATAACAGTCAAGGCAGGAATAGTGAAGTACCAGTAAAAATGGTATCTGTCGTCATGTTTCCTATCAGTAGCATGCACCACGAGAGTTGCATATAGGTCTCGGTGTTTAAATAGTCCCGATGTTGCGACTATACCCTCCAGCTTTGATACATCAAGGGGGTGAACGTCCTTAAAATATCTGTACCTCCTGGTGGGTGACATGATCAACGTATTGTACTAGTACGTCATCACGGTATTCGATGTTTGACTCTGAATGCCCTTCCATTGCAGGGTATAGTTGAAAATTTTGTCCCGTTACATGGCAAGCACTGGCGTTGTGCAAGATGCCGCTTCCTTGCCGGGACCAGGTCGAAGTAATCCAGGTTGCATTCTGGCGACACTTGAGATTCACCTGCTATTTGCTGCTGGAGATGTATATCCAGTCATGGGAGTGTCGGATGAATATTGGGGCCAAGTTCTGCGTTAATATCCGCCGGCTGCATAGAGTCCTAGCTTCGTCTCTCTGGAAGTATATGCTCGACTCACAAGTTAGGAAATTCCTACCATAAATTGGCTTGTCTGCAGGGCATATCACAATGCCTTTCTCTCTACACTTCTTTAAGTCCGCTTCCTTCCACAAAAGGAAGCGTTGATTAGAGTCATCTAGTACCAAATTGTCATACTCAGCAGTCAATTGAATGTAATTATCCAAATTAGAAATTTTGTGGGAAGGTGATCAGCTTGTACATGTAAAAATATCTCTCAAATGTTTTCAAAGGTACTGACAATACCACCTTCACACTGTTATAATCAGCAAATACAAAAATATCCATAAAGTCATAAAAAAATTTATTGTTTTGTGGTAACATAACACATAAAATATAACCATCTGGGAAGTAGGATATCACATTCTTAAGAATATTCCTTAACGTAAGAGGTGGAATTAAATTCATAGACAATTTCCCTGTCATAGTGCTGTCCAAAGAGATCAAAACCTCCTTAACCTTAGTAACTCCAAAATATCGAAATCTAACTGACGAATATATTTAAAGTTGTTACTCTGATTGTAAAGAGTGTGGTTTAACCAGTGAATAGCTATGTCTCTCTCATTTTTCCATTTATTCGAATCTAACATAACAGACTTAATTTTAAGGAACCATTCTCTCGAAAGGAAAAAGTCAGAATAATTTATTACGGACCAGTTATAGTTTTAAAGAGAATTATCTGCGTGAATTCTAAAATAGTTGGGACCTTCCATCATTAAAAGATCACAAACACCGTTCTGAATTACGATGCCCTAAAGTTAGCTAACTGAGGATACTCAGAGAATAAGTCGAAATATAGAGAGAACTAAAGTCCACGCATCACAAGCTGGGAATTGAAACGTGAGTAAATGCTCATTCCTATTAGTCATTCATTTATTAGTCTGTCTTACGACAGGTTAAAATTCTCTTCCAAAGCAGGCTGTCCACATAGTGCGATCTAGAGCTTCCCCCTTTAAATGAGAGTATCCTCTCCTTTCCTTAAGTTCATCCAGTAGCTTCCTACGCCTTTTCCTCATCTTCTTGTCATTTAAGCCCCACTTTCATCTTTCCTTCAATAACCCGTTGTAAAAGGCATTTTCTACGCAGAATGTGACCAATCCAGTTCGCCTTCCTTTTACGTATTTCAAGTAAGATTTTCATCTGCTCCTTGACTCTAAGTAATACTTCTTCATTTCTCACATGATCAGTCCAAATGATCTATTCCATCATTCTCCAGCACCACATTTCAAAACTTTCCAGGTGTTTCTGATCTACTGCCCGAACCGTCCAAGTTTCAGCACCATAAAAAGCTATGCTCCAAATGTAGCAATTCACTAGCTTCTTCCTCAATTCCGAGTCCAATGTGATAGTAAAAAGAGTACTCTTCTTGTTGAATGTAGCTTTAGCCATAGCAATCTTACATTTAATTTCATTATGTTTATGTTTATAACATGACATGGTATAATACTTCTAGTCCATACAACTGCATTGATTCTTTTAAAGTTTTCTGTTTAATAAACTGATCTGAGAAGACAAAATTATCCTGGATATTGGACATATGATTTGAGCAATTATTCTTTATTCCACACAAACTATTGTATGTGAAAAGAGCATAATGCCACCAAAATTTTGAGGGTTATATTGTTTTCAATTTAATTTTATTTACGGACGGCGGAGAAGTTTAATAAATATTTAAACATTTAAGGAACTTGTAAATAAGAGAGTAATAGAGTAATATATTAACATATACAGGAAAGGCAAACACCAAAGCAGAAATTGAAAATTACTTCATACGGCAGTGCACAAACGGAAAGGAAAAAGAAATTCAGATCAATTTAAATCCAAAAGCGTATTCTTGACGATGGAAGGGCAGTTTTGTAACTTTTTCTCCCATTTTTTAGGCTCACAATCGAAACTCTTGTCATCAACAGACACGCGCCTTTCTATAAATACATTTTTCTTTATTTCAACATGAGTATAACCGATCATTTTCAGACCCGCCAGTGTCCTGTCAGCAAGCATCACCTTCAATAATCCTACCAAATCTGTAGATCGCTAGTCGCTGATCGACAGATACAAAGCAAGGACAGTCACCAAACACTTCCCATTCTCAGCACAGTTCTCTGACGCTATGTGAAACACAGACTCCCCCTAAGTACATGCAGAATAAATGTGGGCTATCCCTGCCATTCTTCTGTGTTTGTGCAAATTAATGAAATTGGCGATTGACTTAGGTAAAAAAATGTTACACGCATAGTGAGTGGCGTTAAGGTAAAAAATATTAAAGAAATTATGTCTTGTTTTCCTCAATGCAGGGAATGTGAACTATTTGTATCTTGTAACCCTTTGAGATTCTGGTGAAAACTAGAGACCCCTTCTCGGAAAAAAGGCGTTCAAGTGCATAAATTAGGGACATTGGTTGTTATTGAGTTTAAAAATTACTTTTGAACTCTAGAAGATATAAACGACTTTGCTGCCAACATTCATTATTAAATGAAATCTAAATTTGAAGTTTGAGGTTATTGAAAATAAATTTGTAATTTTACCCCATCCAAGTATACGGTCGCCCTGAAATCTAACCTCGAACCACTTTGGAATCCATTGATCCCAGTTTAAGAAACTTGTCTTAACCACTTAACATCTAGGTTAGGTTATTTTTCGTTTTTCCTCTTCACAATATATGTACCCTCGGTTTAAATTCCATTCTCTTAGCTCCGCTATTAAAATATATTCGTTGGTTTTAGTTTTAATAACCAATATTATAACCGTCTCACTGTCAGTGTCTGTAAACACAGAACCACGCTCTGCACCGCTACGTCTGTTCTTCTTCTGCTGGGTGTCCTACACCGTTGCAGTCATTACAGGTTTGCAGCCGCACCTAACCACATTCCTTATCAAACTGCGATACGAGGAATCATTCAAAAGTGTGGGACAAATCCTAAGATATAAAAAGAAATTTCGTGTTCCTGAAGGGAAAGTAATATTCCTTACCGGCTCTTCCGAATCCGTTGAATCAGTCATTTTCAAAAACGCACTACGCTTCCCTAACGAGGATAGGCACCTCAAAGTTACGTTATAGTACATTGTCTGTCTTGTTCCTCTCCCTCCATATCACAGTACCAAAATCACACTCCTGTAAAGACACTGGCAAATTTTCATTCCCCAGTACCAATTACCAATCATACCACCGTTTGGAAATTAACGGATTTATCTGCTGCCTGTCATTCTACGTTTAATAAAGGGGCTTAAAAATCGGTACAGATTGGTTGTTACGAATCATCGGTAAAAACAACCGACATACACTGCGTAACATGCCAAGAGATCGAAGGCCTTAAACTGCCGCTGAAGCCCTACATCTTGCACAGTCTTGTTGAATTTGTCGTATATGTCTTGTTGTTTGTGATACCTTAAGAACTGTCATACTGAATCATTGTTACTGTATTAACACGCTTCGTAGACATCAAATATTTAAGGCCTATTTGTTGGAGTTTGGTGCACTATAATATGTAGTGAGATCGGCTTTTTATACGACGAAGAACAAATATAATTAATTTCCTCGTATTCGAAGCATTGCGTTTGTTGAATTTATAAATACTGTTCAAAGTATCGAAACAGTCGTGTGTTGTAAGTTTAAAAGTAGCGTAATTTTGAAATATTTTCTGCAGAAAATTTACAAATATTCCGTACCAACTGGGTACAAAAGCCTTTTAATTATTGGTTTATTTTACTACAGGTTTTAGCCGGACTTATTCTACGTCTTTAGGGAGACTTGTATGATATATGCAGCGTATCTTTCGAATTATATATTAGAATTCTCAAGTGTGATTGATTTTCTTTTTTATACTTATGAAAATTTCAGTTGTATTTAAATTCTTTTAAAACACAATTAATATATAAGTAAGTAAAATAAAAAAATAAATACAATTTAAAATTATTTTTTGGCCAAAAGTCTATGTCTAGACTTTTCTTTGTGCGCCTTTGTTTCGGAATCAGAAGTTTCGTGTGTTGTGTACGAGTATACTTTACGAATGGATAACTTATTCTTTGTACGAGGGTTGTTCAGAAAGCAATGTCCCACATTTTTTTCTCGGAAACTATTTACTCAGAATGTATGCAATTCACGCACCATATAACTGGATGTTTCGTTTACACATGTTATTTTTCCACATAATCTCCATCTAAGATAACGGCCGAACGCCAGTGCGAAACTCGGGCATGCATACCTTCCCTGTACCAGCTCGTTTCCTGTTCAAATTGCCATGTCCTCACTGCACGAATCACGGCTTCGTCATCTTCAAAACTTGTCCCACGCAGTGCATTTTCCAGTGACCCAAAACGGTGAAAATCTGACGGCGCGAGGTCAGGACTATAGGGGATGGGAGAGCACATTTCAACCAAATTTGGCGATTGCCTCTTGGGTTCGTAGACTTGTGTGAGGGCGGACATTGTCGTGCTGAATCAGTATGGATCCTGGATTTCTGTTAGGCCGCACTCGCCGGTAACGCTGTTTTGATTTTTGGAGGGTTTTGACGTGTGCGCCCGAATTGTCTCACCTATGGCCATTACATCCACCAGAATTACTCCATCAGTGTCCCAAAAGACGGTGATCATGACCTTTCCGGTGGAAGGAATTGCATTGAAATTCTTTTTCTTGGTGATTGCTGATGATGCCACTCCATTGGCCCAAAAGGTTTTCATCCTTTGGGGCCACTGAAGAATGCACTGCGTGGGACAAGATTTGAAGATGATGAGAGCATGATTCGTGCAGTGAGGACATGGCTATGTGAACAGGAAACGAGCTGGTACAGGCAAGGCATGCATGCCCTTGTTTCGTGCTGGTGTAAGGCAGTAGACTTGAAGATTGTGTGGATAAATAACCTGTGTAAAGGAAACATCCAGTTATACTGTGCGTGAATTTCATACATTCTGAGTAAATAGTATCCGAGAAAAGAATGTGGGGCATTAATTTCTGAGCAGCCTTCGTACTTTCAATGTGTAAAATCAAGCTGATAATGTTGTGTGGGGTAAAAAACCAGATAAGAATACATCATTTATAAAGGAAGTTTTAAAACGGAATCTGTCTGTGTTCCGCTGAGCAGCAAACTGTGGTAACGATTCAGAAATTGCTCTAATCCAAGTATATATTTGAAAACCATGTGCATTGACAAAAGTATAGGTAAATGTAAGTTTGAAAAAATATTTAGTTATATTTATAAGAAGTTCAATATTTTTGAGGTATTCGGTTTGGTATATTGCAATAATAACCAGAATAATAAGTTCGAAGGAAACATTTTAACATCCTCCTCAAGAGGAATTATTTATTCTAATAACCTACAGACGAAAGAGTGAAAATTTCAGTTGGATTTAACATTCCGGCAGGCGGTGACAGCTAAAACTAGAATGTAATTTTTTTATAACGAATCACAGGATTTTTCGGTACACTGTTCAGCCTTTCCTTATCAAATCGGTCCATCCTACGTCTGCCTAACCTCTTTGTTCTCACGTTAGATAACACTGGTTTTTTCGGGCTTTTATGTGATTGTACATTTTTTTGTATGCTATGTTTGGTATAGCGCATCAGCTCCGCTCTACTAAGGAGTTGTTTTATAATAGCGAGGCACCAACACTGGGATACGACTTAATATGTGGCAAGATTATGGATGCCGCTAGGAACAAAACAAAATGTTTGGCACCGGAGTGCTGACCGTCCCATCAGCCCCTACATAACAATTCTTATACGAATACCAATTTTGATTTAAATAAAAAAGTTAATTTCTATTTGCAAAATAATGGGCAAAACATTCAAATAAAAATCTTTATGTAATTGCTTTCACTGAATAAACCTTCAATGTTTTCAATTCATCATTTATTTATTTGATGGCAATGACGTTACTTGTTAAAGAAGGCTGCACATTGCAGGCTTTAGAACAACAGAAACGCACAGCTAGGGCCGGCTTTAACTTATATTTTATGGACTTCAAAATTTAAAATCGAATTTTTAGAAAACCAAAAACATGGGCATAATATTTAATCATCCTATGTGAAAAATCGATATTTGAACCGAAGGTCGTACTGCTATGCCTTAAATGTGTATGGCCACTTCCTCTAATAAAGTCTTCACTTCGATTTATGGGTATCATCAGTTTACTTCAAGATTTACTCTAAAATTTTCTCCTCATTTTCTCACAATTCGAAGTGCTATTTTTTATCTAATGAAGACATTGTAACGTTTTATTATAGCTCGTTTATAGTAAAGACACATGATAATGTAATGCGGCAGAATAAGGGGAGTGACACTGTCATGTAAATTACTCAATTGCACGCTATGGTTTGCTCCCCACACTTTGTTATTCCTTCGCTACTATAGAAAATAGGTCTTTCATTTCTGCATACGGCATTTTGAAATAGAGACATCAGTATTATCAACTATTAACCACAAAAAATATTGTGGAACGTGATAAAACTGACACAGACTTTCCATATTTAAAACTAACTTGGTTTAATTGTAAGTTGATGTATTTGTAAGTGTGTAATTTAATGAAGAAGACTTACAGAATAAAATTTTACGCCAGATATTGGACATATGATTTGACTAATGGTGATTGTCAAGCCAGAATAATTTATAATGTACAACAGAAAATCACTAGACATTGAACGTAACGAATGTTTGAAATTCTTTGAAATTTCAGGCAGAGGAGGAGATTTATAAATGTTTAGACTTTTATGGAAGTAGAAAATAATAGAATAATACAGTACTAGAATTACAAACTCAAGCAAGAAAATTAAAAAAACTGGACACAAAAGAATAGAAAGTGAAATTAATATCAGTCGATATGCAGCAGGCATGGGCCATTATGTCCGTTGTCCACATTCTTTTCTGGATTCATATTTTAACTCTTGTCATAAACAGACACGCCCCTTTCGTATACTTTGTGCTAGAAAGACGATATATATATATATATATATATATATATATATATATATATATATATATATATAAATGCATATTTTCATTTTGCAGAATCATCATTGTCCTGTCAGCAGTACCAACCTCAATAATCTTACTTGTACCATAGAGCGGTAGTTGCTGTTCAACAAGGTACGCAACAAGGCAGGCACCAAAATCTCGCTAGTCAGTGCACATTTCTCTAAATCTTGTCACCAGAAACCACGTGAAACAAACACACACTGCAAGTACATTCAGCATAATCTGGGGCCATCTGACTGCTTACCGAGTTTTGAATCCTAGGCATCCTAAACTTGAACCAGGCGCGCTGCCTCTTTGACCGTCTAATTTGGTATCAAATGTTGGAAAGCGGTAATGAATTTGAAAAATGTTAATAAAGGTCCAACACGATGCGACAGTATGTAGACACTTATTCTCTGTCACGTTACTCTACATGTTTCGGGTGTCATGCACCCATCATCAGTACTAAAAACTGTATCTGCTACCTCTGGTGTACGTCATGGTAATGGTACCGTTACTTCCTTCCTCCTTGGCCTGATACGGAG
>Ga0268261_10004720_pt1 | contig 10249 bp, 13 predicted proteins | sample TergutNc150P1_FD_190353 | JGI IMG/M metagenome (GOLD analysis project Ga0268261, IMG submission 190353) | Nasutitermes corniger P1 segment gut microbial community from laboratory colony in Florida, USA - Nc150 P1 (SPAdes) (version 2) | ecosystem: Host-associated > Arthropoda: Insects >...
GGGGGGGGGGGGGTGTTGCTATTCAAGCCTGTAAGTGTGAAATGGCAGTAATTACAAACTGTGAATTTGTTTACAGCTGCCAACATTAAATTTAAATACGACAGTGAAGAGGAAGATGATGATGACAACTTTGAGCTCCATGACAACCGTATCGAGAACGGAGATCATGTTCCTGTGCATGATGTGGAGTTGGATATAGAGTAAGCAGAGTTAACAGTCATTGAGAGTAAACAGAATTGGCTTTTACAGTTTTTGTTTTGTGTTTTAAATGAAATGTACTCCTTGTTTTACAGTAAATCTAAGACTATTGATATAAGTGACACAGATAGTGAGTTTGAGATGAAAACCAATCATAGGAAGCGACCTCTGACTGATTCCGATGATGACTTTTCTCCCAAGCGGAAACGTGCTGAACCATGTAAGTACAGACTTTTTATTCTAATAATGTTACTCATTTAAACACTAAAATTGACCTGAATTATATATTAAGATTCTGCAGTAAACACTCTCCATCTCAGTTATAAAAACCAGTCAGTTAATGCTGCTTAGAGAAATAATTGCTGTTTGTTCTGAGATACATATGAAACTTATAAATGCACTGTGTGGGCTGAATGATAAGTTGTATTTGGACTTTGCTGGATGTACTAGCTATCTGCATAAAGTCCACAGTTCATTGTTTCTGTCTTCGTATGTTGTGTGATGTTCCCAAACTTTACAAATGTAAGGATTCCTCTATGATAACAGTTTTCATTGTTCCAATTTATGTACAATTTCAGTGAAAGCAGTGTCTTCAGATGCAATGTTTGATTCACTTATAAGTGGCAGTGTCAGTAACGAAGCAGCTGCAAGTGGTGTGTCTGCAGAAGTGGCAGCTCCTCAGAAGAAGCAGGGTAGGTGTGACTGCACATTGGTGCATACCGTACTGTACCTTCTGTGAGCTGTGTCATGGCATGCTGTCTTGCTCTTAACATCCATTTTTATTCCTCCTCCTCCCCCACCACCACCACCACCACCACTGCTGCTGCTACTACTACTACCACCACCACCACTACTGCTGCTGCTGCTACTACTACTACTACCACCACCACCACCACCACCACTACTGCTGCTACTACTATTACTACTACCACCACTACTGCTGCTGCTACTACTACTACCACCACCACCACCACTACTGCTGCTACTACTATTACTACTACCACCACTACTGCTGCTGCTACTACTACTACTACTACCACCACCACCACCACCACCACCACCATTACTGCTGCTCCCGCTATGATGATGACAACAACAACCATGAGCACTCTTGATTTTCTCTTACAGTTCATTGGCTGCCAAGTCTTTCATCTCTTCTGACCTGCAATGATCATTCCTTTTATGCTGATGTATGGTGTTCTGCCATGACCTTTCCTTCTTATCTGGTTTTGTGGCCAAAACTGCAGAATGCATACAGAAACATGAATAGTTCAGTGAAATCAGTAAAAGCACACAAGTACTTCGTATGTTGCCAGTAGGGTCATCACAGCTGTTTTGTTGGCATCTTGATATCTATGTGCAGAGCCACATGGTGTCACAGCCCTTTAGTTCAGAGTAGTTATGTGCCTGGCTTAAACGTGTTCAAGTTAAATGGATATGTGATTGTGTTGATTGAATTGTAAAGTCTTACTGTTGTTCTAACATTTATGTTTGTATGTGCATACTGTACACACACACACACACACACACACACATGCTGAATAAATTTTCTAATCCTTAATTTCCTTTGTACAAACATACGTTTATTTTGCCATAATTCTATTGAAATGAATGTGTCTGTCTGTCACAGATACGTATCATATTTTGTTGTTGGAAGACAGTTTGCAGCTTGCATGCAAACCAGAATGTATGACCTGCATAAGCTGGAGATATACTGTAATAGTGTATTTTCCAAACATAATAACAGATTACTTTTGTTTTATAATTACATACAAAGTTAAATGCATTCTGTATAAATATTTTGCTGAAAATTGGAGGTTCTGGATGGGAGTTGTCTTACAGTGGAGTGAATGTGGTTGCTATTTGTCCTACCTGACATTTTTACCTTGACAGAGCTCTGTTTATTTGTGCATTATTCTTATTGCTTGACTTTTATGACAGCAGAAGCCCTCAAGAAGACAGCTCTCAGTGCACAAGACAAGCCTAAAAAGGCTCCTAAAAGGCCAGCGCCAAAGAAGAAGAATGCTTCCGATTCTGATGAAGATATGTTTGCAGTGTCTAAAAAGAAGGTTTGTTGAATTTTGTGTCATTTAGCGAGGTTATTAACCCCTCACAGACATTAGAGATTGAATTCCGTCAACCGCCCAGGGAAGATAAAGTTTGAATTAAAATTACTTTACCCTAAGATGCACGCACACAGTGTGTGCACAGTGCATAGGGGCTGGTTTTGGACAGTTACAAGGAGAGTGAAGTCATAATTAGTTGGCCTTGAGACTGGTGTTGGTAGCACTGAAAGGATGACAATCTTGCATGGTGTACAACTTCTTCTGTTTTCTTATGTTTTCTGCAGTAATATTCCTGTCTCTTTCTCACAATAAAAAGTTTAATACATGCCTTCAGTACCCTCGTTTCATTCAGAATGTGATGCCCTGGTCCAGTGGTTGCATGTAAACTGGTGGTGTTTGAGTCAGGCACAAAAGGCACACTTTATGGCATAAAATGCTTGTCATTTCAGGCAGCACATTACTCATCTGGCATGCCGTTACCCTCTCATAAGAAACATGCTGTCTCCAAACACTCTCACAGACATCCATACATTCATGGATAATTTGTAATCACATGAATCATGTCTCTAACCTTTCAAGAAGTATGGTTTTTCAAACTTGCTAACAATTATTAGATGAAGGTTTTTCACTGCCATCAGCATCAGAACACAAGATTGTCACTCCTTCCTTCCATGGCATTTCTGTCTGTCTCTTTAATGGCAGACTCCTCTTCGGTTGCATGTCACAAGGTGCTGCTTCATCCAGATTCAAAGTGTCCTTTGGGGCACATTGCATAATGATTGGTGCGTGTCACCTGTTCTTGCCACTGCTATGTTCAGTCAGCATCTGTTGAAGCACCTTCTCCATTCACTGACTGCCATCTGTCTTTGAACTGCTAATGCCAGCCATTGGAGCATTTAAAATCAACAGTCATCTTGAGGGTTAATTCATCAGCTGTCGCATTCACCATTTGGCCACCCATTGCAGTAGTGTTCCTTTGAGCATGGCACAACCAGTGAATCAGCACATTCTCCATGTCACCACAGTTTGATCCATGAATCCTCATTTGTTGCAAAATGTCACCTCCGTGCAAATCTTGCTGTTCAATGGATTCGTTTGTTTTTAAATACATCGACGGAGCAGAGAGTGAGATTCCACACACCTGGGCTGTGTCACTTGTACGTCTTTTATTTTTGGCAGTCCTCTAATGACCTCTTGCTTCCCCTGTATGGGCTTTCCCATTCTTTTTATCTTCTTCTACACTGGGTGGAATGAGAACTTCAAAATACAATAATATGATAGACATTACTGCACTTGGCTTGCCTTGACTTTCTCAGTAGTCAGCAGGGCACATACTGACTGAGAACCTGTGCAGGTTTGCTGCTTCAGTGGAAACTTCCTCAAGGACAGCTGCATTATTAGGGGTGTATAGAGTACCTGCTACTACCATTTTTGTTCAAGAATCACTAGTTTACAAAAATAATTTCGAATAGCCAGATGTTTGTTTAAGTCACTGCTGGCCCAAAACCACTTTGAATTACAGATTAACCAGTTTAACCCTTTACAGATGAAGCGCAGACTGCTTTAATTAAAGACCCAGTCCATACCGCGCTGTAAACACTTTTCATCTCGGTTATAAAAACCAATCAGTTTATGCTGTAAGTGGCACAAGTCACTTTTTGTTCTCAGATAAATACAAAACACATAAATACAGTGTGAGCAGAGCATACAGTTGTTGAATGTTAAACCTGTTGGTGCATCACGCGACCGGTAGGCTTTAAAAGGTTAAATTGTACTGGATGTGATGTACATCAAGCTGGGGATGGGCATTTGTTTTGAATTAATGAGGTTGTACTGTGTATATATTTTTGTGTGTGTATGTATGTATACATGTGTATTTGCTTTTAACTTTAATAGATTAAGACTTATGTGAAAAAAAGTATTTGTTGTGGTGTGGAAAATTGCATTTTGTGACAGTTCCATCTAAGACTTAACGGGTGCTGTGTTTTTATTGGCAGAAACCAAGGAAGAAAGTATCATCTGACGAAGATGATTATGGTGGTGATGACGATGATGACAATGATGGTTATGTTCCTCCGCCAAGGTCTGCTGCTGGTGGGAGAGTTCGCAAGCCAGTGAAATACAATTTTGGTGATGATGATGAAGATGATGGTGATGACGATAATGTTTAGAGTGTTGCTACCTGAGCTGCAGTGTGTTTGCAAAACACACTGCAGAGGACTTAACATTCAGGGTTCTTTGCCGGTCTGTAGACTGCAGAGAGCCAGGGAACAGTTTTAATGTTGTGTAGTTTCTGAATACAGCCAGAACATTCTGTATGTGTTTTGTGATGCTTCTCCAGGAAGGTTTTTAATACATGAAAGCTGCCACCTTGAAAATATGTTTTAACCTACTGAAAATTTTTCATGTGGTGTAAGAAGGAAGGTACGAATTATTACATTTTGTATTCTTCATTTTAATGTTCAGTTGGTAACAGGAGAGGCTCTTCTTCATATATTAATGTATGTTTAAAAGGCTTACTGGCATAAAAGAGAACTTAGAATAAGAGTACTGTAAATAATGTAATACTGCGTTAGTACGCTGTGAGTGTTGTGTGTTTCTATCACTAGTGACAATTCAGTGTTAGCATTCCACATGGTCATTACTCTGGCTACTGTCATTTTTAATGTTAATATGTTATTTTATTTTCAAACCATTCTGTCTTGTATTCTGAGTAGTGATGGGCTGAATATAATTAACAGCTTTGGACTTTGCAAATACATGTTATTAATATGAATTTATCAAATAATTATGTTGGTCTTTTGTATCATGTGGTACAAATTTTAGGAGTGGGTGTGTCTTGATATAAATAAGCAGAGACGAAAACAATTTTTTGGCTTCTTTGGAAAAGTGTCTTGAAATATGTACAGGGGTGCCTGTGAATCCACTTATTTAATGTCTGTTTCCTTGTTTACAGGGATGCAGATGTTTAGTAAACATATGTACACATTTCTTGCACTTCAAGAGATCATATCTGTGGACCACAATTTTTCTACCAGTATCACTTCCATACACCATTTTCTCACAGTATATTATTCTTGAGTTTGCAGGTGATTTATTTGTACAAATTACTGTACACAACAGCCTGGTCTTCTTTGACCCATGCTTTCATTACTTCTTGTGGGTGGAAATTCCACACTTAAAGGGGATTCAATTTAAATGGCAATTTTTCTTGTCCCATTTGACCACAAGTAATGTGGACCAGACCACTTGTGTGTAACAGCCGTAATGGAAGTGGCTGGCTGCAGTGAGTGTGTTCATTTTTGAACATTATGTTCACCTTTCATTCCACCTTGATTCCAAAATACTGTATTTCTACTTTGTGTAGGATTCATTGTCTTTCTGCTGGATTTCTGTATGCATCACAAAGCTCTAGGATTACCAGTAATTATGCTGCCACTACACACAGATGAAGAGTTATACTTTGGTCAAAAAATGAATCATTTCTTCTACTTTCATTTCCTTTCCATTTGAGGCGTGGAATCTTTTTAATTTGCCATATGTTGCAATATGCAAGAGGGCATGTGTGTGGTTTAGATGGCCAGATGTGGCATTTTTTCAGTATAAATTCCATGACACTTGCCATTATGTGTCTGACAGTGCTGTGACACCCCAACATTAGCTCTGTATTTCTGGACAGTAACTGCTGCAGGAGAAATAAGTTGCGAATTCCGCCATGTAAAGAGAAGGGCATTTTTAAATCTCTGTTCTTGCTTTTTTAACCTGATTTTACCAAGTTTGTATGCACTTGTTATTGTTATTGTTATTGTTACTGTTGCTAAAGAACATGTATCTGGTTTGTGAAATTGTTTCTGTAACAGTAATTTCCTTCTTAGAATAAAGTCATGGCATCAAAGCCACGTCCACTGAAAGAGCCACCAGATGTGGCTGGCTGTGTGCAGATAGACATACCGTATTGTGTGGGATAGGCGCGTGTTCAGCCCCAAACGTATAACTTACACGGCTCTAGAAAGTGGGGCGTCTCGTGGTGAGCCTTCTGAACTGCGATGTTGCAGTACCAGTGACCACAGTTTTGAATTCAAACTGGCTGTCTCCATCTTCAGAGTAGTTTCACCCAGAATATTGGTAGCACTGGGTTACATTGAAGGAAACTATTGAAATGTGTATTGTGTCTTGAACACCTAGGTATGTTTATATTCTGTGTTTTTGAAGAATTTCTTTAATCCAGGGTTTAAAGATGATTTTTCAATAGAAATTGTTCAGCAAGGTGAAGATTTACTGACAGTATATGAACCATATTGATACTGACAGCATATGATCCATATTGATACTGACAGCATATGATCCATATTGATACTGACAGCATATGATCCATATTGATGCTAAAGCATATAATTCATATTCAAGTGAAGAAATATTTAGCTTGCCATATGAAGGCCCATCCCATCAGTTTCAGAAAGATGTCTGTTCACATGTAACCAGAGGGGCTGTTGCTGTCACCATGTCTTTGAGCATGGTAGACTGATAACAAAGCCAGCACCTGTGACACTTTCTGTGCTCTGGACACCATACTGGAACTTGTACAGCAGTCTGTGTCTCAGCACTTGAATTGTGTAAGGACTGGAGTGTTGATAGCAGGTGTGTCTGCAGTATTTGCTTCATCACCATCACTAGTGAGTCACAGAAGGGGGTGAGACAGACCCCGTGGTACTGCTGCCTGTTGTAGCTGTTGTGACCGTGTGATGGTGCCTGTATATCAGCACTTAAGTTTTTGTGCCAATGGTTTCACAGTTCTGTTTGTTGCAGGTCATGTATTTTTGAGGTACTTGTTCACCTCCCTTCTTGTCCTGTGTGCTGTAGGATAGTCTGTAACCAGAATTCGTGTATTAATATAGTTTCCTTTTAATTGTAACAATCCCATACTCTTATATATAAGGATGACACAATGAAAACACTGTAAGTGCAAAATGCAATGTATTGCATAAGCAATGAAGTTAACAATTTGTTGTGTCAAGTGTCATGTTAAGGGCTCTGTAACATGATGACTGCCACAGAAGAATCAGTGCCATTTTGAGGGCTTGAAATTTCATTTATGTGTGAAACTCTGCTATTACATTTTGTGTGTGGTAAAAACTTATTTCTCTTCATTGTAAATTTTGTCCTGGTGTTATTAAAAATCAAATCATATTTTAACTTTAATAAACCTCATAATTTTTTCCACATTCAGAAATTTACAACTAAGATGGTGACCACAGCAGAATATTGGCATATTTTAATGCTGCATTTGTATTTATACAGAAACATTATTTTATCTGATAACTACTGTTTGCTCCTTTCTGCTGTGTGTTTGGGTGATCAGTGGACTGATCTATATTAAGGTGACATACGGCCAGCCACTGACAGTCATCAGGTACGATAGTGACGCTATAAATTTATTGTGTCAGCTCATCACTAACTTTTTTATAATGTAAGTTTAGAAAATGTCAGACTGAATGAAATCATTCAGATGGCAGCAACAATTTGAAAACTGCATTTTGCTTTCATTCAGTTTACATTTGCTTGTATAAAGTTCAGTATGCCACTGTCCTGTTGGGCAGGACATGTTAGGATAGCATTACATTTAATTTGTCTTTTTCTGTTTCTTGTTTCATAGTTTGTTGATTTCCAAACAGCCATCTCACACCCAGGTTCTTTCCTCTTAGCTGTTGAAGTTAAAATAAAATTGTACTTGTTTATGAATATTTATTGGGATGCTAAACAATAAATTTGTATTGTTTCTGCAGTATGTGTTGCCTGTGTTGAGCTGTTCCCACTACATAATAACTCACCTGTGGAATATAAACTGCTTACTGTTGCAGGGAAATCAAGGTAATAAATAGAAAGAAAATTCTGAAAAGTTTGTAGGTTTTGTTGGCAGTATGTATTTCAGCAAGTTCCAGAATTTTTTTGGAGTATGTCCTGGATTGTGCAGCCCGGAGTGTATCTGTTTGTGTAACAAAACTTGTGCTTACCGGTGAATGTGTCATTGTGCATCATGCAGCAGGTGGTGAGTGAATTAGAGAACTGGTACAATAGACAAACCTGTAGGTCAGGCTTCAGGCACAACCAGGAATGTACATATTTACTGACTACAGCTGCATGTTTGGTACAGAAAGTGTATGTGGACAGCTGCCATATCTACTATTAATTCTATTTATTTTAGGTGCATAGGAGTATTACAGTGGTTATTCTTAGGAAACTGTAGCTACACATTGCAGTTTCATGGAGAAAGAACTTTTGTTAAAACACGGATGCAAGTAGAGATGTGTTGGTCCTGAATGAACAGGTCAGTAAGAACGGATGAGTGAGTGGAGTGATGAGATTTGGGTACGCGGCTGCGTCGTTTACTTGCATCCGGACGGGTTCATCTTGCTCATTCTCCAGTCTGTTCCCTCTTGTTCATGGATCTGTCTCATTCACCACAAGGAGTATTATTTGACAATGTTGATTGGAAGTAGGCCTATAAAGTATATAAATATTCCACTCCATCCTTATGTGCTTTAATTTGTAGCAGTCCAAATTATATTCAATACATGCACTCTGTACTTATCTTAATATATAACATGTTCAATGGAGACAGTGAAGAAACAAAACCAGAACAATTGTAAGTTTGCAGGGCTTTACAGTGATTGTTGTTCAACTCATTGTCATCTTCTTAGGTTTTTACCTGATGTCTTATGTGTGGTTTCTCTGAAATGTCGGAAGTAACCAGCCATATATTATACGGTGTAAAAGTCCAAAATGCTGCCATAATCAGAACAAATTGTATTAATTTGGCTATTCCATGTATTGTTTTGCAATTCATCTAACACCAATACTGCCAAATAAATATCTTTCGGTTTGTAGTACAAGCAAAGTATAGACAGTAAGAGTAAGCATTAATGTATCAGCTTTCCCAATCCAACATTTACTTTCATCTAGACCAGTCCCATCCAGGTCTATATGTCCAGGTTGTATAGGACTCTTCAAAAATCTGCATTATTCTCCACTCTGTATTTCCTTTCTTCTGTTGATCTCATGAACCTGTCTCGTTGAAAAGAGTGGTTCCCAGTTTCTTTGTCAGTCACCACTCAGTCTGTTCCCACCAGCCCCCATTCAGGTATTTGTGTCACATGTCCAAGATATGCAATTCAATGGTAGACTGTTTTGAGATATACAAGCAACATACACACATTTACTTCTACGTGTGTGAGCAGAACTCTTCCATCTTCAGGGAGTCCATACACCAGTGTTTAAAACTCACTAGAGTATGATACATTACATCAGTAATGTGTATTATATTGTAGTGAGAAGTGAATTAAGAATGTTTTTTTCATAAAATGTGGGTAAATTTCTATATGCTTTGTGTATTGTTATGGGTACTGTCATTGTATTCAAATAATTGATATTATTCTTGATCCAGTATGGATCTTGTCCCTGTCCTTAACATAGAGCATAATGACACGCATTACTGGGCATGGCCGAGTCTCTGTGTTTGGTACCACACAGATGGCAGAGGAAGGCTGACTTTGAACCAAGGAGGTAGCATCCAGTAGTTGCAGTCTTGTCTGCTGTGACCTGCATGTGAGGGGCCCTATGCTAAAGGTATATAACACATCAGAATATTCATGCCGTTACCTTGGAACTGTCCTGTTTGATCTGATAAGATGCACCTCATGTTTAAGGTTTAATTGGGTCCAACTGAATTCAAGTGCAGTTAGTTGGAAGTATGTGAATCATTGTCTTAGGATATGGAAAGGGTATGCATTGGCAGTACTGTTGGATACAGTTTGTTGCCACTTTCTGTGACTGTTACAGTATTTGTGTTGAGCTTTGCACCAAAAAAAAAAAAAGTCCATATATGTTATCTGATACAGAGACCAACACCTTATGGGAGCTGAAGATAAATAACTAACATAACCTTACCTAATTTAATGCCCTATAATAATTAATTAACCCTTTAAATG
>Ga0268261_10004721_pt1 | contig 10248 bp, 5 predicted proteins | sample TergutNc150P1_FD_190353 | JGI IMG/M metagenome (GOLD analysis project Ga0268261, IMG submission 190353) | Nasutitermes corniger P1 segment gut microbial community from laboratory colony in Florida, USA - Nc150 P1 (SPAdes) (version 2) | ecosystem: Host-associated > Arthropoda: Insects > Digestive...
CATTCAGCTCCTCGTTATGCAGCTTTCTCCATTCCCCTGTCACCTCGTCCCTCTTCGGTCCAAATACTCTCCTCAACACCCTATTCTCAAACACCCTCAGCCTGCGTTCCTCCCTCAATGTCAGCGACCAGGTTTCACACCCATACATTCAGTGTGCTATTACTGGGTTTAAAGCGTTGCGTCAGAGCAGTTTTACGTTGGTAAAATTTTATTTATTTTAAGGGTCAATTTAAGATCCAAAATTATAAATATTACCATGTAATTGAGGTCAAGGCCTCTTTATTGCGTCACTAAAAACATGTATGAAAGCAGCGTGGCTTGAATGCGATAAATTATAAAATTTTCTCTTAATTCATTCATAATGGCTAAAGTATTTGTAGGTTCACTGTTCATAACTAGCTAGGCGTTTCCTAAAGTAGCATAAATATTTGCGCCTGCAGGCAGAAAGTTCCTATTATTTCAAACCCAATCATTCATATTAAAATTGTATGTCTTCGTAAAGGATTTAATTTTCCAAGCAACTAAAGTTCATTGTACACGAATTATGCAGCTATGAAGCGAGAGACGTAAGTAAATTAGCTCAAGACTGACGGCATATTTACAGTATTAGATCAAATCCGCGGAACCCAGCAAGGAATTGATGTTCGTAAGACATTTACTTAGTCGTGAAAAGTCTGATTTTAAGATAGCTATAATTGAGGTAATGTCGGCACTTCAAAGAGCAGTGTTATACGACATGTACTAAATTTACGAAGAAACATTGAATATTCAAATATCCCCTGAACAATCAGAAGTATAACAATTTTTTTATAGGAGCCATCCCGTTGTGTTTTGCAATAATATAGTAATTTATTCAGGCAATAACAAAACATATATTGATAATCAATATTAATACTGAAATTGAAAATTTCATTTTTAATTCCACTAATAGGAACTTTAAATTTTAATGTTGTTTACCAATATATGTTGTGTTATTGACTGAATAAATTACTATATTATGACAATTTTGTAATGATTTATGCAACAATAAGAGAAAAGCGAGTGAGGTCTAATTATTACGACACCTATTACCGTGTATATTTAAAATGTATATAATTTAAAAGACAAACTTATTTAAATAATAGCAAACGTAACGTAAAGCCTACTTAGTGGTACTGTGCAAGAACAGGTTCTTACTCGCTGATGTTACAGACCCGATTCGTATTCCTTAATAGTGATGATATCACTCGTTTGTCAACATCATTTCATAGCTGATTGGCCAAGCATTTAAACACGGATAATCTACACTAAAGCTATTTCTGTAATATCAAAACAACAGCGCTACAATCGGATGTCATAGGCATTGCCCATACGCGAATGAAAATAATGAGATTGTGCATGTGAGGTTATCATGTATGCCAGTGCGCATGCGTGCAAAGTAGGGATACAGAAGATCATGAAAGCAGAAATTCGTGTATAAATTTAAGCAAAGTGGCTGTAAAAATTTCAAAGATAATTTGAATTTAATTAAGCCGGGTTTGTTTTGAAACATTATTGTATGACACGTAAAAATTCTTTTAGCGTTTTTGAAATGCAACTGCATATAGACAGATGCACCAAGTAATTCGGATAGAAATTCCGGAGAACTGGAAGGCACATAGAATTTATTTCCTTCCTCAAAAGGTATCAAATCTTCTAACGTTACAACAACCTCAATACGAAATAACACTTATCTAGCTCCTCTTGTTTATTATTAATTCTATCTAAATTCTACCTCTTCTAATTCTATCTCTTAAAAATTATCATCTTAATAGTAACTGCAGATAGATTGCAAGACATATTTCCAGATGTCATTTCAGAACTCTTGTTTATTATTAATTCTATCTAACCAAAAGCTAAAGAATATTTGGCACTGTCTTCATTATAATATTTTATAACTTAAAAATTATCATCTTAATAGTAACTGCAGATAGACTGCAAGACATATTTCCAGATGTCATTTTAGACCTCAAAATTTAAAGGCACTCATAACTCACCGGCTTAAAAAATTCACGTGCTCACTCTGTTTTTATTACTGATTTTAGCAAAATTAAAATACAGAGTTGAACTTAACAAAAACTGTATAAATTTCAATACAAGTTTTTTAAATACATCAAAGGCATCAACAATTGAAAGGGAGCGACACCCACAAAGCGTTCTTAACCCATTAACCTACATTTTGTCTCTCAGTGATAACAGTCTAACAGATGAGAATGTCCTTACACACACTTATTAAAATCAAGCAAAAATGTCTTATAGAATCATGTTCTTTTGGGTTTTAATCAACTAATATTAATCTCTCTACTCTCAGTGAAATATTCTTCTATGAATAGTAAACACAAACATTGATTAAACATTTTAAGTGACAATGCATTCTGTTCAGGCCTCCAAAATATTAATGACAAAGGATGAGATCACAACGATTTTTCATCATTAGAGTCTAGAACGTACTTCGCTCAAAATTTTTTTCTGTCCAAAGCGTGAAATCAAGACACGGACAGATAACCAACAGTGCTCAATAAAACCGTATGAAAATTACAGACCATATTGAAGTGGTCATGGATTAAATATATATCCCTGTATGTACGAACACAATAAAAGCATTAACACATCAAAACGTAACAAACTTGGAAATAAGACTATAAATATTAAAAACACTCTGTCAACTATAATAAATGATTACAGCAGAGAAAGGGTGTTTTATGACACTGTAACTTTGAAATTCAAATGTGACGCTCTTACACTGTAACATATAACTGGCACGAGACTCCGTGTAGAACTATTCATGAGCGCACAGACAGCAATACGAAACATACAAAACTATATGCAAATGCCACTGTATCCTTAGTATAAAAGGCATCTGAAATTTTATTTATTCTAAATTATAGGCAGGACGCTAATTTTAGTTTTAATGAAGCGGTGGTCAGGTTCCTTCTACAGCTACTGTGTCGCAAGATCCACCTAAAAATCTGTTTAAGTTTTGGGTAATCTAAGGTTCACGGAGCCCTAAAGTTAGATACTGCGAAACTGAGAATTTGTGTAGTACACTACGTGAAGCAGGGAGGTGCAAAAAATTACAAACTTGCTCTACTTTTTATTTGGTATAGTTGTAAAATTTTGTCTCTCCTACCCGAAGAAAAGTTAGGTTTGAAGGTGTTTGAGAGCAACACATTAACATGGGGGTGTTATAAATAATAACTTATACATTCTTACAGACATTCTCGAAATATGTCACGGAAAAGTCTTACCGGAGAACCTAAAATTAGACAGGGGATAATTTTAAACTGAAAATTAAGTGAACTGAACTGGTTTAGAATAGAGTTCTGTGATTGGTTTATTCGAGACTCTTGAAAACAGAAATGCAAACTAGCCGCTCAGTTATTCACTTTTCAAAGATTCTAAAACAAGGACTAAGTTTTTTGGCTACTTGGTGGGGCTATCTATTAATTCACGACTAGCTGATTAGTTAATTTTTTGGGATTTCCGTTATTTACTTAGTTGTTTCGTCACTTCGTTTACTTAGTTCCTTAGTGGATACGTTTGTTAGCTTCTACGTCCATTAGTTTCGTAGGTAATCGATGGGATTTTCCGCGATTAGATTTTTGTTTCTGTACTTCTGTAGGTAATTCACAGGGTATTTGTTTGGTTAGTTAGTTACTGCTTTGGTTATAAAGTTAATTAATTGTATAGTTGGTCGGTTAGATACTTCGTTACTTGACTTCTTGAATAGTTCCTTAATTACTTCTGGTTATTTGATTAGTGACTTACTTAGTGTTTCTGTTCTAAGTTTTCAGTTGATTCTTTCATTAGTGTCAGCATTTATTGTTTTGTTATTTTATGAGATAGTTATTATATTACTTACGTAACTGATATATTTCTCTGATTAACAGCTAATTATATTTTTTGTTGACACGATAATTAAACATGTACATATCAGCTTGATTAGTCGCCGTACATGTTGGTTAATAAGTTATTTGTTTAGATACTCAGTAATTCAGAGCTGAGATTATAAATGCTGACATCTATTACGCCTATCCCCATATTACTTTTTTTTTTGGGGGGGGGGGTGTGAAGGATGTAACATTCAATTAAAACAGAACTCGGCTTAGGCATGCTAGTGGAGCAAGGTCGTATAAAAGCATGGCTGGCCTATCGCGGTATGTAAATGCGAAGTCTTCGCGGTGCAGCATCGCTCGGAGAGTTTAGAATGAGTTACTGTCACGCCGTACTTTGGTCGAGGCAGGCAATATATGTGCAAGCAACTCGCATTTAGGGCACATACCTGTCCCCACATGCCCCAGGGGGTGTGATGGATTACATTTTACCACGTTAATATTAAAAAGTTTAAAACATGACATACCTTTTATATTCCCATATATGCGACGGATGGATCGTGCAGTAGGATAGGAAAGTACGCGTGAAAATTACCACAACCCAACACATTTAAAAACTATGAGTTCAGCTTTTGTTCTCAATTTGCACTTCGTAATCATGTTTGTGTTGAATCCGGCTAGATTCCTACCACTGACAAGGCACAGCTATAATATTAACATGTTCAGGTGCAAGAACTATAGCTGATAAATAACCTATTTTACTATCGTAATTATAGTATGTGTTTTGAGTCTTCACAACCTTTGTATGTTATAATATTTATTAGTACATATATTCGTACTGTTTAATAACTACATGTTTCGGCCCTTGTGTATGGCCTTGTGTAGGGCCGAAACATGTAGTTATTAAACAGTACGAATATATGTACTAATAAATATTATAACATACAAAGGTTGTGAAGACTCAAAACACATACTATATTATTTGACATACACAACGAGGATGAACCACCTGAAAATTACTATCGTAAAGAAATAAAACTGGGTGCCAGTCGCATAGCTTAGTCCTTCCTAATACAGCACTGATTTCTAACCCCACAGATCTTCGTTGTTAATGTTATATTGTGGAAAGGGTGAAGATATGCTGCATAATACGTTTCGAGCTGTATCAAAGGTCTGCGTTGCAGTTAGCGAATAATAAGCATGCTTGAAATGGAAAAAAATAAATGCAATTGAATCAGATCCCCTCATATGAATTTTAAAAATATATATACACATTTCATGGAGTACATAAATGGTTGGGTGTAACCTATTCTTTTTTTATGACAATACGTATATTAGGCTTCATTATGGCTGCTGGTAAACTAGGCTTTATTATGTACTGACACGGCTGGGCTTTGATGTCCACGACAAATTATACAATTTTACTAGTAATTCTCCAACAGGGTAGACGGTGATATTAGATCACAGACTGACATACGTTCAGATGAAATGGCAAAGAGACAGGTTTGGCCCCCAAATAAGGAGCTGTTTTTTATTTCATACAGAAATCTAACAGTGTGCATTCATACATTAGCAGGGGATAAATCACCATTCTTCTTATCCACAGGAAAAAATAACCTAAACAAAAATTAGGCGCCAGAATGACGATATGAAGTCATTTCCAGAATGAGGATCTACAAATATTAGACGCCAATTTACAAAAATATATTTGCGTTTCTCCCGGAATTTGTGCAGCCTTGACGCACAACAAAATTTAGATTATTATTATTATTATTATTATTATTATTATTATTATTATTATTATTATTATTATTATTATTATTATTATTATTATTATTATTATTATTGCTATTTTGCGAAAAAAGCTAAGTGCTGATTTTTTTTATGTTACGTCTGTCGTACATAATCTCATAGTTTCGCACTGTCGACGCATTTTAATCTAGAGAATGATTCAGGACGAACGGTCCATATTTTGGGAGGCGATAGTGTCGGTCATTGTGTGAAAGAAAGTTCATATGAACACGTGCCTAATTCGGAATGGTTACCGAAGTAGAGATGTTTGAATTGACAAATGCAAAGCATTGTCAATGGTAATAAAGAAAGAAAAATTACTTACTGTCAGTTTGATTGCAATTCTAATTAAATGTTCAAATGACACATTTGTTACACTGAAATTACAATTTTGTTACAATTCACAATAAATGTTAGGAAATCCCACCGTCAAGTTCAACCCTATTTGTAACTCGTGTGCGAGGATCGCGTGATTTTCGTCCGAGTTGATTTTCACATTTTTTTTTATCCGGGCAGCCTCATCCAAAATGCAAGCCAGCAATTCGTATCGTGTAACCACTTTTCTTATGTAAACGTAGCTGTCCATCCAAACTCACACACAAAGATCTAACGGAGTTAGGCCAGTAGATTCAAACAAGTCTGTCTCGATAACTATTGAGAATCAGACACATGCCTATACGAAATTTATTCCCACCACGATATACAATCACCTCCAAAATATTATCATCCCTCCTCAAACACCCTGTATAAATAGCCGTTCATATACTTATGAAATTCAATAAGTGAGTTACAAATCCAGGTTGCGACCTGCGTTTTAGAATTAAATGCGTGAAACTGTCACTGCTAGATGGCTGCACTATCTAGTTTTATTGTGACGCGCAAACATCGGTATGCGTATGATTGTAAAGACGGAGCACCTGCTACAAGATGGCGGCGCCCCTGAATACGTGCACCACGACAGAACAGCGTGGCGTTGTGCGATTTTTGTGGGCAAAAGATATGGTAGCAAAGGACATCCACAAAGAAATGCTGCCCATGTACGGTGAACATTGCCTGTCACGTCAAGCAGCCCTCTAAAACAACATCTTTCGGGGGAACGCTTTCCTGACGATGACGCGGTTGAAAGAGGAGTGTGCGCGTGGTTCCGACAGCAACCACAAGAATTTTACGCCGCAGGTTTCCAGGGACTTGTGAAACGGTGGGACAAGTGTTTAAATTTGTGTGGAGATTACGTTGAAAAGTAAATGTTGTTTGTATGTCATTACCTCCATTAGTTTATTTTCAATCGCGATTTGTATCTTACTTATTGACTTTCCCTCGTAACATTTGTAGGTGAGAACATCCGTTCAATATCCCATTAAAAGAGGAGGTCTTGGCACTTTCACACAGAACTGTATTCTCGCCCTGTTACACGACGTGACTTCAGCTGACTGAGCTTTCAGGGAGAAAGTGCTAGTGCGGCTGTCTGAAGAAGTTTCTTTCCGTTGCCTGAAACCGTATTCGCTCCATTCACCTGCTACCCCGCTAACCTCCAATAAACAAATCTGCAATGCGCCCATACCTTAAACGCTGGACTAGTGTAACGTTGCTTGCTTTTACGGGCATATTCGCTGCTTCATAATTTGAAAGCAACGCAGTTTCGTAAGACCAACACATAAGATGGGTGTGTGATTTGATATCCTGGGAGTGACACTGACGTTTACTGTGTTTTGCAATGACTCTGTGAGGCGGATTTTCGTAGATTTTGTTTTTGGGAAGTCTGACTAAAATTTGTTGACACTTACCATTGTTGGTCGAGGAGAGCACCAAAATAGCACGTTTTACAAGAGGACCACATGCGTTTCTGCACAAATTTTGAATATAACTCACTAAACAGTTATGGGACAATAAATTTCTAAAGAAATGCTCTACATAATAAACGGTTATTTTGCGTCTAAAGTTTCTGGTTTATGAGACAGTTGAAAGGAAGCAAAATGCTGAAGATTTTTTCATAAAATAACTAAAATTTCTATCTGTTTATTTTTCAACCTTATTATAATAAATCCAATGCATTGTAAGTGCCTTCGTGTACAAAGAAATTACTGAAATTTAGGCTCCATTAATACATATGATCATTTTGATCTCCTGCGTAATATTACTGTTTGTACCTCAAATAAATGTTGCCATGCTTTTGTTAAAGGTAATATTTTCCTAATTGGTGAGGCATGAACAGCTGCTTCCTAATTCTTATATCCTGAACGCCAAAAGGTGTAATTATAATTGGCCTTGTGACTTTAATTTTAAAGTCACTCGCATTTGAAGTTGGTTTCAGTTCTCTTGTTGTCGGTACCGGTCAATAAAGGACTGCACGTTCAATGGACAGTTAATTAAACTTTACGAACTTCGGGCATATTTTTAACATTAAAAATAGGCATCTTGCTAATTCTGCGTACAGTGTATCCTTAAGTCCACAATGCAGCTATCAATTGTGATATCTTTGCTTCTATATTCCCAATGTCCAACCTTTAAGTCTTTCGTAAGAGTACTGTTAATAAATTATTATTAATTCCTGACCCACTTGGCGGCTTTCTGTCAACACAATTAACTTACATAGCGTCGATTATTTGAGTGGGTAAACTGAACATTTTATGGAAAGAGGTGAAGCAAATGAAGTCATTTCAGTGAAGGCGGTTGTTATACTTTAAATTATACTGGAAGGTTAAGTGCTCTTTACTCCAAGTAAAACAGAAAAATTGCAGTAAATTGAGAAAATTTAGTGTTAGTATTTTGAAAACAAAACGAAGTTAAGTGAAGATGTATGTTAACCTTAGAATATACCAAGAAGGACCAGGGGGGGTTAGATATACAGCTCTACTCTTCCTTTAACCTCGGCGCTAGATGGGGTGGGGTGGTCAACCCCACACCTCCGTCAATTTACCCCGCGAAAAGGTCCTGTACCCACCGTGCAAAGTTAGGGAGGTCCCCAGAATCGGTCTAGACGCGTGAGGAAACACTGGCCCCCAACGGGATTCGGTACCCGGACCGTCCAGCCCATAGCAAAACGCTATACCGGCTGAGATATCCCGGCCGACAAAGTGGGCATGATAAAATAAAATATGTTTCCTAATGTAGATCTCAAATCATAAAGAATTTCATGTCGCACGAAGAAACCCAGTTGGCTCCCTCACATTGTGCTTTGGTTTTCAAAAATATCTTCCTAGGATTCGAAACTGAATCTACACGAGTTGAAGGCAGTAACGTTCGGTGTCATACGAACTTCAGTTCTGGTAGTCACAGATGGAATAAAACCCCATTTTTATGTCATATGTCCGAATTTATTAAAGTTTACAACTGTACGTGTACTTTATAGAGACTACCTTCTTTCTGTTGCAACTTCCAGACTTTGAAAGAACATCTGAAAACTGAATTTCATTTTCTCCCATACACCTGTCCCCAGCCAGGAATCGGACGTATATGAATAAACACTTCTGCCCTTGACACTATTTCCTTTAACTAAGTTTAAAATATGGTTATCTTGTAGGAGTACTTTTAAATGAATTCCGTCCATTTTGTTTCAAACGTAAGATAATGTTCCTGTTTTCAAACAAGTTTTCGAAATTAAACTACACATTTCTCTCAAGGTTGCCCTAGTTGGTGGTAAGTAGGATTCTGGCCACTCCTCCGTGAGTTTCTATTCCCCTAGTCATCATCAAGTGATTAAGATATCTTAGGTTATTGTAATGATGTCTAAAGCAAACTGCAGTGCAGAAATGCAGACCGCATTCTAAATTCGGGACTATAAATAACCTCAGAAAGACATACATTACGCCCTGCGTCATTTTATCAAACGTTAAATATTTAAAGAGCGAACTTCAAATTTTTTTGGAAAGAAGATAGAAATTATTGTGAAAATATACTATTGGAAGACCAGCCGCTCCAGCTTGAAGTAGAACTGCAACATCTCGAAAACTGGTCTCCTTATTATCAGAAAATGATTTCAGAATGATTATGCAGGTTACGGCGAGAAAATGTTTATTTTTGGCGCAAGAGCCCACCGTGGGGCAGGGCCTTATTATTCACGAGGTTTCTAGATCAAACACAACGACGCGCCACAGTCGATAGGACTCCTCTGGACGAGTGATCAGCTCGTCGCAGACACCTCTACCTGACAACACACAACACTCACAACAGACAAGCGTCCATGCCCCCGGTGGGATTCGAACCCACAACCTCAGCAGGCGAGCGGCCGCAAACCTACAAATTAGACGTAGCGGCCACTGAGACCGGCTACCGAGAAAATGTTCTGCCCCGACAGGAACCGGCTGTTTGTCCGAGAATACTTGCTAAATACACAATACTTGACGTTCTCACAGATTATTGAAAATTTAATATTCTGGGAGGTTATGCCATTGCAGCTGGTGAACAGAAATACAGAGCTAGGTTTAACCCTTTAAATCCCGAATTAAATCCCATCTGCTATTTGCTGGCATTATTAGGAGTTCACCATTTTCTCCACGTTAGCAGGATAAGGGTTAAATCATTAACCTTTAGGCGACTAATGTCATATATATATGGAGCACCCATTCTTGATGTTTCTAGATCACACACAACGACGCAGCACAGTCGG
>Ga0268261_10004722_pt1 | contig 10246 bp, 5 predicted proteins | sample TergutNc150P1_FD_190353 | JGI IMG/M metagenome (GOLD analysis project Ga0268261, IMG submission 190353) | Nasutitermes corniger P1 segment gut microbial community from laboratory colony in Florida, USA - Nc150 P1 (SPAdes) (version 2) | ecosystem: Host-associated > Arthropoda: Insects > Digestive...
GTAGAGGTCTCTGCGACGAGCTGATCACTCGTCCAGAGGAGTCCTACCGACTGTGCTGCGTCGTCGTGTGTGATCTAGAAACATCAAGAATGGGTGTTCCACATATATATGACATTAGTCGCCTAAGGGTTAAACCAAAGACATTTAGTCTGTAGCCAGTCACTTTATGTACTGATCTACGTGAATAAATGCACATTTTTGGGAATCTAAAGAAGTCACTCACCATTCACATAATCAGAAAAAAAATGGATGCCAGTGACAAATTTCATTTTGCTGTAATATGTACACATTATATCATCATTCACCTTTAGTGAATGGGTTTAAATGCCAAGTGTATCTCGTGCCAGCTGGAGTTTTCCTCACTTAGCATGGTCATTTCAATTTCTAAAACACCGTGATTCAGATATCAATCATGGTACAGCAATCCCACTACAGGCCTGGACAGGCCCTAAGGGTTCCAGGAGGTTGAGGCTCCCAGATTTTGAGACAATCGGCACACGAGGGTGGTAAGGTTGTCAGCCTTACGCACCGGCCGCCTTTACCCCCAGGAAACATTCCTGGTACTCATTTCTGTTAGAGGCTGAGTCAACCCCAGGGTCATAGTGCGGGCGGAAGGATTATGTCAATGAAAAAATGCAATGACACCACCGGGAATCGAACCCGTGACCTTCCAGCTTGTAGCGCAGTGCCTCAGTGCACCCAGATATCAATCATATAAATTAGATTTATAAAATTACAAGATCCAGACAAAAACTTATTTTTTAAAAAACTGAATCTATTTACATACATATGAACGTGTGACTGTTCAGTTTGTTTTGGTCTTTATTAAACTACGTCTTTACATATATTCATCTGTTGTTTTCTATTCCTGCTTTCAGTCTGTATAAGTAGTTACTATGTTTTCTTTGAAATATGCCATACAATTCTAATAAGGTCTGCACATGGCCCATCATACAATTTTAGCAGTATGGGTCAGATTTTATGACCTTTTTGGTTGCAGTGCATATCAAGAAAACAATATGTCCCTTCACAAATTCTTCTGAAGGCTAGCTTCTTGGTGAAAAGAAAACCATTTCTCTGTCTGCTGTTACTTTAGCGGGTGCCTTATTTGTATTATAAGTGTTGCATGTGTCTGCACACACTTCAGTAGATAGGGCTTCTAATTCAAAACAGAGAATAAACACAGATGATACTGTTGAATTGATGCTAGACCCAGATGTTTCTGACTGTGAACAGCCTGACAGGGGTGTCTATGATAACTAACATGACAAGAAAGAATAGCCCCTTACATTACATCAAAGTGTTTACAAACAGGATTGGAAGATGAAGCAGACAGAGAAGGGAATCCAGGACCACAATAAAGACAGAAGTCTTGAGAGTTATGACACTACTTTTACATATATCTCCAGGCAACTCGTTTGGAGAAAACAAACAAGTGAAATAGACACCAGGATTTATCAGTTCACTGGTGATAAAACGGTGACAGACATAAGACTTGACTTCCTAGACATGACAGTTCTGAACAGCCTCCTCCTCTGGACTGCATGTGGGGACCAAATGACATACACACACACTTCTGACATTCCCTCTTGCATAACTTGATTCCGACTGATGTTTTGGTGCATAAATTAGTCATGGTAGGTTTTCAGAACCACCAATCATCTTTAATAAATCACGCATATACCAAAAAAGAATTATTCTGCTATGTTTGCTGCAGCATTCTACCAAGTAAATGCATGGAGACCAGAGTATGGTTTGAAATGCTGCTCACCAGTCCTTTTCCAACAATGGCATATGGTCGCCTAGGACAGTAAAGCTTAACTGTATAATTATTAAATTACAGATCTTGCTAGCCAAGCAAAAAAACAATGAAGAACTTTAAGGAATGCAAGCATCACAAATTTTTTCCAAAGCTCACAGTTACAATAGTATAAGAAAAGCCAACTGCTTCTACCAACAGTCTCCACTAAAACCAACAAGATGGGCAATGTGCATACAATGCAACAATGAGGCACGTATGTGTAACCACAGTTGCGGTGGAAATGCAATACATATTACACATTCTGAGAGTGTGTTTGTAGCCTTAGGTATCCAGCATGCAATGTGCATGTGCCACATTGTCATATGTTGACTGTCCAGCTCTACAGTATTTTTCCACATTATCTCATAAAGAGCACAATTAAAAAAAAAAAGTTATTGATTATAAAATACGTGCATAATTTTCTCTACAACTTTTATCTGAAACACCTCTCATTCTAAGAAGAATTGAGTGAGACATGGTAAAAAATGTATACAGTATTGGTTTTCATGTAAAGTACCAGTTATTCTTGTAAGATTTGAATGAAAATTGAATTTTTTTCAATACATTTTCAAAAAATACTGAAATATCAAATTTACTGACAATCCATCCAGTGGGAGCTGAGTTGTTCCATGCAGACGTACGGATGGACAGGTGGACAGACACACATGAAGAACCAAATAGTAGCTTTTTGCAATTTTGTGAACGTGTCTAAAAATGACCAAGTAAATGAACATAGCACTGTTTTACAAATAAGCAAGCGGATTTAAAACACACAAGGAAAAGAAACGTTATGAACACTCAACATAACACAGAGTGACTAGTAAAATGCAAGTATCGTAGGGACGAATGAACCAAGGGGCCAGCCTTGACACTGGTCATATAGGCTAGCAGAATAAAGAGGGATTCTTTTGCATACATGCTATGCAATGTCATTACAGCACATCCCGGGCTGCAGCACACATGCACACACATCAAGACTGTGTTGTAACTTGTCTGCAGTCTTATGCCTTTCTACTATATGATATTACAACACATCCCGTACTAGTTTCAAGATTCACCTCATGTACAATGATTATGTAAGATGTGAGATATTCAGAGCAGTGTTGCAGATGTTTCAGGTCTTCTGGTATGCCACTGTCTTGGTGGGAGAATGGATCCTGAAGCAGTGTCACACCCTAGAAGACCTGAATCCTCTGTGACAATTATGAATGGAACACTCTGTCACCAACTGTAAAACATCTCAAGAACAAATTTAATTTACAATACAACTTAAGCAAGTCAGCAAACGTTACTTCACATATCATAAACAATTGAAAATGTTTTAGCAGCTGGAGTGGCCACAGTAGTAACAAAACCAACTTAACAAATGTGACTTCATCTTTAATTAAGAATCAACATATTTCTATCAGCAGGAGTGATTACAGTTGTAGCAAAACAATGTTAGTAAGTGCAACTGCATGCATCACAAACAATTAACAAATGCTTCGGCAGAAGTGGCCATAGTAACAGCACTAAAATCAAGTTGGCAAATGTATCTTCAGGAATGACACAATCAACAAATGTTGTATCTGCAGGAGTGGTCACAGTAGTATCAAAATCCAGCTACTGACTGTACCTTCATGCATCATAAATAATTAATAAATGTATGAGCAGGAGTGACAGCAGTAACAGCAGTAAAGCCACATCAGTAAATGTATCATCATGCATTGTAACCAATTCAGAAATGCTGCATCAGCAGAAGTGCCCACAACAGTAACAAAAAATCAGTTAACAGATATATCTTCAATAATCATGAACAAAAGATGTTATATCAGCAGATGTCACAGTAGTAGCAAAATTCTGTTAGTAAATGTAATTTCATGTGACAGAAACAATAAAAAAAAAAAATCTGTCAGCAGGAGTGGCATAGTAACTGCAGCAAAATCAGGGCAGCAAATGTGACTTCATGGATTATTCATGAGTCAACTAAACTACTATCAATAGGAGTGGCCACAGTAGTAGCAGAATTAAGTTACTGCATCTAACTACACTGATCATAAAAAATCAACCAACCCTTGATCCAGCTTGAAGAGAACCAGAATTCCAGTACCGTGAGGCTTGCTGTCTGTTCCACTGTCTCATATTGAGGATTCGAGTGGCCAATCTGATTCTGTTGCGAGCCAAATGTAGCCGACGATAACGTAATGTTTGTTGAAAACTGCCATAACTGTAATTACTTCTTTGAACTTTACGGCCCAAAGTTGCTGTATGTCCATACTGGTTCAAATGTGAGTTCTGCCCATAAAACTTGCCTTGTTTAGGTGTATGAAACTGCTTTCGATAAGATACCTACAATCGACAAGACATCAGCTCCATAATCCACACCACACAGCATCTTTACATATACGTATATATGTGTCAACTCCTACTGTTACTAATGTTAAATTATTGATTGTAACATACATGAAAATTGCACACACAACAAAATTTCACTAAAACCATGTACCACTGCACCATGCATACCAAGAAATTATACTAGGTAGGCATATAATAAGTGTAAAACTTTCCAGGCATGCAAAAATTAGGTCATCATTATCTCATTACGTTTCCAGTATGGTAGGTATCTTATGACACACCTCCATTTTTATAAAACCTCCTGTAAGTGCTCCTCTGTATTTCTATACACTTTCCCTGCTAATTTTTGTGTTATCTTCCATTACTTCTCTCTCTCTCCATCTTGCCTTCAGCATAATATCACTGTTTATAACCCATGTAGATTTTCTGCCAAGCTCTTCATCCACACATCCTTTTCCAAATGGAACTTGAAGGACTTTAAAAATAATTACCTAGTTTTCAAACTAAATAACTAATTTAGATATTTGATACATATATGCCATGATCACATAGTTTCTGGACTGACTTTATTTCTCTAGTGTGACAACACCTTTGAATCAATGTTGTACCCTGCAAAGTTCTGTTCTTGGGACTTACACAGCAAGCCCAGAGATCACACTACTGTTCAAAGCACTTCACGAAGTGCTTTGCTTGAAATCTGGCATGTGATTGTGGTGAGATGACTTAAATCATAGTGATATGATATTTTATTTAACGTTCCATAAATCCACAAATAAAAACAAAGTAGGATATAAAACATGTCAAGAGTAATACATTATTATATAAATGTTTGAAATCAGACTGATTTCATGTCAAATACGTGAATGATATTTAATACAGACGGGAACAAATAATTAAATCTCCTTCCCTTTAATGCCATCTTGAATTCTGGGAAAAGAAAGAAGTTACATGGCACTGAACTTGGTGAATTCAGACAGTACGGAATGACAATAATTTCGTTTTCAGGCAGAAATTCATTCACAAAGCACAGTCATCAAGTGCATCATCATGGTGGAGAAACCTAAATTACAGTTGGTAGGTTGTTAGTCTTTTAAAGAGCTATAAACCAATACAATTGACACTCGCTACAATTCAGCAACGTCACAGGCATTGGTTCTTCTATTTTTGAGGACATGTTACTTATAGTGATCCACATTTTCATGTATCTTGCTTGTCAATGGATGCCCTGAACATTCAGCATCTTCAAACAAGGCCACACTGCTTTTGGACTTTGAAAACCACTCAAAAACTTGTGTTTTTTTAAATTTAATATTCATGGATCCATGCATCCTAGTATGAATCGGTAGAAACAACCAACAAGATGCAACCTTGTAATAGAGTTTATTATTCCAAAATTTATTGAAGGCTCAACATGTTTCGAGTGGCATACCGCTCATCATCAGGAGCTCCAAACTGTATTTGCAGCCTCTGGTTTATATACCCATGTGCTGACCAGTCATTGTCCAGCCTGGACAACGACTGGTCACCACGTGGGTATATAAACCAGTGGCTGCAAATACAGTTTGGAGCTCCTGGTGATGAGCGGTATGCCACTCGAAACATGTTGAGCCTTCAATAAATTTTGGAATAATAAATTCTATTACAACGTTGGATCTTGTTGGTTGTTTCTACTGACTGATTGTTTTTTTCTAATTGTCTGTTCTTGAAAAGCTTTCAGCATTTAAAAAATCTTCATAGCACTCCCCCCTCCCATACTGAGTTAAAGCACAGCTTGATATAGGCACAATGTTCCTTTAATGACTGCCATGTTATGCCAAAATCACAAATGGAACAATACACACTTCTGTTTAATAACACATTACTCAACAATTTACACATGACAGCCTTATACCAAGCAGGAAATGACAAAGCAGACTGTACTCTACAGTGAGCAGTGGAAGTTCATGCTAGCAGTGACAGTGTCATCTTGAGGTCAGCCCAGAAACAATTTGATTACACCACATATAATCACGTTCAGCAAATCACACAAAACAAGTACACCTCTAATTGTAAAGGAATATGTAATTGGGAATTAAAATACAAACAAATATTCACATTTTGCATTACTAGCACTTAGGATATCATTAAATGCTTAGGTGATAGTGTTGGCAGAAAGTTACCTACATGAAGTAGTTCCACAAACTAACAGAAGATGACAGAATATGATGGAACAACACAAAGGTATAACTTCATTTCAGAGCACCATACACATAACAAAAAACTATACTACAGGTAGCCAGTAGATGGCAGACAGTCTTGGTATGATTCTATGACTGGATTTTTGATCACTGATTTACCCTCAAGTGAAACATTCAGACTGTAAATATTTGGTTGCATTCCGCGCTGGTCAGGCAGTCACTACTGTAAACATACAGCATACCATTGAAAGGGTCAGAGGTCAGAAAACTCTGACAGTTTCTCCACACACACTGAAGTACTTAACACAATGAGGATAGGGGCATTTAAATTGATTAAACGCTCGTTCCCGGGGTTTAAACAATATAAATCAACTTTTGTACTGTGTTTCTTTAAAAATTTATAACAAATTTGCTAACTATTTTTGCGAACTGAAATTTTCAGGAAATACTCACCAAAGACCCTAGTAGTGCTTGAGGGTGTGATACCTCTGGAAACATTCCCCCTTGTGGAGTGGCACTAAGGAGAACTTGAAGATGTACCAAGTTTCACCATGTTAAAAACGCAAATCTGCGTCACCCATCCGCAATGTGTTAATCTATCAATCTCCATGTTATTTCATATAAACTTCACAACACAGACACACTGCAACATCAAGCCACTGCCATGTGAAGAACACCTTATGGCTTGCTATGTTCAGCTGTGCAGACATACATGGGCCTACAGATATGGTTCACTACACCACAGTACCAGTGAACATTAGTATGTCAGAACAGCACACCCATAGCAATGGTTGCATGACCATCAGAATGTGTGTCATCTGGACCCCAGTTAGTGACCATGCCTTACAGTCCACATTCCAAACCTAGACCTGCACAAAGAAACAGTGTGAATGATCCACTGAGCCTTCATTTCCGAGTTCCCTTCAAGGGCACCCAGGTTGGAAGTCATGCCTAAACCCACAGAGTGTCATAGAGAAATGAATGATCCCTGCTGGTGAGACAGGAATTTGATAACAATATGCAACCTTATGTCTAAGAAGTATATAACCCCAGAAAAAGATGTACTATTGTGACAGACACAAACAGATGTGGCAAGACCACAGATATGGACGACAGGATGACAATCAGGAAGATGTAGCATGAATTCAGCATTTAAAGGGGGATAACTGACACTACAAAATTAGAGGGACACAGTTTATTACACATGATGCACAAACACACTAGGTAAACCCAATATGCCAGAGAGGTAGATTTGTGAGCCCCTTGTGCATCACCCTGCCAGGACAAGGGCCGACCTACCTCAACAAGATGCCATTCACCCTAAAGACTACTTTGCCCTTCATTCTGAGTAACAAAAAGAACTGTTTAAAATAATGTTTTAATTAAAACTGCAGCAAAACATACCTTAACTGAGTTATAAAAAGCTTCAAATATCCCTACATTTTTAGCACTTAACTGTAAGTTAACAGTGCCTTCCATGGTTAAAGAAATTCCATCATGTTTTATGTCAGAGCCAGACTGTACCAAAATAATACCCGTTATTTTCTCCTGAAACAAACATAAAAATATCAGAACGTAAATAACAACCTTACCATCACACACACACACACACATACACACACAAATTTCTGGTTATATAACCATAAATGCACACTCCTAACTGTAAAGCAATTAAGTCAGTACAATAAAGCAACTTTCAGCAGTTCAGCTGCACTGCAGAAACAAATTTTCGTCTTTTTCCACCCAGCTACACCATCTATCTCGTATGGTTCACACGGTGTCAAATGGTCATACCAATGACTGAAAGAATACAGATAACTGAACTACAAACAGTATAAGAGGAGCAATATCTCTTTGTATGCTTCTGTGGTTTGTATGGTAGACTGAGTAGAGCCAAATGTGATAAAGTAACTCCCAATGTCAGTGTTCCACATCATCAACAGCAGAAACATAACCCCCACCTGAGGGGTTGTAAGACTACACCTGAACAATTCCACAGGCAGTTTTACATTAACACCAAGACATGGTTTCTGGTACATCAGACATCAGAACACCACACAATGGAGGTATACATTACAATCACAAGAGGTTTCAGTAACAGAACTCCTTCACTTGTGAAACAAGCATTTCAATGTGCTGAAAAATGAAGAATGGCAACAAGCACTTGAAAATTACAAGAAACACAAATGCACCCCCTATTCCATTATTAATATTGTTATTATTCATTCTGTACATGACTTGATAAACTGTCTTATTATAAGCAACCAAATGTGCACTCTCGTTTTACACACATGCTGTTTACAACATACTGAATAATCTTTTATGTCATTACACAGTTATATCTACTTTATAAGGGATCATCTACACTCCACATTTTATACTTCTGTACCCTGTTCAAGATACCAAGACTTAACCCTTTAAACGCCAAGTTAAATCCCATCTGCCATTCGCTGGCATTATTAGCAGCTCACCATATTCTCCACATTAGCAGGATAAAGGTTAAACAGTGTACTAGTATAATATTAGATATGTTACTGTACTTCACATTTTATACTTATTGATGAAAGGTCCACCTGATGATGGTTATGTAATACCGAAACATGGTGGAGATGCAATGTTTTAGTTACAATATTAACCCTTTAAACGCCGAACTAAATCCCATCTGCCATCTACTGGCATTATTAGGAGCTCACCCTATTCTCCACATTAGCAGGATAAGGGTTAAGCACCGGCATTGTGCATTTCGTTGGTCATAATAAGACAGTTTCCCTGTTGTCAGTTGACCTCACTCATAAAATTCACTGTACATATTTCTACGTCTGGAAATCACTGTCCTACACGCCACTTTATTTAAACCATGTTTTCCTGTCCCTCTCTGTAACCTACCAAATAACGTGGAATAAAGGTTCTCGAAACTTCCCTCACAGTGACAACTCTAGCTCACTTGTTACGTACATGAACTGCCGCCCAAGAAACTTAACCTAATACCAACTTCCCAATCTACATACCCCTTCATGATACACTTTGTTGGCCTTCTTTACTCTTATATCTAGATTTATCGCCATATCTGCGCTTCACAGTTTAATTATGACAACAATTTACACAATACTTTTGACAGGAAAACAACCAATATTGACAAAGTGAAACTTTTATATCAGTGACATCTTTAACAATCACAGGTAAAAGCTACGAGGTTCACATGATTCGAACCACGGATTATATATTCCTTTGTAAGATAGATGGAAAATACAAAGAAATAAAATTCGAATGTTTAATGGGGAGTAAAAGTAAAGTGTACACACATAATACTTATTCTACCTCCTAACCAGATTCATACATTCTCAATACACTGGTCACGCACTGCGCAATTCACGATACCGCCCTACAGATTTAATAAACTTCCTACTTATATAAAATAGAGTCTGACAATCCCAAAAAATTTAAATTGGTTTTACAGAAATTTTTATATGAAAATTCCTTTTACTCTCTGGATGAATATTTTGAACTTCAAAAAAGTTAAATATTTCTACATATGATTTGGATTGGTATTTGAAAGTTTAGTACATGAAGTCGATATGTATGTGCGTTCTTTTTATCTTTATCTCCTAATTTGTGTCTTAGATCTGTTTGCGTATGTAACAAAACTACATGGGTAGAGCGTAAATCAGTGGTCCCAAGATGTTGCTGACTGCCACGCGTGTCGCTGTCGTCGCAGAGAAATATTTTGCGAACTTTATACTTCGCGGTTTCAAATTTCGCGAACTTTATACTACGCGGTTTCCACGGACGTTATATTTCGCGAAATACCGCTCCTCAGACAAAGGTTAGGAATGGTTTTAAGTTAGTTCTATAATAAAGGTTAAGAATGGTTTTAAGTTACTTCTATAATGTTTCACGTTGTTGCCTTTCTCCATTCCCTTGTCCACATTTCCAC
>Ga0268261_10004723_pt1 | contig 10246 bp, 6 predicted proteins | sample TergutNc150P1_FD_190353 | JGI IMG/M metagenome (GOLD analysis project Ga0268261, IMG submission 190353) | Nasutitermes corniger P1 segment gut microbial community from laboratory colony in Florida, USA - Nc150 P1 (SPAdes) (version 2) | ecosystem: Host-associated > Arthropoda: Insects > Digestive...
CTCAGTAGAGTCAGTCAGTCAGTCAGTTACACACTCTGTCAGTTACACAGTCTGTCAGTTACACAGTCTGTCAGTTTGTCAGTTGGAAATAAATGTCTTGATTAGTGACTACCAACTTCTTTCTTCTTTCTGACAGCTTCCACTTGCCTTCAGACCTTTTCCTCATGTTCCATGTAAAAAAAACCCCCAACAAAATGCGCTATTTAAAATACAATAAAAGATATCACAAAATGCACTTCATGTCAGATGCCAGCTCCCATAGTTTAAGCACAAAAGTAGGAGTTTATCAACAAGAAAGGTCTTAAGGCTTTTAACTTTTATGATGGAAGTGAGGGTGAATAGTACCCAAAATACTTGTTGTACCTACAAACTTGTGTTTTTGATAAATTCCCTGATGATGCACCTTGGTGCTGACACATGTAGGAGTTGGCACCTGATATGAAGTGTGTTTTGTGATCTCTTTTATTGCATTTTAATTAGTACTTTTTTGGAGTTTTTTAAATATATGGAATGTAAGATAAAACACGGTACGAGTAACATAAAATTTACTCTTCCTCAGATGTTGTTGAAGTGGAGTGTGATATTCCAATAGCATTTAATATAGGTCAATCCATCTGCCCTTTGTAAGAGCTATAATTCATAATCAGGTAACAGATGAATTATATTTTATTCCCAATTTCATTATATGTAAGTGGTCACATATGTTCAAAGTAATGTGGCAGAAGTGTACTCCATTTTGCATATAGCAGCTTTACCCCATACAACTGTGCAAATTATTGTATGACTAGAGATAGTTCTGGTGGGCATCAATACAGTATGAAATTTGGATGTTGGGTATTTTTCCACCAACTGATGACATCTTAGACTGTTTCAAAATTAAAGACAGTGGTTAATAGATGTTTTTTTGATTAATTTTGCAGCTAAATTCTCACAGCCCTTTGAGTTGACTTTATTTCTTGTATTAAATATTTAAAGCTGTACTACATTTTGCTGCCATTCCACATGAGAATTTACCATTTGAACAAAAATTTAAACATTAAAATAGGTGTCGATAATGCTGTGCGTTTTGATCAGTTCATTGGACTGGAAGTGCTGTTCTTTTGGGAATAATTCAAGAATAATAATAATTGTTTAGGCAAGTACTCAACCCTTCATTATTTTTGCCCCTCCTTTTATGACTCTGATTTGTCTTTACTATTTAGAGGCTGTCATATTTCAAATGGACTTTTGTGTTATGTTTTAACAAAATAATGAACTATTGAAGAAAAGACAGTGGTTTTCTTTAAGGATGTGCACTCAGAATTAGCTGGTATAGATTTCTGAAACACTAAAGAAACTGTTTATGACTGACAGCATTAATATTTTATTTCATTCACAATGATAATTATGAGTATGTTTTCACTGCAGAGTTGAAGTGACGGTTAAATGAAGTAAATAAATAGTCCTGTAATATACAAAATATAAATGTTGTTTTTGATTTACAGAGCTTAATGAAACAATAATTGAATCATAAATTTCAAAATTTATATTATTTCATGAAATAATGTCGATTAAACTTAAAAAAATAAGCTAAAATTAGAAGAAACTGGGAAAAGTGTGTGTCACCATTTGTTGAAACAATGTGCTGTCAGCACATATATTTATTCTGCCAACTACTGGGAAATGGCGAAGGATGGTGTAACAGCTTAGCATTACCAACAACTTAGCTTGGACTTTGCCCTTTCCCTGTAGGAGCTTTTGAAGAAACTCCATTAAGGCGGCGAGTTGCAGACAGAGTGGCAGTAGATATTTCTGAAGGTAATGACTGCATTAAGTGTAGAGTAACAGCTTGTGTTGTGTTGTTTGAATCTTGCCTCTGATGACATCCTCTCTTCTCTCTTTCTTTGCCTGTCTCTTCTGGCTGCTATAGGGCTGCCCTATATGCTGGAGCGGGCAGGACTTGATGTTCAGCAAGGTAATGTCTATATTGTACTTAGTATTGCAACCATGTTCATTCTTTGAAATGGGCATGCTCATTTAGGGTGTATGGGGAAATACACTGCTGTTAAAAAGGGTGTTTATCATTTCATTGCTTCATTGCAGCACAGCTGTTAATGAGTAGTCGCATTACAGCAAAACTATTTAATCAGGGACTTATAATTTAGTGTATATAAATAATCTGTAGTGTACCATAAATAGGATAATATAATCATATATGATATACCTCGTTATTGCTATCATGACCACTTCCTGTTTCAACAGCCACTCTTCCATGCGTTGACACACATTGACAGTCTGTTTAAGAATAGACCTTGATATGTGATATTCAGAAATAATGGTTTGTTGCAATGATTTGCTTGCATTACCATTTAAACAACTACCAAACCTCTAACATTGTTCCCTAGGAGTTTCCTCTTGTAGAACCTGATGTATTGTAACATTATTTTCTTTTGTTTAGAGCCTATATAACACAGATTTGTTGAAGTGGTAAACATAATTCTGTGTAGTTTCCTGTGGTGATGTGTATTTTTGCAAGTCTACATGTATAATGCCTTGAAAATTCAGTGACCATTGCATGTTAATAAGGCTATATTTCGTATTTTACGAGAATGACACAGGAGCGTTTACAATCTGCATACATTTATACATAATGCTAAATTATGATGACACAATAAGTGTCACTAATTGACTACAAGAGAGCACGACATAGCTGACATCTTGTACAGTAAAGGAGATGTGTATGGTACGAGTAGGCACCAGCATACGTGATGTTACTGTGTCATCTTGACAAAAGATGTCAAACCTTCCATGTACATTAAATTTATTAGTCAGGTGTTCCAGTTTTGTGAATTAATGTAACTTGTTAAATGTTGTCCGTACTTCTGTTACCCTATATTATGTGCAAGTCTTGAAAAAGGTATGTATTGCATTTAATTTTCCTTCACAATTTTTGTTTATAAAATTCTGATCACTGTGAAAGTAATCAGCCTAGTGAATAGGTTACAGGCAGGAGAGCTGAGGAATCGTGGTTCAGTTCCCTGCCAGGGCAAGGGATTTTTCTCTCTCCTAAATGCCCAGTCCTGCAATGGGGCACATCCACCCTTCTGTTCATGAGACACCAGGGACTAAGGGTAAAGCAGCCATAGCATGAAGTTTGCCATACAAATCCATCTAGTGCCAAGGTTAATAATGAGTAGAACTATAATTCCACTCCTCCATATGCCTTCATGATGACAAGCAGTAACAACTTTGCATTAGTTACAGAGTTCAATGAAACATCATCTGTTACAGTAGTTACCAAATGTTTGTTTATGCTGTTATATATAGGTGCAGACAATTGTGGCCTATAAACCAGAATCTGGAGAACCTTCGGTATATTATGTAACTCATATTTTTCTGGGCATAATGCTAGTAATGCTTGCAATATTATTGTTATTTTTTGTAGTGATATAATCTTGCACTGAAATGCATATTTATTTGTAAATGTCACTTGCAGTAGTGCAAACGCTAGGTAGTATGTAGTATTTCAGATCCTGGGTCAGTATAGTGCTCTCATAATACAATTTATGAACATCTCTATAAATTCCTAATGATATTATGAACTTCATTTCACATAAGTATCATTTATGATAAGACCTCAAAACAGAGGCTCTGGCTGTTTTTGTTTGTATTCTTCCCTCTGGAATTACCCAGATTATTTGTAACATCATCCTGCAGCATACTTGACACTGCACTCCAACCATGTATGATACAGTGCTATTGAAGAATGTGTAAAAACAAGCAGCAGAAATGCTGGGCCATTGGGAGTCTCCACACTGATTCCATCTCTTGTAACATTAACAGTCCCAAACCTACTGCTGACACAGATTAGGGATGACCCTGTCAAGAGGGTTTGTCTGGCCTGACCATGAGTACTGAGTGTCGTAGATCGGCGTTACTGGTCCTAAAGGCTGTATGTCTCAGTCAGTCTATTCCATCACCATATGTATTGCACGATTCTCTGCAGTTTCTACATATGGTTAATTTGTGCCTAACTCTACTTCCTACCATCATGTAGAGTTATTTGGATGTAGGTGAGTGGGGGGAAAGCAAGAGGGATGTGTTATGGCCTAAGTGGCATAATGGCACTCAAACATTCTGTGTGCACAATCTGTATAACATTCTTGCTGTATATAATACCCTTGTGTGATTGAATGAGTCACACTCTGGTTCCCTATACGATGCACATTGAAGCTTATAAAACAGTTGAATATTGAATGTACCATACAATATAGTGTACTCTCTATGATGTATGAGCTGAGGCTGAAGAAACAGTTGATTGTCTAGTATATAATAGAACTTATCACAATCAAATGGCAGTGCTGAGATAGGTGAAGCCAATGCTAGGTTAGCTGTAAGATTCAAGAGTTGACCAATGAAGGACTGTGGAGTAGAGCATGAATTTTATGATGGCCTGTCATAATAACAACAACAACAACAACAACAACAACAACAACAACAACAACAATAATAATCTCATTTTATATATATATATATATATATATATATATATATATATAATCTTATGTACATGAGTGAGTCATGCCCCCATCTGCCACGATTGCCAGTGTGCTGTGGTTCTCATGCTGAGGCAAGAAAACAACTTTTGTAGTTGAGACTGACTGTGTTCTGTGTGAGGTACAAGATGAGGCTGATTACACAATTGAGCATTGGACATGTAATACAGTATAGTACAACCAGATGCCAGCACTCTGGTATATGAAATTAACACCTGGTTTGCTTTAAGAATAAAGAAACATCTGATGAAAGAGGCCACGGAGTAACACGTGAATATTATGGCATCCTGTCATGTGATGGGTACATGGCTAATATTTACCTTAATAAAAGAATATGACATGGTGATTAAGTATGCTGCATTCAAACTTATACTCCCTGTATAAACCCTGACCATCTAGCTACTTGATAACAATTTCTTTGAACCACTAATCAGCTGCTGTGTCCAGCCATAGTTATAAGCTATAGTCATTAGCATTCCTAACACCCGATATAGCAGATCAGCAAGACTGTGCACTGGAGCTTGAAGTACATGGCTCCAGGGTTCTGTGCTGGTGAGTTGACAGCACTGTTGGTTGCACGTGCACAGTCTACATGCTGTAGTCTCCCCTGTACTAATTAGACTGATGGTAATAAACATTTGCCAGTATTGTTTTTTCCTTCTAAAGTGCAGTCTTGCTGACTTTGCATTGTCCTGACTTAATTTTTCTGCAGCTGCACTAGTCTGGCAACATCTCAGATGTGGTATTGAACTCTGTTATGTGTGACCAAATAGTAGTGTAGACATCTCGCCTCACTGTCTGGGTTGTTTTGTTGCTATGAACTGTTAGTGTTACACTAACCCTTTAAACGTCGAGTTAAATCCCATCTGCCACCTGCTGGCATTATTAGGAGCTCACCATATTCTCCACGTTAGCAGGGTAAGGGTTAAACTGTGGCTAGTGGCACTACAAGTATGCAGTGAGCATTCTGTTACCTTTGTTACTGGTCTTTTAAAAAATATGACCTCACATTCTGATATTGCCAATAACAAAACAACCATCCTGTCTAAACAATTATTTTATCTTCTCGCAGTTTAATGCCATGTCAACTCTTAATCTACTGTAAATTTAAATCATCATTGGATGAGCAGGTTTGTTAGCTTGGTTCCATCAATGACACTTTAGTAAGGAGACTGCCTTGTAACATCCTATATATATGAGATATCGAGTCCGTATTGTAAGATGGGAAATATTACTTACATGAATCAGATTGTCGCTGCATATTTGTTATGGGGTGTAATTATGTAATTAATATTCATATATCTCATTGAATATTTTTCTGTTCTGATAAAACTGGAATCAGATACTAAACTCAACGGCTTACAAAATAGAATTTCCCCTTCTTGAATCAGCATATTAGAATGTTTTCACGAATTTGAAATTACTACATAATTGTGTAAAGTCTCACCCTTCCTAATCCGGAATTCCGTGATAGGGTACGGCCCCTGCTCTGGCGCGATGTAATGAAAACCACAAAGAATTCTATGATAATCTGGATCAATTCGCGCGGTTTTCTTGTAATTTACATTGCTTTCTTTTCTTTTGTTCACCTAAGTTGCATGTTTATTGTTAATTTAATAAATATTGTGTTTTGGTCGTGCACAGTGAATTTTGGGTGAGTGAGTTGGCATCGCTTGCGCAAGAGTTTGTTAACGTGTAGCCGTCCAAGGGGATGGGGATGTCAATTTCCTGTTTTGTGCTAAAAGTAACTTATTACTGTATTTACTGCTAAATATGTATCACAAGAAACCAGCAAGCAGTGTAGGTGTTGGTAATGCATGTAAACTTAAACATGTTTTGTTATCAATACAACGAACAAAATTGTGGGATTGATACGGAAACTGGACAGTGGAGGTGACTACATTTACCATATTCCATGGGTTTTCTGCTTTATTTGCATAGTTCCTTGTTAATTTACATTAAAATGAAGTTAAAATATTTCTCGTGTTTCTTTTTATACCTAATATACTAATTGCCTTGTGCCAGTGCGTTAAAATTGTGTACGACACTAACACTTTATTTTTACAAAGTCATGTGTTAGTTGTTTGATACCATACTATGCTGACCACCCATGAGTTGGAAAATTTCCTGGTCCGGCGCCGACCGGTTCCTGAGGGACCGGATTAGGCAGGTGTGATCTCTAAAGTATGTAAATGGAATTCCTCACATAGGTATTGCTGTTGTTTCATGTCATTTTACAGAAAAGTGAACCTTAGTTATCATGTTGCAATTTCGAATTTATAAAATGCACTACAGCGCTAGTAACCCAAAATTAACTCATAGAAATATTTTTGAAATTTTATTCTTGGCACAACCACTCATATTTTACCACATTCTATTCCAAATTCTTTGACCTTTGTGAGAGTTTGTACTGAGCAACAATGTTCGTTTAGTTGATAATATTACTGTGTTATTCCCATTCACTACAGGGCTTTAGCTATACAGCATAAAACATATCATTAAGTTGTACACGGTAAGGGTTATGAGTTCAGAATTTTTCACTGGTTGGTAATTAACAGGATCTGGCCATTCACCATCCAGTAGTGCCATTACTAAGAAAGAACTGGGCCATGCCTCCACTCCACCATGTAACATCTTGGCATTTTGTTGAATTAAGCACATTGGCAACTTTGCTTTATTGTCTCTGGTCTTAAAACGTTTTATTTGCTCTGAAACATAAACTTTTTCCAAAAACTTGTAAATAATAGGTGGCAGTATGTATGTGAGTCTGTGTGTTTAAATTTATTTTAGAAACAGACATCATTTTTTTGGATAAATATGCCAGTAGTATTTGCCACCAGAAGAAAAGAACTGAACATGACCATGCTTTATATTTTTCTGTAGACACCATTTAGTACCCAACTGAAGGTCAGTAATACCAAGGTCATCCATGAGACAAATGCACATTGCACATTAATGTGAGGTCTGATATTTGGATCTGCCCTTCCGCTTTGGAGTGTCATGCTATACAGTTTCTCTTGTTGACAATAACGGCAAGAATACATATTTTAATAACGTACACAATAATTGTTACTTGATGTCAGGTGGGGCTCAATTTATTCTAATGAACATATCAGAATTTATTTCCTGTATTATTAAATTGTTGTCATATTTGTAAAGGTTAATTGTATGGAAAGAATGGATAGGAAATGTGTGACATGTAACATAAATAAAGGGCTGAAAGATTGCAGATTGGCTGGTTTTATTGTTCCTATACTGTGTATGTGTTGTTCTTAGATTCTTGTTAATTTTATATTCTTTTCCTTACTTTCAGAAATTCAAAGGAATCGAGAGTTCTACAAGAATGCAGATGTGCGGCCTCCATTTACCTATGCATCCTTAATACGGCAGGTATGTTTACATTAATATCTGTTGTCTGCAGAAAAAATTCAAGGAATTCTTGCAGCATGTAATTTACAGAGGTTGCCCAAAAAGTAATGCTCCACAATTTTTTTTTTCTCAGTGAGTAACAGAGCTAGAAACCATTTATTTCAGGTAGTATACATTTGAACTTCCCTCATTTTATGCACAAATTTGCAAAGGTTCCCAACACGTGACACCTCTGCTCCAGCTTTTCCAAAAATGGTTTACTAGTGGTGGTTGTTACAATCAATGTGGTGCGTTAGTGCAGTGAAAGAAATGGTGGGGAACATCCATAAATGGCTCAGCAATATTTGTGGAATTGCTGCAGTCAATAGTAGCACTGTAGGTCACTAGGGAAAAGGAGTGAGGCGTGTAGAAGTAGGAAAAACGCAGCTCCTTGATTTTTCTCCGTCAACCAGAAGAGTGATGGTCACAATGTTCTGGAACTGTGAAGGAGTGATTCTTCATGATGTGATGCAGAGAGGAATGACAGTTAACTCAGACACATATACCAGCATGCTGAAAAAATGAGAAAGTGTTTCCAGTGTGTTTGGCATGACAAGAACCTGTGCGAATGTTGCTTCAGCACAATAACACAAGACCTCACACCAGCGTCAAGACTCAAGAAGCTGTCACACAACTTGATGGACAGTATTACCTCATCCAACCTATAGCCCCGACTTAGCGACCTCAGATTTTCACCTCTTTGGACCCCTGAAAGATATTGTCTGTGGAAGGAAGTTTGGGTAGAATGATGATGTGGTGAGCACCATCAGAACTTTGTTGCATCAACAGGACAAGAAATGATACCAGTCGAGCATACATGCCCATGTTCCATGCTGACGCAAAGCTGTAGACCTTCATGGAGAGTTTGTAGGAAATTATGATATTTAAACTAAGTTTCAATCAACAATGTGTGTTATTGTCAAGATTCTTGAATAAATATTTGGCAAGAAAATAAAATGTGGGGCATTACTGTTTGGGCATCCCTTATAGAATTATCATACCACATAAAATTGAAAAACATACGATTGAAATACTATACACAAAACTACAATTTTGCAACCTATGTATCAGGTGGAATAACTTGTATTACACACATAAGAAACCAGTATTTACACAGTTACCATTTAATTGTACTGTCATTTTTTGAGGAGTTCTTTCAATTTTGTTTTGCAAGAGGCAATTTTGTATGATTTGTTTTATGCACGTAGTAATTTTATCACAAAATTTCAGCCAGCATTTGTGAGTAACTGTTCACAGACTTCAAGTTTATGCTTGTGTTGAAGGCAGTCAGAGCTACTTCCTGTATCGTAATGTCCTTTATATACTTATCCTACTCCTTTATACACAAACTTGTTTCTTATACAGGATGTTCCTGAAAAAATGCACTTCACCACCTTAGTGATGAACATGACAAAGTAGTCTTTGCATTGGTCATTAGATGCTTCATCTTTGCATTATGGCCCATTCCCTTGACAGGAGGAAGATTAGAAGAGTACAGACCTGTTCACAGGATTTGTTTGTTTAGGGATTACTGATTTCATAATACTGGTAAAGATATCATTAGCCCAAGTTAATCACCATGTGCGTGACTGAACATCACGCACATCCCATCCACCTCCATGAATGTGTGTTTGCAAACTGTGTTTTGCACAGAACAATGACTTGACTGATGCAGCAACATTTCATAGCCTATTTAAACATGCGATGGGAGGGAGACCCATAATTGCACAAGTAACTGACTGAATAATTAACTCCATGGGGCGAAGTCCTGTTTGTTAAGCTAACAGTTCCTAGGTACTCACAAAACTCCATGAATTTGATGGAACCAGTGACTTGTCCATGTCCTATACTATGTGAACCCAGTCCCTGCTCTCCTTATATTTCTTTGAGATTTTTTAAAATGTTATTCTCCCGTCTATGCGTAAGTCTTCCAAGTGGTCTCTTTCCTTCATGTTTCCCCACCAAAACCCTTTATGCACATATTTCCCCTGTATGTGTTACGTTCTGCACCCATCCCATCCTCTGTGATTTGATCATTCAGATTGTATTCCATGAGGAACGCAAATCTTAAAATTCCTCATGCAGTTTCCTCCAGTCCATTCCTATTGCCTACCTCTTGGGCCCAAAAATCTTCCTCAGTACCTTATTCTTGAACCTCTTCTGTTCTTCCCTTAACTCTTAGGTGACTAATGTCATATATATATGGAGCACCCATTCTTGATGTTTCTAGATCACACACAACGACGCAGCACAGTCGGCAGGACTCCTCTGGACGAGTGATCAGCTCGTCGCAGAGACCTCTA
>Ga0268261_10004724_pt1 | contig 10246 bp, 5 predicted proteins | sample TergutNc150P1_FD_190353 | JGI IMG/M metagenome (GOLD analysis project Ga0268261, IMG submission 190353) | Nasutitermes corniger P1 segment gut microbial community from laboratory colony in Florida, USA - Nc150 P1 (SPAdes) (version 2) | ecosystem: Host-associated > Arthropoda: Insects > Digestive...
TTAACCCTTAGGCTACTAATGTCATATATATATATATATGGAGCACCTATTCTTGATGTTTCTAGATCACACACAACGACGCAGCACAGTCGGTAGGACTCCTCTGGACGAGTGATCAGCTCGTCGGAGAGACCTCTACCTGACAAACACGACACTCACAACACACAAATATCCATGCCCCTGGTGGGATTCGAACCCACGATCTCAGCAGGTGAGCGGCCTGCGGCCTGCGACCGCTCACCTGTTGAGATGATGAGTTCGAATCCCTCCGGGGTCATGGATATTTGTCTGTTGTGATTATCGTGTGTTGTCAGGTAGAGGTCTCGGCGACGAGCTGATCACTCGTCCAGAGGAGTCCCACCGAATGTGGTGCGTCGTTGTGTGTGATCTAGAAAAATCACGAATAGGTGCTCCATATATATATATATATATATATATGTGAGATTAGTAGCCGAATGGTTAATGATTTGACTCTTATCCTGCTAACGTGGAGAAAATGGTGAGCTCCTAATAAGGCCAGCAAATAGCAGATGGGATTTAATTCAGCGTTTAAATGGTTAAAATTCGGAAGATAAATTTTACTGGCAGCTGCTCAGGTCTGCTGATGCACGGAAATGTGGACCGAGCAGGGAAATTGTAATGGGGACGGAAGAAGGCATTGCACTTAGCGCTAGAATTTGGTCATGATCATGATAACTTTGTCGAAAGTATATTAGCTAAAACAGTATTTTTCAGTATTGGCAATGCTTACAATTGGCAATACATCTATTCCAGGGTAGAAGGTGGAAAGTTATGCCAATTACAGATAAAGGATTTCATGTTCTGAGAATGCAAATTTCTTTGACGTGAAAGTTCCCAAATCATCTACGTGGAATTCTACTGCGGCACTCATTGCGGAATTAGATATTTGCCACGAAATGTCCGTATCTGCCGAACTGCACACTCATGTACAAGCAAGGGGAGAAGTTAATATTTACTACTTCAAAGATATCAAAACTTCCAAAAGATATTTTTACTGTAATGTTCTTGATTTCCACCAGACAATTATATAATTTGTTTTTCAATATGTGCATCGAATATTTTAATTTACTTTGTAATCGCATATAATGACGTAAACAAAGGATAAGCGTTTTCTTGTATCGAAAATAGGAACCAATAAATCTGACCAATTTCCAACTGCTCTACTCTCGTCCTTAATAAATTCCGTTCCTTCATTCACAAGACCAGTTCTGTTAGCTGTTTACAGCCACCAGCACAATAACCAGTCTATAACTTTCAGCTGTAAAATGGCTGCTATTTAACATTAATGCAATATTTCATCCCGTTCAATATGACAGCATGATGATGACAGAGCGGAGGTGAAGCTGTGACTTTGAAAGTAGTGTATAGGCCACTTGGCTAAACTGCGAATAGCGACTATTAGATTCGTCATGTGTCTGTCTGTCTGTTGTCCGCATGGAACAGCCAAGTCCCCTATTGGACGTATATTTGTAAAGTTGTATTATTGTGAATAAAAAAAAACTTTCGAGAAAATTTACATTAATTTAAGATCTGACAATATTAACCGGTATTTTGCACGAAGATCTTTGCACATTAAAACAACATCTGGTCGAATTCTACTTAGAATGAGAAATATTTTCAGATAAATTTTGCGTCATTCTTGTCCAGATGGTCGTAGCTTTCGTCTTGATGACAGAATGATGATGATTATGATGATAGCAACAATCTGTTGATTGTTGAAGTTTTCTTACGGTGACAGAAGCAGCAGTGGTAAAGTGTTGTCTGTGGCCACCGAGTGCGAGAAGTTCTCGGTGACAGCTGTCAGGACCAGTGGAGCAGTACAGCAGGACAAGTTGCATGGCCGCCTTTTTCATCCGAACTTAAAACCATGTATTTTTATGTGTGGAGGTACTTAATGTTGTGAATTTCGGCTACTCCTCCCTTGTTAGCGGCGGTTAATGTCAGAACATGCACGATATACCGGTGCTCACAAATGTGCACAAAAAAAATTTAAATTTCGAAAGTTGTGCCGCAACCTTAAACCTAACCACCTCATCCGCTGTTCCATTTTCTTTCATATCAGTAAGACACTAAATTTATTTCTTACCTTGGTAACTTATCCAAAGACAGTGGGATAGAATCCAAAATATTGCTTGGTGATGTACAGGTTCCCCTCTGTACCCCTCGTACAGTACTGCACAGTGATATGCAAAGCACAGCGCAGTCTCTGCTTCCCTCCCTCCTGTCTGTCAGAATGCTTATTGTTGGTGGTTCTGACTGAAACTAAACGTAGCACCCAGCAGCAAGTCTATGAGCACTTGCAGCAATCTGGTACAGTACAACGTGCCCTCGGCTCATCAGGAAGTCGCTACTTGACAGCTCTAACTTCTCATGACTTTACCGGTGTGACGGTTCCCAGCACGGAACTCAGCTACGCCGATTGTAATGATATGTCAGAGCTAAAGAGTAGAAAATGTAAGTGTAATTGTACTGTACAGTTCATTGTAGCAACGCTGTAAACCATCATTATTGTAATTAGCAAGTCACAGTCTTGTGTGACACAGTGTCAACAAAGTGTTGCAGTCTGTCTCGCAGACACCGCCGCCACATTTCAACACGCCCCTCAGATAGATACCCAATCTCCACGGTACCAAGACACCATGTTCGAACGGACAACACGGTGGAGCCGAGCAGAGGAACAAGACGTTGAACTGGGCGCACGAAAACCAGAATGAAATTACCCGCACACCCTTTAATAATGAAGCTAGAGAGAGAAGCGTTAATGATAAAAACGATAACATTATACGAGTGCATTCCGAAAGCAAGAGATTTAGACAGTTTAGGGTATAGGGAGAAGGTATAACGTCGACAGATAAGATGAGGGTCAATGTTGGACAAACAGTTCTTACAGAATGACACTACAAAGCTATCACAAGACCTCACGACGAGACTCGCACTTCCAAACTTACCTTTGCAGTTTTCATGGGCGTGGAAAAGACAGACGACAGCAGTAAAGATATTATTGCTTGTACTCTACCGTGATAAGATAGAGAGCGAGAGATCAGAATACTGGTTAAGTGACCGACTGGTGCTGAACATTGCACCTGGCAGCGTATTGTTGCGGACAGTGGCAGTGTGAATTACTGCCCACTGCACACATGTGGAATGATGGCCGACAGCGAAGGATGCAGACAGTGCGGGAGTGGAGCAGCTTGAAGTTACGCAATTTCAGATTAAAAAAAAATTGAAAATTAAAAAATACACACAAAATTTTTACACCCCCTCTGAATTTTTCCTTTCGAGAATGAAAACACAATTAGACTAAAATATTGGAAGAATTCTACCGGACCATAACAGAGTGGTCTTGTTGCGACCGATTAGTTTCCATTGTGCTGGAGTTCGGATATCAACTGTGGTACCTTGTACAGTACAGACAGACATACTTGGACTTAAATTTGCTATATATATATATTCTTTCCAGCTTGTGCAAAATTCCACTTGCCCTGGACCCACCGAACCGCAGCTAGACTTGCTGCTTGACCACATATAAAATAATACATTCCACTACATATGCAGCTCACAATATCTTTCCATGCCACACCTGCAGTAGCCTAACGATTTACTGTGACTGTAGTAACGTGACCACTCTAAAGTTCAAGTACGTGCAACAGCGTTACTGTGTGTCTCAGCTGAACAATGAACTGTGTTTAGATTTCTTATTAACCAGCTGTACTCTGCATACATTTCCTGCCCCTCGCACTGGACCAATCAGCCTGTATGCAGAATTCGGCCATGTCCAACACCTTTTCCTCCCATCGTAATCATGATACCGCGTTCTTTGCTTCTGACATAGACTGAATGTGGAGCAGAAAACCACCAGGTTATCTGCAGGCCTTCTATTTGTTCAACATTCTCGCAACTGTCTGAGACGTGCACTTGGGGAAGGGAAAATACACTTCTTACCTCATTAGTTCCCTAATCGTGACAAAATGAACATTGTTACGGTAATTATATTACCATTTATTTTGGAACTACCGTCTTTCCACTTGTAACCTCACTTTTGTTTCATTCTGGACACAAAAATATCCGTTCTGACAATTTTTTAAATTTATAGAAATGTGAAAAAATATTGCTTTAAAAGAAATATACAGCGATAAGAATATATTGTGACTGTCAGAGTAAAAAGCCCAAAGGTTGCAGCAGCGGACCGGCGGCGATATGTGGAAAACTTCGACACGGAGAATCTAAACAACTTAAAATGAGAGGCCAGCAGGTGTACAGAAGATCTGACAGTGAACTGCACAAAACTTGAATATATATATATATATATATATATATATATGTTGAATATCTATATAGCACTATATACACACTTTATACAAACTGTTCAAATACACTATAATTGATATCAACGTTTATCTGAGTGATAACCTAAGCAAATGATAATTCCTATTAAATACTTTGAATAATATACCCCATATACACCACAAAAAACTTCGAACAAAATTATTCCGTCATACGATGCAATAGATCTCAAATAACATCGCACCAAAACTTACAGTCAGATATGCTCACAATGTCTACAAACTGCCCAGTACACACAATTCCCACAACCCCACATATTTTATTGGAGGTGCGATGACTGGTACTGAATTAAGTTCAGCACACGTTAAGGCATTTCCACTTGGCAACGTAATCACCTGCACTCATTCGTCAGTTCCCGTCTTTCTCTTTCACTGACGTAAGATCTTAAACGAAATGTCAGCCTGACCCTTCGCAATACCTGTGTTGCTAGACTGCACGCCACTTCTCCACTTACCACTTCAACCGCTCAGTGGTCACTGTATTCACACCAACAGGTGCAACAACTGAACAATCTGATCTGCACTTCCCCTATGAAGTGTAGCCATCAGCTGCTTACTGTTCTACCATTAAAAATATTTCCCTAAGCAACATTAACCCGTTGGATTGACACTGACAGTTGATTCTGCGGCAACAAATGAACCATTAAATATAATCTATATTAAATTCAGTCTCCAGTCTGTCAGGCCAGAATGCACTCATTTCTTATACATGGCTAATCACTTCATATCAGCAGACATGCTGTTTAAGCAGGACAACAAACTTTGGTTTGAGTAAAATAGGGAAAGTTATTGAGCAAATGAAAGACTCTCCACTTTCCAGGACAGACTCTGCTCCAGTGACAACTCAATACACGTCCGGTCCTTCTGATGGATAGACCGGATACAGCTCATGAGCTTGAAGTAAAAGAGTACCAAATACCTGCTGCTCAAGTTGACCTGTGACCACTTAAACATTTCCGAGGTCATTCTGATTACATAAAATAACTGAAGAACAAACAAACTAACAAACAAACAAACAGACAGGTAAGGCACTTATAGTGTAATATTGAAGCACCTTCGTTCAAACAGTTTTGCATTAAAGAAGCACTGAGTATTTCGTATTCTCAGTGTGGGTCTGTGTTCTTAGTTATCCCTCACACAAAGCACATGCGCCATATTGTCATCTGTCGCCTGTCCCGCTTTACAGGATTTTCCCACATTTTCTCATAAAAACATGATATTCGGAAAACGCTATTAAACATAAAATGTTTTAGTATTTTCTCCAATTTCGTCTAAATTGTATCTAATTCAGAGAAGATTTCAGACGGATATGAACACAACTGTACACTGGTATTCATGTAAAGTACCTGTTATTGTCTTCAGATTTGATCAAACTTGAATTATCTCGACAGATTTCCAAAAAGTACTCAAGTACTTAATCCCATGAAAATTTATCCAGTGGGTGCAGAGTTGTTCCATGCGGACGGACGGACAGACGGACAAACAGGCATAAGAAAGCAAATAGTCGTTTCTCACAAATTTTGGGAACGCGTCTAAAAACGGTAGGCATTTATGCTGTTGGTAGAAGGAGCACATTAGCAGTAGACATAATTATACAGCGACAAGTTGAGAAGCCTTTATACGGCATAAACGAAATAGAGCTATGCGTCACAATGTTGAGTAGCCTGCACACAGTGTAATACCACCATCAATATATTGCCGAACGTTGGTTAGCCCGGCTACAGCTCATGCAGCTTCCTTATTACTGCTGCTGAATTCTGTCCCACGCTGCGACTTAGACATGATTGTGAGTTGTTTAAAGACGTGCAAACTGGTTTCGATGATGACGTACAGTACTTGGCCGAGCCTAACAGGGAGGACACGAACACTGACGTCATTATCAACTTTCTAGTGAGGAGAAGGCAGCGCTGTGAATACTGTAAAATTATAGCCAAATCTTCACCCTGAACTTGACTTAGTCGCAGCAGTTCTCTGTGGTACACTGCAGGCCGGCAAATCTCCTGCGCACAGTCTATCACAGTGTTAATTTTGCAACGTTATTTCTAAGTGGTCTCTCACACCAGATATTCGGTATAAATTTTTCTATGTGCCTTTATCAGCTACCGTGTGTGCTACATACTATGCCGTTCACTCAGTTTAAATTATCTTTATATAATTGTCTTTACAGTACTCTTGTTCAGAACGCAATTAACCCGATTTATTCCTGCGAGAATATCAAAATTGACACCTGCTGACCAAGACCACGCTTCTTAAACAATACACATTCAGGATTCCTTCAATTTAGAACGAAGTAAAACAACTTTCAATCTGCAAATTGCTATCTGTTTCTAAAATTACAAGTTTTAACGTGATTCCAGCTCCTTAAAACAGGTTTTTCACAATAATGTATGTCCAGATAATTCTAACAGTCGGTAAACTACAACACACTACGTACTGCCTGTGGCTCATAATGATAACATTACAAGTTCGAAACACATCAGTTTTGGTTCGTTATCTGATGACAGTTGGAAGGCACAGTAAGTTTCAGCACCACAGTCAGCTTAAAACACGCAGTCAGTTGCAAGACTGCCAGCTAAAAACACACTTTCATTTCTACAAGTGTCAGTTAACAACACAAGTCAATTCTAACACTGTCAGCTAACAACACACAGTCAGTTCCACCACTGTCAATTAACAACACGCAGTCAGTTCCAACAGTGTCAATTAACAACACACAGTCAATTCCACCAGTGTCAATTAACAACACGCAGTCAGTTTCACCACTGCCAGCTAATAACACGCAGTCAGTTTCACCACTGTCAGCTAACAACACGCAGTCAGTTACAACACTCTCAGCTAAAAATGCACACCGTCAGTTCCACCAGTGCCAGCTAAAACACAAGCCAGTTCTACCACTGCCAGCTAACAACACAAGTCAGTTTCACCAGTGTCATCTAACAGCACACCGTCAGTGTCACCACTGTCAGCTAACAACACAAGTCAGTTCCATCAGTGTCAGCTAACAACACAAGTCAGTTCCACCAGTGTCAGCTAACAACACACCGTCAGTTCCAAAACTATCAGCTAACAACACACCGTCAGATCCACCACTGTCAGCTAAAACACACCGTCAGTTTCACCACTGTCAGCTAAAACACACCGTCAGTTCCAACACTGTCAGCGAACAACACATCTTCAGTTCCACCAGTGCTCTCGGAACATTTCATGGCATTCCCAAAATGACATCAAATACAGCCCACTCCAATCCAGTATACAGGATCTGATACCGTTCTTCATTTGAAACAATGTTTTTTGCACTTTAGCAGCACTATAACAACCGTTTGAATTGCACTGTGAAAGCGAGTCTGGAACAAACCTTGTTTAGAGTATTGAAGCAAATTCAATTGTCATCACAGCTTTGTTTCATTCCTTTACACACAGCATTATATCACAGTACAATCTGTACGTTCAGAGCACAAAACAACAGAAGTAATGATCTGTACTTACTGGTGATGGCTCAGTGTAAATGGAGAACACGAAACTGAACAAGGCAGACGCTTGGAACCTGTCCGCAGTGCGCTGTGCGCAGTGAGCAGGAAAACACAGAAATGTTTAATCAAACGTCACCGCGTAAAAAAGTATGGACAAGATTATAGAGGAGTTCAAGGACACTAGGTCAATGTCAAGTTACGAAGTGGACCTTCGGTACAAGATTCCAATGATTTTACGTCAGCAGAAATGTTGGAAATTTGCGTCTGTCAGAAGGAATGACGTCACATTGTGGTACCGAAAATTGTGACGTTTAAATGCAGCATTTAGCGAAACTTGAAACACGGCAGCGGCTTTATTACATTGCGAAATGTGTGGGGATGACCATGGACTGTGACTGGGGGATATGGAATGGGGGGGGGTTGTTATGTGCAGAACAACTGCGCTGCTGACTGGTGACGCTAGCTGTTACACTCTTGCAGTTGTCACACTGTGCAGCGTCTAGCAACACTCAACAATGTTTAAAACTACCGACATGTTAATGTACTGTCAGCACAGTGTTAATTGACATCCCTGACCATCAGGTCATCATCATTGCTGTTACTTATGGTTATACTAGCTTCCTGTTAGTACCGGTATGAATTTCTTCACCTATCAGTTTGTTGTGCGCTGAGGATGCCGAGGAGTAACGGAGGACCGAGTGATTTGGAATTCCTTTACCACTGTTCTTAACCACAATAACCTGATAGTAAGAACAAACATAAGTCTACTGGCCGTCACAGTAGGGTGCAGAGAGTCTGGATTAAGTGACAAAGATTATCATTAGTGCGTTTACACATCTTCACGATGAAACGCTGTGGCGCAGTTGGATGAGGAACTGCACTGGGAGTTCGATTCCCGATGGCGTCATTGGAATTTTACACGTCTTTAATTCTTCAAACCACATTATTGACTGTGGCTGATGTGGTTGAATGAACGTCTAACAGAAAACAGTACGAGGAATATTTCATGGTGGTAAAAATGGTCGACGTGTAGGTCTGACAATCTTGCCATCTTTGCACCAAACTTCTCAAAACCTAGAAGCCTCCACCTCCTGGAACCCTCAGGTGTGTTCAGGGATTGTTTGATCTTTTATATATTGTTCTTAAATGTAACAAGAAGCACATAAAGACGGCAGCAGATATCGTTCCCAGTACTGACAGTCGTGTGGTCTTGAGCGGTGCAGACGGTAGTCATCGTAGTTCCGGTACAACATATCGTTTTATCTTCAACGGTCAGGCTTGTTTCTTGATATGTCGTCCCTAAACTTCGGGAAGTAAATATTACTCTAACCTCGTAACGTATCAGTCGCGTTGTCTAAAACATGAAAAAGTTTGTTTCGGGGGAAATGTTGCTTTCATCTTCAGGTTGCAGGTTCGGTACAAGCTGACATCTGTCTCTAAGTCTACAAGATTCCCCAAAACTGTAAGCTCGTAATTTGAAATTCTGCCTTGTGAATAGTTGGAATTTTTCATAGAAAGATTGTGTTATATCTCCCAGACCCAGAATGTGAAAATGGCTGTCTCTTAGAGAGTGACATCGTGTGGTTTGGTAGAACTTTACTGATATTTTTGTAGAAATATACTCTTTTCGTCATCAGAGAAAAATTTATCTTACTTCAAGACACTTGATAACTGTTGGCGTAAAACATTCCGGCCACACTTTTGTAGAAGCTGCTTTAGAGTTCAATTACGAAATCGATATTTCGAACTGGAGAAAGAAAATGACAAAGAATCTAAAAAATTTCTGTATCAGTGTTTTTAACGTTTAAAATATCAACACCACATGTGGTATATTGCTGGAGAAGATAAGCACATAACATTGTACAGAACGCAGTCACTGCTAATTACGATAATTCATTAATTCTTCCGCAGTATATCGAATTGCCTTCTTGTTATTAGGTCCAAAACCATCAGGCAGTTACACGCAGTATACAGCCTGGACTGGTATAGTGTACAGTTTACTGTGTATCTTGGATATTTGGTCCTATCGTGGATAAGATTCGTGACTATTTGTCAAATTACTTCTGACTAAAAAATGAAAAATATTCCATACGGTCACTGCTACCAGATTTTCTTTAATCACACTTTATTAAAATCGCAGGTTCAATTGAAGTTCAAATTGAAACACAAAATAAAAGGGAGGTGATTTGTAGAGAATTTACAGATTTGTGTTTCATTGTAAAATGAGTTGTAGCGCGGGCAGAAGTACGTTGTAATTTGGTGTTCTTACTACAGTTATCTTTAGTACACAAGGACAAAGTGTCCAAAGACAGTGAAAGTTACAGTGAAAGGTACAGTGAAAGTTACAGTGAAAGTTACAGTGAAAGGTACACATGACGTAGGAACAGTGCTGAGGTTGACGATTCGAATATG
>Ga0268261_10004725_pt1 | contig 10244 bp, 5 predicted proteins | sample TergutNc150P1_FD_190353 | JGI IMG/M metagenome (GOLD analysis project Ga0268261, IMG submission 190353) | Nasutitermes corniger P1 segment gut microbial community from laboratory colony in Florida, USA - Nc150 P1 (SPAdes) (version 2) | ecosystem: Host-associated > Arthropoda: Insects > Digestive...
TCTGCGACGAGCTGATCACTCGTCCAGAGGAGTCCTACCGACTGTGCTGCGTCGTTGTGTGTGATCTAGAAACATCAAGAATGGGTGCTCCATATATATATGACATTCGTCACCTAAGGGTTAAGCTTCCCCATCCAGTGCACTTCCTGAATGTAATAGCTCCTCTGATAGTAGCAAAGTTGGTAGTTATAATCACATGATAATATCTCCTAGACACACATTTTTTGAGGTGACTGACCTATACCGGAGGGGCTGCAGGGGAATGTAACAGTAGGCAGACTGTGGGAGGGCTCGATCAGTTGCCCCCCACCATCCAAGGGTCTTTATTCTCTCGCCCCAGCACAGAGAAATTTTCAGGCATTCACAATTCATAAAGTTTGTTCAGCACTTCAATTGCCTAATACCATGCTCATTACTGCAGTTCACAGAAATAAACATAAATTAGACATGAATTTTGAGCTTAAAATTAAGTTGTTTACTGTTAATAATTTCTTTCTTTGTAGGTTTCTGGGTTCATTGCCAGTGTTATCAGCCTGTGCCTGTATTCTGGTGTCATATTTAGAATAGCATATTTTTGGACTGCAAAAAAATTCCAGATTCACTGGAGAAGATCAGCTTTGTTTAAAGACACAATAAACGATATTCCCATTATTCCTTCAAAATAAACTTATATGTATATAATGATTTTTTATCCCAAATAAATTTATCTTATACAATAAACATTTATCATCATGGAATCTAAAGTCAGAAGATGGTAAAATTTTTCCTGTATCTCAAAACAATCTGTGATTGATTCACTTTGGTAATTTCAGCCACATCCAAATAAATTTAGTACTGAGATTTTCAGTACTTGCAGATTCTGATGTTTTCACACACCTACTATATGACACAAGAACTGAAAATCTGTGGATCCTGCAGGACTGGGTTGAGAATCACTAGCGCATGAAAAGTTAAGTGTCAAGAACCAATCCTGTATTATTAGGAGGACTGTAGTGTTATTATTGTTACTTCTACTGCTGTTATTAATGTTGATGTCACATCCTCAATCCCTCATCCAGTTACTGCAAACTGGACATGTTGTGACAATCACACACTCTTCATATGCTAAAATACAATGGTTTATTTGCATGCAAGTTCATTACATTGTTGATAGCATGTACTGTTGAAACATGTGAATTTTAATTACATACCATCAATAATTATTCACACAGCAAAAAACTTTACATTAATTACATATACATAAAAGAAAAATATATGTCCAGTGAAGAATTTGGCTCCATAGGACAAAATATTATAATTGTTAGCTTTGGCATTTCTAATGTAATCATGACACTTCAATAAAAGTTTAGAACACTGTATTCCACAGGCAGATGTGTAGTCTGTTTTGTTTACATGTAGACCGTAGCGTAAGTTGTTGCAGTGACATTATGGCTTAACATTTTGAATTAACACGCATGCATAAAAACCCTCATAATAGAACTTCTAACAGTATAAATAATAGCTGAGCCTTCAAACACTGTCAGACAACCATGTTAATAGTTCAGATCAATAACAATCATTTTAATTTCAGTTAAAAGATCTTTGGCAATTCTTAAGGAGATCGCATCTTACATACTGTGATTTTAAATTTAAGATTCACTTCAGTTTCAGGATATTTTAAGACATTTCCACTTAAAACAAGGCACTATTGTTCATAAAAAACCTCATCTACATTATCATTTAGGGAAAGCATTTTTTGAAATGTGGTATGTGAATACAATGTTTATTTTAAATTAACAGTACTCATTTTATAGAAGCACTCAAAGCCATTTTCTCTGGACCTCCACACTGAATGATCTGTAGCAAATCATTGCTGGTGTTGGGTTGTAAAAAATACCAAAAAAGTGTGTCAGAAGGAATCATTAAAAACTTGAAGTTTCTATCAGTTCGAGCTATATCAAACATCTTACCTCCCCAACAAAATACTTGACTTCTATGGACATCTTCCTTGTGTTGTTAGATATTTTCTTGGATGACTTTCCATTTCTTTATCCAGGAAACACAAAAACTATGCTATAAATGCTGTTTTCCTCATATTATATTACATCTTGGAATGTAAGCAATTCTTTGCAACCTGTTTCAGCATAGTGGCATGCATATGGTGTTGATATAGCTACCTATTTAGCAGGACTAACCATATCAAGCAGCCTTGGTCCATACATGCAGTTAATTCTTATTTTGCATTTGTCTCAAATGTTGTGCTCATTTCTGCACAGAAGTATAAGACTTGAACAGTTTCTCACACACATCACAATACAGTAATTTGGAAGCTTTACCTTAAAACTACTGATTATTTTGATGTCCTCTTTCCTAACAGATGAAAATTATTTACAGTACATGGTAGTGAAGTCTACAAGGAGGATGCAAATTTAACATGCTTCATATGCCTGACTTATCAATAAAATAATTCTAATATGTGACTTAAAAACTGACATTCACATTACACATACATTCCTTTCTTAAAGAAAAGAGTAGAGTAGTACGTAACCATGCTGTCTGAGTCTTAAGAGCTTTCAGCTCTGGAACAGATAACTGGCTGCCTTGAGACTGGGGGCTACCCTGTTACAGTTTCTAGTTTTCTGCACTCTGTAATAATATAATGAACACATAAATATGCAAGGTTGAAGTGACACTAGTGAAGCTTAATTTTGGATCCAGAAAAGATATGTAGAAAGAAAGAAACATGAAACTTTTGTTGCAGAAATTTTTGTTGAATGTAAAAAATTGCAACCACATAGAAATTTAGCTTTCTGGTTGATACCAATAACTAATGACCATCTGTAGTGAGGCATTTGAAATTAAGTATACAGATAGAACATAAACATGCCTGCAAATTGTAACAGAAATATAACTTATACATCAACAATTACAAAAATGGTGACTGTGCAAACTGTACGGTATTTTGATTCTGTATTTAAGTAGTAACTTCTTAAAAGTAATGTCAAATAACAGCAGCAGCAGCAGCAGTAGCAACTCCACTACCACCACCACCACCACCACCACCACCAACAACAACAACAAGAGCAATCCAAGAGTTCTGTTAACTTGTTGGATTTACAACAGAAAATTACAGCTACATTGATGCATAAGTATAACTTCGGGAGAGGGGGGCAAATACCTCCCCCCCCCCCCCCCCCCCCATTATATTTTTTGCCTAATAATAGTTTCTGTGGTTACAAAGTTGAAGAGGGAAAAATAAAAAAAAAATCTGGTGTGAGATTGGGGGGAAAGGTGTGTTTGCATAATAAGGGCTCTTTTAAACCACTCTCCCCCTCTTTCTAACTTGACTCCTAATATCCATGGTCAATAAATTTTGCTTCCCCCCGTGTTACTGACCAAGTTATGGCTATGATTTGTATGAACGTTCACGACACTTCAGCATACCAAATTTCGTGAAAAAAAATCTCGATTTGAATACAAGTGATGAAAAAGATAACACACAACAAGTTCAAAAATTAGAACATTTAAACTTCTGGTATTTTCTTTTCATCCTTTTGCTCGCTGGCTGTTTGTATCATGCTAATTTAGTACCCGAAAGCAGACAACGCCGCAAGATGTGCAGTTATCAGAACAGTTTATGACGATTAACTCGTACATTCTCTAATGGTAAACAGATGTCGACACTTCAGGGGAGCTTGTTGTCTTCACATTCAGGATATTCCATTCGACAGAACTTTTTATTCCACAATACTTGTCCCTGAGGATGGCAACCGGTGTGAAACATGTAGGAGTTTTGATAATGGTTATGAATTGTATTTTATTAAGTGCATTGGCTGGAGATCTGTTGATTGCATATGTACTGCACGAATAATAATTTAAAAAAACCCAGCAGGCCGTGTCTGCTATTGAGAGGTAGTAATCTCTGATCAATCGTTTGGCCATTTTCTTATCGCCACTGATGTATGATGTGTGTCACAGCAGGCAGAGTTACTGCGGGATTTAGTGTGTTGTTAGGTTATGTAAGCATGGCTGAGGAATCAGATATTAAACTCATGAAGCTGGTAGGGGAAAACTCCATTTTCTGTGACTCGAGATGTGGTGGTTTTACAAGGAAGGACAAAATTAATATAGCGTGGGAAAACATCGGAAAAGGACCGTATGAATCAGGTAAGGTAAACTATTGCTGACATACTGTAAAGAACTTAAATCCGCGATGTGCGGTTACTGTCATGTGCACTCAAATATTTATTGTTACAATTTATGACATTTCGGTTGTGCGTATTGTTTGAGTGGATCGCTTCAAGGGTGCGAGGGCCGTATTTTATTTTCATCGCTTTCCAGCACACTGAAAGAGTATTGACAATAGAGTTCTGTGCGATAGCGGCCTAACGGTACTTCTGATCGATATTGAAACGGATTGATATTTATTTATTTATATTCCAAAAAGTCTAGAAATGGTCTCAAACTTTGGATATAGAACATGCCATAAATCAATCTATGAAGGCACCTTGTAAACAGAGAACCGGTCATAAAACAAGAACAAGCCCAATATACAAATTCCTTTCAGGCGAGCCATCCCCGTTGTGTTGTATAGGATCACGAATATGGGTAAAGTTACAGTCAAACACAACTTGTAATGTTTATATTGCTAAGGAGTTTCAACATAGCTTGTCTCAGCAACTACTTTTCATAGGCCATCATCAGGTCGATCACTTATCCTTTATAAGGTAACTATGCAATATACAATGTTATGCTTTTGTAGTTAATTGTACTAATATTGTGATATTTTAAATAAAAATTTTATAGATGTACACTAGATTCCGTTAACTACAAAATCCTAATGAGGACCTTCGAAAGATTCCATCGACTTGTAACTTCATTATATAATGGGTGCTTGAGGAAAGGATGTTTTCCCAAGAGGTGAAAGACAGACAGAATTATCCCCGTAACGAAACCCGCGAATGAGAACTGCAATGATGCGTCCAAATACCAGCCAATAAGTCTATTAAACCCTTTTTGATACAACTCTGCCGTGAAGTTATATAGAGGCAATGGAAAATTACAGCTGACAAAGTTAATGGTGTCAGGATTAATACTGATCTTGATCATATTATCGGCCGAGGAGTATGCAGGCCCTGCAAATGATGGGAAATTGGTGGACAGTTACTTCCCGTACCCCAGTCTTCAAGACTGCTGAACGTAGCTAGTCGAAAAAGCATGTTCCACTCTGAAAATACAAGGTCTTTTCCGTCCAGCTGGGAGAGGACTATTATTACTTGTCTGTGCCCCGGTGGCACCGCATCTGCCGTGACCAACACGCCACGAGTTGACACCAAGTTGCAGCTGCAGCTACAGTCCATCCTGACGTGGACCCATTTGTTCACGTGACGGTTTTCGACTACGACAACCAATCCGGTCCAGCGCTTATTCAAAGTGTAGGTCGTCACTCCTTCGAATTCATAACGCTTATCTCCTTTGGCAAGTGCTAAACCAATAACAGCATCACTTATCATGGATCCTTCAGCAGAAACTTGTTCAGCAAGAAGAGGCTGGGCGCTGTGAACTGCAAGAACATATGGGTATTCCGTAATAGTTCCGTCAGCTTCTGTTGTTGACGTGCCCCAGTGGTTGAAGGCCATGCAGACAGCAACATAGTGTCCAGGATTCAGTATCGTCCCACAATCTACAGCACTCTGCACCAGGTTTTCACTGTTTACCATCAAATGTCCAATACGCGACAGTGGGAACTCTGGAACGCTATACAGAGCTAAGCACATGTTCAAATGACATCTTTTCAATGTCCTGTCTTCGTGTTGGAAGAGTGTCAATTCTACCTCAGTCGCCTCCATTACAGTGAGGAGTACACAAGACAGATGGTTGAGTGAAGCGAATGAAGGAAATGTTCCCGACAGGCGTACTTCAGTCCATCCAGACCTTATTTTGCAGATATCAACGGCGGAGAAATATCTGAGGACGTCTTCGAAAGACATCCAAAAGAGTCCTTCGGAAGAATTGTTTGGTGATAGCAGTCCCTTGAGAGCTGGTGTCCAGGTATCAGAATAATCTGACCAGGCACCTCTCCACGAGCAACGTCCCCATGGATTACGAAGTCTTAACAAACGGTTTCCACTCACGTCTTTCACGTCCAGTACAGAGTATGAATGTTTAGATCTCAGTCCCATGAGTTCGTATTCATTCTCCTCTATATTCACGTCAAACCCACCGCAGGATATACCCATCAGGAAGCCGGCAGAACGAGAGCTTAGTAGCCTCGCCCATATTAGATTTCGGTCTAGTTCCTCGTTTGGCCTGGGCTGTAGATATATGGTTTCACACGGTGCACCTGTTAAAATACGCATCCCGTCGATCGGTCTACCAGCAACCAAAGCTTCGTAACAACCATAAATTTTTGCTGCTGCCTTTTCAATGAGTGGTACCCACAACTGCTTCCTTTTAGCCTTGGAGTAGACTAGTCGACCATACTGGTCACAAGGCAAGATATCATCAACAAGGATTGTGGTCCAGTTTCCATCTATACAGAGTCGCAGCTGATACAACCCATGTTCACAGAATTCTCGTGTCACTATGACTTTCCTTACCAAGTCTTCTCTCTCTGCCAGGACAGCTAGTGAACTCAGGAACCAGCAGTTTCCTAGAACACCCTGTAAAATATCAGAAGGTGACGGGTTTCGAAAGACAGTCCAGTTCAAACCTGAACCTTCCTCTGTGTTAATTGTATTTGGACGAAGCCACTGTGCAACATGGGTTTTGTAATTTGTTATTGGTTTGTAGTAAAGTGACTTCGGAGCTGGTGGAAAGGAATCATCTACGAAATGTTCATTATTGTATCTGCAATACTGCAAGATATGCTCTCGTATCTCTGTTGCTTTCTGTTCTTCAGCGAGTCTCACGACATCAAGGCTTTTACTTTCGTGCTTGACTGCACATTTCTTGAATAGGGCAGAACTTGTGACGCTTCCTGTGACTGGATTAGTTAAAGTAGCGTTCCTTGGATTTCCGCATACCTCGCAAATGTCTGCTGAGTTTATGTTCTTATACGTACATTTAGAGCAATACCAGGACGTTTCTTTATTTTCGCATGTAGACATCATCTCTTGAACTGCTGCTGGTTTAACACCACTATATGTCACATTCCATCCTATTCCATTACGATTCGGTATGGAACTGTCTGTAATAACCCTCTCACTTTCGCAAGTCCTGCATTTTTGTTCATGAATAGAATTCATTAGGGTGCAATGAACACATGTCCAGGTTGTCACATTCCCTCCTATTCCATTACGATTCTGTATGGGACTGTCTGTAATAACCCTCTCACTTTCGCAAGTCCTGCATTTTTGTTCATGAATAGAATTCATTAGGGTGCAACGAACACATGTCCAGGTTGTCACATTCCCTCCTATTCCATTACGATTCGGCATGCGACTGTCTGTAATAACCCTCTCGCTTTCGCAAGTCCTGCATTTTTGTTCATGAATAGAATTCATTAGGGTGCAACGAACACATGTCCAGGTTGTCACATTCCCTCCTATTCCATTACGATTCGGTATGGGACTGTCTGTAATAACCCTCTCGCTTTCGCAAGTCCTGCATTTTTGTTCATGAATAGAATTCATTAGGGTGCAGCGAACACATGTCCAGGTTGTCACATTCCCTCCTATTCCATTACGATTCGGTATGGGACTGTCTGTAATAACCCTCTCACTTTCGCAAGCCCTGCATTTTTGATCATGAAGAGAATTCCTTAGGGTGCATTGAACACATGTCCAGTATTCTCCCTCACGTACATTGTCATATCCCCTTAATTCCTCAGTTTTCGTGTCATCTACAGAAGTACAACACAGTAAAGCTTTAATTAAAGCACATTTCCCACAACAGCACATTTCCTTGGTTTCCGACGGCTGACTGTTCTTTGCCGTATGGAACAGATCACACTGATCTGACCGTGCAGAGTTGTAGGAAGACCGCGGGCACGTTCACACACCGTAGTCGGTAGCGGGCATTGCCATCGTTCGCGAGTTATAGATCAACTCTTGTAATTTACAGACCTGCAAAAGTACGTAAAATACATTAAAAAACAAGAACAATGGACTACATTTTACGGCTGTCCTTTATGCGGCCAGCATTAAAATATATCTACATTCAATTTTTATATTCAGGAAAACAACTGTTAGGAATATAGTAAATTCTGTATATTTCTATGACATGCTTCGGCCTGTTTGATTGGCAATCGTCAGGTAAAGCAATCCCATTACAGGCCTGGACAGGCCCTGAGGGTTCCAGGAGGTTGAGGCTCCCAGATTTCAAGACAATCGGCGCATGAAGGTGGTAAGGTTGTCAGCCCTACGCACCGGCCGTCTTTACTCCCAGGAAATATTCCTGGTACTCATTTCTCTTAGAGGCTGAGTCAACCACAGGGCCATAGTGCGGCCGGAAGGATTGTGTCAATGAAAAAATCCAATGATACCATCGGGGGCAATCGTCAGGTAGTAGTTATAAAATCATTTTAGGACGACGCCTTTCCTTTACAAATGTTAAATACGGCGATAATATTAAAATTATTATTCTTAAAAGTGGAATAATATTGATCTCAATAATGGCTTAAACTGGCTGAGTACACAATACGTGCGTTCTTCCCTCTCTTTTATGTTAAACAGTTCAGATTTAAAACCGTTAAATACAATATATGTGCACATATTTTGAATTTAACCCTTACCCTGCTAACGTGGAGAATATGGTGAGCTCCTAATAATGCCAGCAAGTGGCAGATGGGATTTAACTCGGCGTTTAAAGGGTTAATGGGTTTTAACTCTCAGTTATTTACAGCAAACATGAGAAGTAAGCATCGCTTGTATTGTGTACTCAGCCTGTTTCAGCTAGTTTTGAGATCAATATTATTCCACTTTTTGGAATGATAATTTTAATATTATGACTGTATTTAACATTTGTAAAGGAGAGGTACCGTCCTGAAATAATTTTATCCTTTATGTGCACTATACCCAATCAAATAGGTCGAAACATGTCTTAGAATTATATAGAATTTACTATATTCTTAACAGTTGTGTTTTCCCGAACATATAAATTGAATGTAGCTATGTAACACAACGGAATGACGACAAAGAAACTCAAATCCACCAGAAAAGAATTACATTGGGGAATTGTATCGGGTCACTTCAACCCACTTCATTCTGAAAATTTACTTTTCCAAGGTTTATTATCATATTGTCCTGCACTGTTAAATTAAGGTATCGCCAAACGTTCCATGCAAATGCCTTGTTATTGGTGGTCATGATATTTTGAAAAGTTTCAATTTACCACTTGCGTATTTTGGACGTTCCATGACTTCATTTGATGCCACATAACTTCGAAGTATTAAATAAACCGCTATATTGAGGACAGTCTTTATCCAGAATCTGACAGTCGCTCAGGCACTCAATTCCTCGCCATTTACTGTACACGGATTTTCATTACCGTGTCTACAAAAGCACCCCAATGGTCTTTATCCAGAACCAGAGAATTCCAATCCACACGCTTCCACCCTATTCTTTAAGCTATATTTTAATATTATCCTGCCATATGCACGTGAATCTTGTAAAACTTCTCAGAGACTGTGAACTTTGTTTATGGTACATACATAAGAAAATGACTACAAGAAGCAGAGTCCTTAAACAGCCAATAGTGACGCAGCGTGTTGTGCAACCGTCATGTTCACTGAAATGGAAAAAGAATGCTTGACCTGTGGTTATGAAGTCAGTATGTTCCTTAGAAACATAGGGAACCACTCACCCAACGACACGGCGTCACGTCCCACAGGAACTGAATGCTCAGTAAAACCACTGTGAGAACCTGACATATTGCACAAACCGAAGCTTTACTACCGTGTTTTAAGATCCCAATATTGGTCCCTGTCCTCAGTCATATGAATTTAGTTAACACATTCTGAACTAATTTTTAGATCGGTATTTAATATTATTTTCCCACCTCAGCTACGCATTTTACCTAGACGAGATGCGTTCTAGTTAATGCAGTGACGTTAAATAACCCATAAACAATTTAATTTCCACACCTTATGATTATCTTGGACGTTTCCAATGGTCCATAAATAATTGACTACCAAAAGTCACTCAACTGGTCGGCCAAGGAAATCCCCACTTTTAACCCTTTAAACCCCGAATTAAATCCCATCTGCTATTTGCTGGCATTATTAGGAGCTCACCATTTTCTCCACGTTAGCAGGATAAGGGTTA
>Ga0268261_10004726_pt1 | contig 10243 bp, 5 predicted proteins | sample TergutNc150P1_FD_190353 | JGI IMG/M metagenome (GOLD analysis project Ga0268261, IMG submission 190353) | Nasutitermes corniger P1 segment gut microbial community from laboratory colony in Florida, USA - Nc150 P1 (SPAdes) (version 2) | ecosystem: Host-associated > Arthropoda: Insects > Digestive...
TCGTTGTGTGTGATCTAGAAACATCAAGAATGGGTGCTCCATATATACATGACATTAGTCGCCTAAAGGTTAATAATTTAACCCTTATCCTGCTAACGTGGAGAAAATGGTGAGCTCCTAATAATGTCAGCAAATAGCAGATGGGATTTAATTCGGGATTTAAAGGGTTAAACATTTGTGTTTCAATAGGAGGTAGAATTAGTGAATGAAATATTATCTTTTCTTTGTAACATATTGAATGCACACAGGTGCACATGCACACACATTGAGTGCAGGTTGTTAAAACAGATCATCAGGTAATTGTTTTCATGTTATTTTGTTGCTAAAATCAGTCAGTTATTGGCAGAAATATCACTTTATCTATTGAATTTTTTATGTAATGTGTTTGGTGCTGCAAACAGCTTGTTATTTTTTAAATCTCTCCAGTAGGAAAGACAATATAAGTCGAAAAGGAAAGTCAGTCACAGAAGTGCCATCTTCCCGGAAGCAGAATTCAGCAGATGTGAATTTGCAAGACATTTTCTCAACTTCGTGCAATATTGCTCGCCTGAATCCGTCCAGAAAAAGCAATTCTAAAAATGTTCCTGTCACCACCCCAGTTGTTGCTGCCCCCAGAAGCAAGAGAAACAACAAAGAAGACAAGTCAGATGGGTGAGAGCAATATGTGATTTATTAATTGTAGTGTGTTATTTGCTGTGCATCACTGTTGTTGGAGAGTTCAGAGGCTGACTGATATGATGCAGTAAAAGAGCTGTTTGCTTTGCATCTCAGTCAGGATAGCCAGTGGTCTAGACAAGATTTGAACCAAGCTTACCTGAATAGATGTCTAGAACATTGCCACTACCTCAGTAAAGTTGCTTACATTTGTTGCTGACAAAGAGTTACAACAAAAGGAAGGCAATGTAAAGAGCAATTGGCACAGTTACAGCAGTGAGTGTTAATTGACTTAAAGAAAAAGCTATCCCATTACAGGCCAGGACAGACTGAGGGCTGTAGGAGGTTGAGGCTCTCAGAATTTCTAGACAGTTGGCACATGAGGGTGGCAAGGTTGTTAGCCTTACACACTGGCCACCTTTACCACTCAGGAAGTACTCCTGGTACTCATTTGTGGTAGACGCTGAGTCTACTACAAGTTCAGAGCATAGCATGACTAGAAGGATTAAGTCAATGAAAAATCCCAGTGACCCCATGCTGTATGGGAATGGGCCTTGTGACCTTCCAGCTTGTAGCACAACGCCTCAACCACCTGTGCCTCCACATACTCCGATAGTTGACTTAGTAAATGGTATATATATGCATAATATTGTCACCAGAATAGGCATTAAATTGGATACATTGCAGTTTGAATATGTTCTCCAGCTAATGAAGTGCAAACAGTACATTTATGTTGATTGTGTACTTGTGTTGGTATTGAAAAGGTTAACATATAGTTCTCAATGAGGAGTGTGATGGAGAATTTCTGTCTTGGTCCAAATCAGTTTGTATGGTATTTTTTTGTATTTGTGCAAAGTAATGGTATATAAAAGTATGGCAAAGAAGGGTTCATTATTGTAATAAGGTGGTATTCAAGAGTTGAGGAAAAAACATTGTTTTGTTTACATTTGCATGGAAGGGATGAAATGCACGTGTAAAGTATTTTAATTAGTTGTAATTCATATAAGGTGAGGTTTAGAAATTGTAGTTGATGACTAAAGTTTCTTTAAATTTTTTTTCAGTGATATTTATGACGAAACTTATGATCCTTATATTTCGGCTGAGCGTCAGATGATGGAACTTTTATCTCATGGAGAGTGGCCAAAGAAAGTAGAGAAAGAAAATGAACAGCAACAGCAGCAACAACAACAACAACAACCACTACTACAACAAACACAAGTTTTTTCAGATCAGCCTGCTGTAGTTTCTCCAATTTCCGCAGCACCAAATGAATTGCGCACATCTCCCACCTCTGCATTTACTAAATATTCCCCTACCAAATCCCAAACAGATGTTCCATTGACAGTGATCAAGTCAGCACTTGATTATCATTCATGTGATTTTGATGATCTGATTATTTCAGGCCATAATCCTAGTTCACTGCCTTCACCACATAACATCTCTCTTTCCTCGCTTGCTTCAGAATTTGATGAAAACAATGATAATGTTAATAATAATGCAGATTTGACTATCAGCCTCAGCAATCTTAGTCTTTGTTCTATTCCAAACTTTGATTTTAACTTTGACTTTGACATGAATATGGTTAACCGCAATACTAACCGGAGTAAAAAATACAGGAAGAAGCTTGAAAATGCAGCACTTGCTTTACAACAGTCAGTATCTCTGTATCACCCAGGACCTGTAGCAAAAGATGAGGTTTACCTGCAAGTAGATGATGCAGATCATGGTCTTTTACATGACACTGAGGTGGAAGATGTTTCTAGTCCACTACATCCTAGATCCTCTTGTTCCATGTCCATTCTTGATCCCACACCTTCAGCCCATGATAATTCTGAAGAAATGAGTGTGAAGTCTGGGGCAAAGAAACTTCCTGAACTCAGTGAGAATAGTGCAGTGATTATTCATGTAGAAGATGAACTTACTTCACAAGATAGTCATATTAATCGACGTTCTGTTGGGAGTAAAATTAGTGGAGATTCTGCATATAGCAGGTAAGCAACCATATGTGTATTGAAAGTTGTTCAGTAAGAAAGGTAGGTATTCAGCTTATTCCCGCTCAGTAACTAGGAATAATATAACGAAGGATTTTTTTTTTGATTCCTAGTTAAATTAACATTAATCTCCAACTTATATCTAGGTCTTCAGAAAAATGTTTTCCCATGCAGTTTTGTAACCTGAATTGTATAATTAACTCATTTATTTCATGGTGACATACACATATCCTTGAGAATCCATTATTTCCTCACCTAGTCAGTAAATCATCTGCATTTTATGCAACCTGAAGGTTTGCGTGATGTTTGATTGTTGCGATGACAATGTAGTTGAGGATTCAGGCCTTCTGGGCTGTGATACTGTATCACTGGGCAAGTGGATACTGACATTTTGAAGGCACCATGGTCTGTATAGACATCAGGAACCACTTATCCGGCAACATGGCGTCACATAGCACAAGTTTATCTATGTGTTCAAGAAAGTCCATCACTGGACCCTGTCCTGAGGTGGATGAAGCCAGACCACATTTTTGCACCCTTTTTCATTAAGATGCATCTTCTCCTGCAGACCTAGGACTACAAATTAGTTTCTTCATTCCAGATTTCCTGCCGAATATTTTGTTTGTTTTTCTTGTGTATGCTGTGCACCCCATTCACTTCGTTGTCCTTGATTTGGCCGCTGAAATAATGTTAGATGAAGAATGCACAATTTGAAGCTACTTATTATGTTTTTTTCTCCTGCATTCTTTTTCTTTCTCTCCTTTAGGTTAACATATTCTCCTTTGTTCTCTGTGCTCAAACATTGTCAGTCTGTGTCTTCCTTTAGGGTGAGAGTCCAAGTTTCACACCTATACAAAATAGGCTGTTTAAAACCTGGCGAATTTAGTATGAAACTTGTTCACAATTTGGTTTTAAAATATCCTTGACTTTTTTGAAAAATGTGCATTTTGTCTGATCTGCACAGCTTGAATCGAAAGTCGCCATTGGCTGATGTTTGCTCCCAGGCACTGGAAAGACACTTGGAGATGACACTGGATGCTGATCACCGTTGTCTGAGTTCAAGTGGATCAGAATCGTCTCTTCCACCTCTCTCAACTGTGCAGGTTTGTACTGTCAAGTGCTGATAATGGAAAATTAATAATTGGTAAAGTTTTGTTACACTGTAACAGTTTTCATCTTCTACCAATATTGTGTCTGATATTTTCCTTTTTTTTTAGGTATATGTGATAAACATGACAGTTTGGTGGTTTGCTGTACTCTTTTTTTTACTAGTATGCTTGTCATCTTGCTGTCTGATTATTTATTTATTCTTTAACTTTAAGACTAGTGACAGAAGTAGGAATGAAACCCATGACTTCCTGAACGGCAGACTGGTACACTAACTACTGGACCATGGGGGCAGGCGTGAGAGTGAGTCACATAAAATACACCATTTTTCTACATTGTACACTCTACCAATTTTGTTTCCTTTCCAGTGAGCTTCAGATACATGTGTCTGAGAATGGTGTTTGCTATTTTGTTGAACATGCACATTTTAGTCCCATTGTTTTTCCTTGTGTTTCAGTCTGTTAGTAAGATGAAAGAGAGGTGGTAATGTAAGTTTTTAAAATCTCTGAAGCATGAAGATTGTTTTCCTCTGGAATGTTGTACTGTATAGTTTGGAAGAACTGTGCTGACATTTCAGAAGGATCTGATGCCTTATACATACATATGTATATAGGTATATACATTAATTAATCAATTATTTACATTACATTGCATATATATATATATATATATATATATTTAATGGATTCATAACTGTGTCATAAAGACAGTAGGATGTGGAACAAGTCATAAATACACAAATATACAAACATGTTTAAAAAATATTACAAATCAGCTTCACACATAAAAAATTCATCTACAGAGTAAAAGGAGTGTGTATGTAGGTATGTTCTTTAGGCTGCTGTAAATTTTGCCTTGTCATTCTTAAGGATTGTCACACTAAACATTTTTATGCCAGCATAGAATTATTTTTTTGAAAACAAGACATTTGGTCCATGAAAGTGATGCTTATTCCTTGTATGAATATTGTATATAGATCAGTTTGTGTGAAAAATTTCCTGATTATTGATAATGAAGTTCATTAATGAAAGTATATACTGGCATGGAACAGGCAGAATCTCTGATTGTTTGAATAGACTTGTACAAGCATTCTGGGTTGTGCATCAGCCATAATAATGATGATTTTCTTTTGTAAAGTGAAAATCTTCCCACTGTTGGAAGAGTTAGCCCAAAAAATTATTCCGCATTTTATAATAGAATGAAAGTATGCATAGTAAATTGATTTGAGAGTGTTAATGTTACTGGTATGGACCATCCACCTAACAGCATAGCATACTCCACTAAACTTAGGAATCATTTCCTCAATATGGTTCTTCCAATTTATGTGGTTATCAATTTATAAACCAAGAAATTTTGTATGTACTGTCTCTTCTATATACTTTTCTTTATAACCAGTATGTAATGCTGAATGTGATGAATTCTTTGTTATGAATTTCATTATATTCGTTTTATGTAAGTTTAGAACTAAATTGTTAGCAGGAAACCATTTAATTATATAAGAGAGAACTAAATTTGACACTGAACAGAAATCTTTGAAATTTCTGCTTGAAATTATGACACTATTCTCATCAGCAAATAATACTGGTTCTGACACAGCATTTATTCTCAGGGGGAGGTTATTTATATATATTATGAACAATAGAGGCTCTAGTTTTGATCCTCGGGGAACTCAGGCAACAGGGAAAATGAAATGTTGGTAGACTGCAGCCAGACTACTTGGTTGTACCTTCCAGAAGACATCCGTCTTTATAGCCACTGCTGTGAGAACCTCTGAATGTCAACATTTGTCAAACTGTAGATGTTACTAAATAATGTTGTTTCGGTAGGTAATGTTGGTTTTCTTGGTACAGGTGTCAAGGTATGAAGGCAGAAGTCCTTTGTTTCCTTTATCTTCACCGTCAGTGCTTCAGTCAAATACAGGTCAGCAGGCAGCACCAAAAATGTCAAAGTTCTGTCATGAATGTGGCTCAAAATATCCCATCACTCTGGCGAAGTTCTGCTGTGAGTGTGGGGTAAAAAGGCTGTTAATTTGATTATTCATGAAATTCATTCTGATCCAGTACAGCTTTTTTGCCTCATGTATGATGAATATAATACAAGCCCTGTGGGAGTTCCACTGTTTTCTATCTCAGAATGAAGTAGGACCTTCATAATTCTAATATTGCATTATTTATGTGATTTATATAAGAATATGACATGTGTATGATTAATCTCAGAAAGAAGTTTTTTTTTTTTTAAATTAAATTTGCTGTGTTTCCATCTTCATATATTATGCCTTATATTGTACAATATAGTAATGAAGAATCTGGATTTTCCAACAGTTTAGTATAAAATTTTATGAAAATCCGTCCAGTAGGAGCCAAGTTGATACATGCAGACAGACAGACATGACGAAGCTGAAAGTCACTTTTCATGACTGTGCAAAACTTGCCTCAGAACACTGTGGTGAGCAGCAAAACAGTAATAAACATGATATTGGAAACTGCTGTGCTTAAATAACTTGTGTTTATTAGAGAACACGTTAGTTGGTAGCCTGTATCCAGCATCAGCATGTTAATGGTATCAGTGCTGACAATTAAGGCTCTTCTATTTTGCATTCATGTGCAAGAACTGAAAGTATGATCAGCCGTGTAATACGTCTGTATAACATTTTGGAACATGATATGTGCCACAGACATCAAAAGGCTTATTAGATCTTTATATACCCTCCACAGAACATAACATAAAAGAAATTCTGAGATAAAAAGCATGAAACTTTTATAGTAATATTTTGTTGTCTCAAGTATATACCACTCTTGATTATAGACAATGGAGCCTAAATATTTTTAATTTGGAAGGAAGCAAAATAATTGCCTGCTTTTGTTTTGCATGAAACTCACATTAGGTGACCAATTTGCATAGCATTCAGTGGAGTTTGTGATTGTGTAAGCCATCATAACCTATTAGGGCATAGGTGGCCAGACTTTTCAACTCGGCGATCTACTCTAGAGACAGAAAATCTTTGCCATCTACCACAGTACATGATGTATTAGTATTAGGTCAACTAGGCAAAGAAATGTAAATAGCATATAGCATCAAACATATAGAAGAACAGTTGTTCCATATATTAACAATTGATCATTTTAAGTTAGAACAGTTTACCATAATTAAATGTGTTGTTCTTTAACCTTCCTATTGCAAAGCTCATGCATGGCACTGCATATCTTGTGATGACTTGCTGAAAGAGGGTTTATAATTACATAGACACAAGTGAAGGCAGTAATGTAAATGTTCATCAGTCAGATAGTTTTGGTATCTTGGTTTTATTATCTTTATCTGGGAGAAGGTTTCTTTGCACAGGTAAGTTGATCCAACAAATGCTGTCAATCGAAGAGCTTTTGATCATACTGAGGTGGCAAATAAATTTTGATAGGGACCAAAAAATGGCCACGATTGACCAAACAACTCATCACAGTCGACTGGTAGATTGCAATCAACTGTTTGGCCACCTCTTTATTAGGATAATGAAAAACAATGTGTTGTTGGTGTTTTGATCTGTTTGCTGGAGTGAGCAAAGTTTTGGTCATCTCTTTATAGTTTCTAAGGATTACGTGTATTACATTGTAATGCAAAACCATTTATACGTGATGGGAAAGCTGCTGATTTTGTAATGCCTGCATTTGGGAAGAAGTGTGATCTATGCTTGGGACACTAAGATACAATAACTGTGTTATTGCTGTTAATTTGGTAAGGCTGCAAACAAGGCACCATTAGCCCATTTATGAATGTCATTTTTTTATGTCTTACTTTATGAGGTTGATATTCTATTTGAAATATCTTTTAATCTTCTGAACTGTGTGGTTATACAGGTTTTGGAGTTTTTTTTGTTGTAATAGTTCTGGTTTATAAAGACCAAACATTAACTGTATTTGTAAGGTGCTAATATGGGTTTGTTTGCTGTACTACTACCAAATCTTACCTTTATGTATCATTGTGTGTAATCACAGCATTTACCAAAATCTCACATTTGTGAATTCTATGTAATTGAAAATAATGTTAATAGGACTAAAATCATTATAGAAAATAATATATTCAAAATAATTTGTGGTTACATGTGTGGCCATAATAAAAGTAATGTCAAGTAGCAAGAGGCAGAGGTATATACATAAAGCAGGATGTAACTAGGAATCAAAATGAGCCAAGCACATAAGGGTAAAAATGGAAATGATTGTTCCAGCTTTAACAAGACTGATATTAGATACTGATACACTTATCTGTTTTTTTTATTACTGTTTTCATTGTTTTTAAAGGTTTATGAGATATTTTCTGAATTACTATGAAACAGAGTAAAGAAGTTCCTTAGTTTTGGGACCAATTTTGTAGACCACAGCATCATCTTTCGTCACAGTAAAATTTTGGAAAAAGTGTGGATGTCATATATTCCATATCTGTTTAGCATTCCTGGTATATGTCAGAATTTGTGCAAGAATTTGTTGTTCATCGAACAAATGACCATTTTACAATTTGTTTTTTTTACTTTATTTATTAGGTTTCCTGATCATACTAAGTCATTTTTAAATAAAACTCACTAACATACTTTATAATTTTTTATATTCAAGCTGTTTTTTTATGATACTTTAATGGACTTACTATGTTACCAGTGTATAAAATTGGAGAGATTTCAGATGAAACATGTGAGAAGGTTATTATATGTCATGTGTTTTATACATTAGTTTTCAGGATGGTTTTAAATAATAAGTTTAGATAGTCACTTGTTCTTGCAATATCTCCTGTGTACTACTGTAGTTTATGAAATGAAAGAAGTGGCCAACAAGTTCAGTGTAATTAGTGTTAGAAGTCATGAAAAAACTTAATTTTTGAAGCTCTGATCTCTAGGTGCTTATTGGCATCAGTCTTATAGACATAGAAGTTCTGAGGGTGAAAAGGTTTAATTTTTTTTCTTATTCCTTGAACTAATGTTAAAATGTGCATATGAGTATAGTTTTATGAACTTGCTCTAATGCTCTTTCTCTGAATTACTAATTGAAGTCTGTAAATGATATTAATTCATTTTAAGATCTTTTAAGATCATTGATTAAATGATTCTGTCAAAGACAGGGATGGTCACATGGTCATCTGTTGGTTGTATTAGGCCTACAGAGTAATTTAAACATGATCCCTGATATTCTGTCAAATATGAAGGTCTGTTGGTCATATTTGGTCTACTAAGTAATTTAAACATGACTGCTGATATTCTGTCAAAGATGAATATTGTCAGAGCAGAAAATTGTCTTGTCTGAAATGATCTCATTAACAGTAAAGTGGCATAATTTTCATAATCATAATGGCATGTAGTTTCCACATTTCTGTTTTTGGTCAATGTATGCAAGATACAAACATATGCATTGCAAAAGAATAGATTGTAAATCGGGGAAAAATCTGGCCAGTTGCAACAGTTTAGGTTGTGTTTTCTGGTCCATGACAGCATGTAGTGTGGTAAGTGGTTACCAGCATTTTAGACTATAGTGTTGTGTCCAGTTATTTTCAAGTTGGAGGCAGCATGGTGCACTTACTATGTGGCATCAAACACAAAAGATCACAGTCTTCAGTTGTCACTTCTTAACTGATCAGTTTTGAGAGCAAAATGTACCATTTTGAACAGGGAGGTCTGAAGTGGGAAAGCAGGGAGAAGATACAGGTACCATTTCCATCGGTATGTTATGCAGTGTATCATAGTTTTACCCTTCTCTCTCTTGCCCCTTATCCCCACATTTATAAAGATGCTAATTTTATTTATATAAGTACATGAAATGCATTTTAGTGTAACTTGGTGGCCATTGTCATTGTGAAATAAACAAAGTACATATCAAAAGAGCAACTAAGAAATGTCTGTAGGCAGTAATATTTTATGTTGGTGTGGGAATTTTTATTGCTGCTATGCAAAGAAATGTATGTCACAAGAGGATTGCAATGAGATGTGGACTGGAAAGGTGCCTATCTCGTACATTACAGTAGTAATAATTTCAATTTTTAAGAACTTCTCACATGCCACTTTGATAATTATCTATCAGCCGAGGATAATCAAAGGGTTGCATTTTCTGTGTAAATGCATCTTAATTGTACTTACCAAATAATGCCTTAATGAAAAAGTAGAATGTAGTAAGGATGCTGACATTGTAATCTTTTACTATACAGTGATACCACTAGTTAAAAAGGTGCATGTTAATAGATCTTAAAATGATGCAAATGGTCTCTGAAGGGATGGTGCACACATGAAAAGGTTTTAGTATCTGTCGCCTCATTGAAGAGTTTAACCCTTAGGCGACTAATGTCATATATATAAATATATATGGAGCACCCATTCTTGATGTTTCTAGATCACACACAACGACGCAGCACAGTCGGTAGGACTCCTCTGGACGAGTGATCAGCTCGTCGCAGAGACCTCTACCTGACAACACACGACACTCACAACAGACAAATATCCATGCCACCGGTGGGATTCGAACCCA
>Ga0268261_10004727_pt1 | contig 10241 bp, 9 predicted proteins | sample TergutNc150P1_FD_190353 | JGI IMG/M metagenome (GOLD analysis project Ga0268261, IMG submission 190353) | Nasutitermes corniger P1 segment gut microbial community from laboratory colony in Florida, USA - Nc150 P1 (SPAdes) (version 2) | ecosystem: Host-associated > Arthropoda: Insects > Digestive...
GGCATGGATATTTGTCTGTTGTGAGTGTCGTGTGTTGTCAGGTAGAGGTCTCTGCGATGAGCTGATCACTCGTCCAGAGGAGTCCTACCGACTGTGCTGCGTCGTTGTGTGTGATCTAGAAACATCAAGAATGGGTGCTCCATATATATATGACATTAGTCGCCTAAGGGTTAAATTCTTAAAACAGAAAAACCACAACTTCAGCACAGTAATCCGTAATTTTCAAAACTGCACTTTAATCTGGACTTCTTAGCACTTTATTCTTGCTTGTAAGTCATGTGATATAAAGATACACAATTAACTTTCCACATTCCAAATTTAAAAGGATGTTGGTTTTGAATAATTTGTATTTATTCTGTGTAATAATATTCTCTGAGTCAGTTACTTGTGTTAAAATCAGAAACAAATTTTAGTGGTTGTCCTTTTAGAGTACGTACAATTATTACAGGCTGTTGCATGTATTTAATATTCTGCAAGTAACGTTGATTAATCAGGTGCTCTAATGACTAATTATGCTATATATGTTTTACTTGATATGTATTGTAGGAAATAACTGTTGTTAAATTTTACAGGTTTTGGTCTAAGTAATTTAATGCTGACTACCTCAAAACAATTGCTGGTCCCAGTGGCCGTGCGGTCTAAGCCGTAGGTCTGCGGTCGCTTGCCTGCTGAGATTGTGGGTTCAAATCCCACTGGGGGCATGGATGTTTGTCTGTTGTGGGTGTTGTGTGTTGTCAGGTAGAGGTCTCTGCGACGAGCTGATCACTCATCCAGAGGAGTCCTACCGAATGTGGTGCGTCGCTGTGTGTGATCTAGAAACCTCAAGAATGAGGAGGCCATGGCCCGCATTGGGTTGCAGCACCACCAAAAAAAAAAAACCCACAAAACAATTGTCACCTTATACATATACAGAATTGTGGGTGAATAGACACCAGCTGTGATCTTAGACATTAAAAATCCATATACTGTGTGTACATAGAATATTAAATTAAATTAATTTTTCATTATAATTCTAGATGCTTGTTTCCTACCAAAGATTGAGGGACCCTGTGAGGGCTATTACCCACATTGGTACTATGATACAGAGAGGAAACAGTGTGGACAGTTCATCTATGGTGGTTGTCTAGGCAACAACAATAGATTTGAAACAAGAGAGGAGTGTCAAGACCTGTGTGTAATTCCAGACACACTTGGTAAGTTTCATCAACCATAGTGAGTGTGCTGTAAGAATATTTGGGGTTTTTTTTTTAATCAATTTTGGTGCCTATATAAGTCAACAGGATTTATTGCAGCCTAAAGTACAGTCATGGAGATGGTTTGAGCTATCCAGTTACAGGCTTGAAAAAACCCAAAGGGCTCCAGGAGGTTAAGGCTCCCAGAACTTCTAGACAGTCAGCACATGAAGGTGGTCAGGTTGTCATCCATACACAGTAGACACCTCTATCCTCCAGGAGATATTCCTGATACTCATTTCTGTTAGAGGCTGAGTCGACTCCAGGGCCGTAATGGCAGCAGGAAGGATTAAGCCAATGAAAAACGCAAATGACCCCATCAGGAATTGAACCTACAACCTTACTACTTGTAGCACAGTGCCTCAACCAACTGTACCACTGTATACTCCACAATCATAGAGATGAGCTCTGTAAAACTGGTCTTCAGAATAGGTTCTTTCTCCCCTTTTCCACCTGATGTTGTGCAGTAGCCAAAAAAACTAGTCAAGCTGAAAACATGTTTTATGATTAGCATTATAGAATTCACTTCTCCCTGTTTGAATTTGAATAAGTGTAATTCATATGTAAAGCTGATTATGGTCTCACACTGCCAGATGAAGCTAGGCCATTTGCTGTCTGGCTGTTCTTGTGTTTCTTAATGATACTGAGCAGGACACAGAGCTGCTCACATGATCATTTCCTTCCTATATATACAGAGTCACATAAATTTAGAAAGCTTAATTATTTTTGTCCTGAGGATAGCCAATTCTACACAACAGTAAAAGCTGCCATGTCTGGGACTGGATGATGCACAAAGATTTCTTAACCAAAAATTGACTAAGATGCCCATTAAATTTCACTGTTCCATAAACTGGTAGCACCCATAACTGATTCTGAAAGTTTGGTTATTAGTTACTGGTGCCAGGTTTGTGTTTTTAAAATATATATACAACATTTCAAAAATAGTGAAAAAAAATGCAATAGAAAGTGCACCAAGGAAAACAGGCTGGTTATCAAGTGATAAATCAGAGGGTTAGGTCTGTCCTTCAGGTTGCTAGGTATACTAAGATTCACAATCAGTATAATATTCTAATATCCAGAAAATCATGACATCCAGCAACCCATGGGCCCCAGAGGTGCCAGATATAACAACTTTTACTTTATTGGGTTGCAAGAAAAACTTTCTTTTGAAAATAGTTTTTGTTCTAGAATTTCACTATAAATCTTTTAAATTATAGCTGTTAACACTAAATGGGAAGTTTGTAGTTTTTCTCTTAGTAAAAGCAAAATTCCATGCATTATTGGAACCAGACTGTGACCATGTTGACAGGAGTCTGCTAACAGACCCTCTACTCAGCCATTTTAATTCAACCGCTTCATCATTACTTTAATTTAAACTTTTTCTTAATTTTGCCCTGTCTTCTACACCAAAATCTTCATTTCACTATAATAACACTGGTATGCAGTACCAATTATGCAGTTCTTCACTACAGGTCCTTTTTATATCCTATTAGAGTGTAATTTCCTAGTGTTTCATTACTTAAATATCATATTCTTTCCCTTTGAATTTTAAAAATCTTAATTTTATGCCTAGAAGACATAAACGAATTACTGACTCTGTGTTTTGTTGTGTAGTACTTTTTTTTTTCCCCTTAGAATCTTGTGATATTACATCTGTATAGATCACATTTAGTTTTCGGAAGTGAAGAAGTCTGGGGGGAAGGGGGACATTTCAATTTCATATTTCTCTATGGTATACAGTTTGACTGAGGAATTGGAAAATCAGTGCAGTATTCTGTACACTGCAGATGTGTGTGCGCAACCCAAGACTGTGGGACCCTGTCGAGGGAACTTCTCTCGCTGGTATTATGACCAAGATTTGCGTATGTGTCAGGAGTTCGCTTTTGGTGGCTGCCATGGTAACAGGAATAACTTCCTCACAGAATCAGAGTGTCACCATCAATGTTTGCAGCCTGGCAGAAGTCGTGGTAAATGCTAAGTTACTCAATAACTTACATAATTTACAATAGTATATAAGTGTTTGTAGCATTATATTTATAGACTTCACCTTGTCTTAAGCCTAGATTATCATCATCATTGCCAGTGAACTGCTGAGACCTTCCACCAACCTCAGCCACTGCCTAACGCTATCATCACTTACCATCCACTGTAACTTACTACCAACCGTCACTTGCCACCCATCACCATTCACCACCCACTACCACTGACCATGCACCACCACTTACCACCAGCTACCATTTGCACAAAACACTTATTACTACAAGCAAATTTCTTACCACCCAACACCATTTACCACCAACTACCACTTACCACCTACCACTACTTACCTCCCACCACCATCTACAGGTCACCATGACTTACCATTTGCCAATTATTTATATACTTATTTATTCATTTCATTAAATATTTACTAGCATGCTGTTTGCTGTTATTGCTGTGGCATACCAGTTGGCCTCCATCTTTATGCTGGTAAATGTGATGGAGCACTTGAAAACTAAATTATTGCTGTTTGACATGAGAATTTTCTGTAATTTGTGTTAGGTTAGGTTCCTGGATTACCCACATTTTATTGTATACCAGTTTTATCTGTTTTTTCTTAATTTTTTTTTCCACTCCTTTGTCCTACAGTTTAAATTACCTGGGCTGGACACAGTGTCTCACTGATGCCTTGTGAGTCACATCTTAAAATTTTCATTATCTCAGTCATCTAAACTTTACTTCAGTTATGACTGAAAAAATTTATGACTGATTTGACTGTCAGTCCTCTTGAGAGATGAAAGATTATTTACTACTGAAATGTTCATTTGTTGTTTAATACAATGTTTGGTATTATCCTGCAGGGTGATTTACTGATAATTAGCAATATCGATATCTGTGCTAATTGTAGCGTTGTGTTTTACATAAGCTTTTTAAACCGTTTAGTTAACTGTGTCTCAGAATTTTACTGCTGACTATAGGCTGCCTTAGGAGAAGAACTGTTATGAGGAAGATTGCTCCTAACAGAATCTGCAGGGAAAATTTGTAGTCTTTGTATGAGTAATTCATGGTTATTGCTTACAATGGAACAGTGTTTGGTATAGCACAATTGTTACTGCAGTGACAGTGGTGATGTGAGGGGTTATTTTGGTTGTTGTTGTTGTTGTTGTTGTTGTTGTTGTTGTTGTTGTTGTTGTTTTTGTTTTTGTTGTGTTGTCATTGTTAATGATTATGATGGCTCAATTGCAGTTTCTTTATTTGTTCCATGAATCCATAATGGTCAACAAAGCCCTTGGATGTAGAACTTGTCAAATGTACATGTAATTGTTCTGTATACACATAAAAAAACATAGAACTAGTTATCATGTTTACCTTAATATAACTTCAAGAGGGGGAGATGGTAATCACATTCAGTAAAAACACGAACACCCTTTTTCATTGTCATCACCACCGCCATTATCATCATTAGTATCAGTATAATTATAGTCCTCATTATTACTTTTGATGGTTCCTTTCACAGCTGTTATAATTTAATAGAAGAAGTTGGAAAGGAACACACAGCATCACAATTATGATGCATTTGCTATGTTCTTGCTTCAACAATTTTGAATGCTGCTGCACGTGGATAGACAAACGGAAGGACAGACAGATGAACAGACATGGTATAACAGATAGACACACTTTTGCCAAGTATATTTGAATGCGCCAAGAAACAGTAACTATATTTGACATTAAATTGACCACATTTGTGACAAGATTGTGTGAAGGAGAGAATAACCAGTAGCATGCCAGTTTGTTTTCCTCTTCACCACATACTTTGTTTCAGCAGTAATGGATAATTGTGCTCTTCCTAAGGACATGGGTCCTTGCCCAGGTGCTATTCTTCGCTGGTACTATGATGCCACAGAGCAAAGTTGCAAACAGTTCATGTATGGGGGTTGTCAAGGCAATGGAAACAGGTTCAAAACTGAAGCAGAGTGCAAGAGCAAATGCCACGTTTCAAGTCATGCAAGGTTCAGAGGTATTAAATGTCTCATGGTCTTCTGTTCTTCAGTGGGTGTTGCCTTCTCTTGGTGCCAAGACCTCTGTAGAACTTACAAATAATTTTATGTAAATATGTGAATCACTGAACTCATTCAGAAGCTGTGCATGAAATGGTGTTTTTTACCCCTGTGTGATTATTAGGTGGCTGTACAGATTTTGTGAATTTCTTTGTGATAGCTGTAAACCTTCCCATTTCATTATGGTGTCACACATAATCTTACACAGTACCTATGGACAATAAGTATGGCATGAAATATTCAGGTTACCGGTATACAAGTCCTTCCTCATTCTGTCCAGGCATAGTTTGAGGTTATGCTCTGAAATGAGCCATGATAACCTCCTTTCAACTCTTTATTGGCTCACCATTCACAGTTGTCATTGCATCACACTGAACACTATATAACACAGCATTACTACATATTCAATGCACGAATCAACTTTGTCTGTAATCAAGTATATACACACCTAAACTTCATTTGATACCTGGAGCTGGGCACAGAAAGAGGAGAGTTCTAAAAATTTCATTTTTTGTAAATAAATATTGCAAGCCTTTTTATTTTTTGAAATCATTGTAAAATAAAATGTATTTTATTTTTAACTTGAAACACAGAAATCTTATGTGGGAGAAGATTATATTTGTTGCACATTTCCCTTCAGAGGTCTTTAAAATCAATTATACCTATAACAGCAAGTTTTAAAAGGATTACAGTGTGTAAATACTGTACTTGAGCTAATTCCTTTCAACATATATTCAGACATGTTATATAATGGGTACTGTAGAGTTCAGTAAATATAAAATTGGATGTTACTTTCTGTTGTAACCACCAGTTTCTTTTGAGAAATTAGTTTAGTTTGCTTGTCTTGTGTTCTGTAACCTTTTATTTGCCAGATTTACAGAAAATAATTATTTAAAAGGTTGGGAGATCAAATACTTGAAACCTACACTTGTTAAAAAAAAAGTCTCTGATATCTTTTTCAAGATACAGGTAGCAACCAGATTTTTGTTCTGAAGAAATTTCTCAAAAGGTAACAGGGAGTACAATGTGTCATCTCCGAGGTACAATCAGGTATACAAAAGTAATCAGAACACTTGGATACAAAAAGCTGGTTTTAGACAATAACTTAAGTGTAAGACAGATATGATGGAAACTACATATAGCAGAAAGTGGAGAAGGGAGAAATAATATGAAATACAGCCCCTGATAATTATTCATGTTTCTGCTTCTTTATGGTAGTTCTGTTGATCACATGCTTCAAGTTTTATATCTGTGTATATCTAAAGAGATTGGAGTCAGTGTTTGTAAATTGCTTCATCACGATTCCTGTGCTGTTTTACCATGTATATAACTGTAGTAGCGCATGATTCCGTCTTTGGACCATTTATATGCGTGTCTTATGCATCAGTCTTTTATACAACAACTTCTTTGTACATATGAGGTTCTCTGTTACATGTTCTAGTACTTGGTATGTACGGGCATACAGGCAACTATGGTTTCTTATTTTCAGTGCTCTGGTATTGTTTCTGCAATTGAGCTGGTGGCCCAGTGCTTTGTGGATTGTGCATACATGTTCTAACTACTTCAATAGGTGACGGTTGATGAATCTGTTGGTTGAGGTCTTGTCATAAGTTTGCTTTGTGTTTCTTATTTATTTTTCAGTGAACTGACAGGAATTATCATATACTGTAAAATGTGTTGTAAATATGTTCTTTGTGTTTCTCACCACAGAAAATAGTTTTATTAAAATCTATCTGGTTTCCATCATCATGTGTGATTGACAATGAGTGACAGAGTGTGTTCTGATTTTAAATTTTTAATTGCAATACATAGGAACTATATAATACAAGGTTTATATAAATGTAATTTTGAGGTGGATTTTGAAAATGTATATTTTACAGCACTATTGAATGCATATAATATTTGTATTGTAGGCACCTGCTTTGTGTCTTTGGTTGTGTCAGTGGCAGCTGATGAAATAATTCAATAAGCATGTGTTCCATGTATGATCTGGATAGCATGATATGACAGACACAGTTTTATCCCTTCGTTTAGCATGGACATGTTGGATTGTTTTAACTGATTTTTAAGCTTTTACAATGATTTGTTGTTATTTTTAAGTCAGTGTTGTGTTTCAGCATGATGTGGAAGCAGGCTGTATTATTGATGTTTCATAGAGATATGCTGCCTCCATCTTCAGGGTTAACAAGTGCTAGTAAGCTTCAATACTAGCTGCCCTCTCCCTTTGTGTCTTGGAGGACCACACCTGCCTGTACATGAACCACATTCCTGTCATACGCTCTTCAACCCTGAAAATGGAGGCAGCATATTCATCTAAGATGACAGCAACACAACCCACTTCCAGTTGCCACCAAAAACAGGATTTACATTAATATTGAATTAGTTAAGGACACTAATATAAATGGGGTCATTCAGTTTGAAACATTGTATTTGCCTTATAAGGATATTATATTTTAATTATGTGTAATCTATTATAATTCTTGTTTGCATGTACAGGGAGCATGTTGGTGTAATGTGATGAATCTTGACAAGATATGTAACATCTGAGATCTTGTTGTAACCTACCTCATATAAAGACAACAATCTTATTCACCAGCATGCCAACACAATTTATACATTAGCTGACATCTTATAAGTACTAATGAAATTGAAAAACTTAAGCTGTATCTCATTGTGTGGCACATTTGAAAAAGTCAAGGCCAGAACCACAGTGTAACATCCCAGAACACTTGGATCTTTAACATGTGTTTATAAAGTAATGTACCACATGGGTACATTTATGAAAATATATTTCATTTATGGAATATTGGTTACCTGCACACTTACTTCAGAAGTTTACAGGAATATTAATTTCATTACACAAGCTTAACTTCTGCTTCTAAAGTAAAGTACTTTGGTGATTTTCTTGGATATAATACTCAGGTATTGGATTCCAAATTTTGAGGCAATGTAGTGGTCTCAAAATGTCTGCTTCGACATTTTGACCCCTGAAGATAAGGTCACTACACTGCCTAGAAATGCTTGAATCTGATTACCCATTGACTCATATCCAAGAAGAATGGAATCCTGGGCTACACCACTGTGGAAACCTCAGAACCCACAGACTGTATGTTGACAGGCTAGGAAAGTGGGTCTCACATACATGTAGTAGTTGAATGTTATAAATGATTAATACATTTGACATGTCTAGAAATGTGACCTTTTGAAGTCACTTACCACTGCATGCACAATGCCTCAAACTTTGAATAGTCAGAGGGGTTCTAAATATTAAGGAAATGGCAGAATCTCAGTTGTTATATCTCATGACTTCTGAGCATTGGCTGAAGCTGATATTTTCACAGTTGAACATCACCGTGTGTTATATCCTTTCTTTGCATGTCCTGTGGTGTTCTACATCCTTTGCATGTCTTGTAATTAATTTAGTTATAAATGGTTGATTATATGTTGCTTACTGGCAGATTATTGTGCATTACCGCGGGATCAGGGAAATTGTACTGAGCGCCTACCTCGATGGTTCTTCGATGCTTCAGAAAACAAGTGCATGCCATTCTATTACAGTGGGTGTGAAGGAAATAATAACAGGTTTGAGACTCAGGAGGCATGTGAAACTGATTGCCCTTCTAAAGTGGGTGAGTTTCTCAAGTGCTACTGCTCTTTATGTACTGTAGTGCCTGAAGTGGGGTAGGACTGTAGTGTCACTGACTTGCATGTTTTAAGTTTATTAGTCGAATTTGTGTAATGGATTGCTAAGAAAATCAGTTGTTTAAAAAAGATGATAAAATTTGTGCAATTAATATTTGATCTGTGAAGTTTAATATTTGCATGATATACATCTTGCTGTTAAGTAATTCTCTATATTTTTATATTCAACAATGAAAGTAAGCAGAGAAGGCTAATTATATTCAGCAGTTAATCTAAATATAGAATTTATTTTTATGCAGAAACAACACACAAACTGTGAATGTTTATTTTCACTGAATTATTGTTTGAAGCTAAGAGTGTTAAAATATATAGTTGCCCACTTTATATTCATTTATTACATTATGCTTTGAGCTGCTGAAGCCAGCCTGGTTACAAATGGTGTTTGTTAGGCGAAGCGCGTAATGAAATGAAGTTTTATTGTGTGCAGAAGTTTATTTTTTTTTTAATATTTTATCCTCTATTTATTGGCCTAAATATATTACTTTGTTTTATGTATGATGAAGCATATTTCTCATTTTATATGCTTCCTGTAAGTCCAACTTGTATTGCTTCTGAACTTATTAACCCAAAAGAATGAATGTATGAGTACATTTAATAGGTGGAGTGCAAGAGCCAGAAATTAGTGTTTGCTTTTTTTAAAAACGTGCATTAATTTTGTCTGGGTCCCACAGAATGAATCTTAAGGAGAAGGCCGTAAATGAAAGTAAACAGTAAATGTGGAACTTGTTCTGTTTTTTAATATAGCATGATTTTAAACAATTATTGGTTCTCTCAAATTTATTTATAGCCAGGAGGAAGATATAAGTTTGACATATGATTGGATACTGTATTTTCTCATGTAATTTTTTACATTGTGTAACGACCACACCATGCAAAATGAAAGGTAGTTTTTTGTGCCACATAATTACCCATCATTTAGATCTGCATGATGCTTATCAAGGTTTATTCTGCAGTCTCCCTTCCATTTCTGCACCCACCCTTGCTCCTTGGACTGATCTGATTTTATGCAAGAAATAGTTAATTTTTAATCAAAATTATTGTTGTATTGGAGACAAAAATTTTCTACTTAAATCTGCATATCTAAAGTCACCTGGGGAGACTCTTTACTGTGTTGCAAAACAATGCATTAACCCTTAAAAGCCTGAATTAAATCCCATCTGCTATTTGCTGGCATTATTAGGAGCTCACCATTTTCTCCACGTTAGCAGGATAAGGGTTAAATTATTAACCTTTAGGCGACTAATGTCATATATATATGGAGCACCCATTC
>Ga0268261_10004728_pt1 | contig 10240 bp, 6 predicted proteins | sample TergutNc150P1_FD_190353 | JGI IMG/M metagenome (GOLD analysis project Ga0268261, IMG submission 190353) | Nasutitermes corniger P1 segment gut microbial community from laboratory colony in Florida, USA - Nc150 P1 (SPAdes) (version 2) | ecosystem: Host-associated > Arthropoda: Insects > Digestive...
AGCACACATAATCTGAAGTTCGAAATTCAATACTCTTTTATCATGTGTTTTCGCAAGTCTTGTTTTGAAAACATATTCCAAACTGATACCCTCAATCTAACGGTCAAATACTTGTCGTAGATTTGTGGCAATAAACATTCATGTAAGTGGCTAGGAAGCGGTCATTTCTGCAAAATTACCGATCAGACTTTCGACAAATAGTTCTACCTTTTGCCGCTAGGATCTCTGGCATCTTTGCAGAAGTAGAGACACCTGGCGACGAAAGTTGGAACCACTAACATATTGCCCAGGATGCAGTGTACCAGATACATATCGTTGTCGTGTCGTCGGCTATTGTTCTTGCCTTACTCGCCATTGTGCTATATAGTAATGAATGTATCTGTGTCAGTCGCGCATGCACGTGTTACATTACTTAACGCGAGTCGTGAATGGTACTCATATACTAAACAAGTAGGCTGTATTTTGATTGTTGATACACGAACGCTTTCAGTTTGCCGAACGCACGTACAGAGACTGCCTTCAATACCGATGAGTTGCATGTCAAGCACTAAAACACTTTCTTCATCACTCGTTCATATTACATACAATTAGTCAGTGAGCAAAACGTAATACACGAATATCTTAATTTTGCCCAAATTATGTTTAAAACAATATTCAGAACAGATGAATTATATGTTTAATGCTCATACACGAATTTCAACACTTGCATCTTAAAAAGCTTTGTCACGTGTATGTCGAATGACTAGCGCCTAAACACGAACTCTTTGAGGTGGATTTAACCTTGTTTGTAGACTATATTCAGCAAAGTTAAGGTGCAAGTTGTTCGTAATGATACGAATTTCAAGTCATGCCAAACTCTTGATCCTGACAATGCAGTTTCATTGTAGATAGATTGCCTTTAAACATGCTTCAACACTTTTAGAGCGAAATGTATCTAGACCACTTTCAGCACAGAATAGTTTTAGTTGGTGCAAGTTAGGTTTTAGTCACTTATTCAGTACACCTTGGCTGAATGTCGAGCGAATTTATCTTTAGAGTCTTTCATATACACACTAAAACTTGAGGTCGGCGTCAGAAATGATCTTATTTAGTTGCCTCAAGTCATAATTCTCGATCAATTTCTGCATAGTTAGACTATATTTAGAGCGCCAATACACGAATTTCTTCAGTTGGCGCATTACATAATACGAAGCCAAACGTGGTTTAGATAATCTGTCAATGTCACCGTTGTTCCCTTGTCGTAGATTTGTGGCAAGAAACATATACATAAATGGCAAGGAAGCAGTCATTTCTCTAAAATTACATTACAAACTTTCGACAAATAGTTCCAAATTTAACCGCTACTTTCTCTGGTGTCTTTGCAGAAGTAGAGCCTCCTAGCCACGAAAGTGGGAACAACTAAGAACTTGTCCAGGATGCACTGTACCGGAACCGTAACGGTCTCCCCTCTGGGCTATTTTCGTGTCTAACTGGCCTTAGACAGCTATATACTAATGAAACAAAATCTAGGTCCCGTATACACGTATTTCATTATTTAGCTCTAGACGTGTATGGACCTCATATATTGTACTAATACGCTGTAATTCCAGCGTTAATACACGAACATCTTCAGTTGGCCGAACTCATGTATAGTTACTGTTTTGATTACCGATGAGCTGCATGTCAAGCCCTAAGATTATTATTTCATCTCTATTCGCGAGTCATGTTTCCAGTTCATATTCAATACAGATAGACAGTAATCCAAGCGTAAACACACAGAATCCTTGATTTGGCGCAAGTTATCTTTAAACCCATATTCGGACCTGATATGCCGTATATCGAATGCCAATTCACGAATTTCATCTCTTCCAGTGAATCATGTTAACAGGAATTTTCACAGTATCTTGTACATCAAAGGATTAACACGTACTCTGTGAGGTGGAATAAATCATTTTGTAACCCATATTCAGCACAGTTAAGGTGCAAGTTGTACGTAATTGTACGAATTTCATCACTTGCCAAAGACTTGATCTTGACAATGCTCAGTACAGTTTGGTTGTAGGTAGATTGACATTAAAATGATTTCAAGACATATAGCCCGATAAGTTTAGAGATCACTTTCAGCACAGAATTGCTTTAGTTGGTGCAAGTTAGGTTTTAGTCACTTATTTATTACACATGTCGAACGCATATATGTTTAGAGTCATTTATCGACAAATTAAAGCATCATGTCGCGCGTCAGAAAGGATGATATTAAGTTGACTCAAGTCATAATTCTCGACCATTTTCTGCAAAGTTACACTTAGTTCCAGCGCTGATACACAAATTTCTTCAGTAGGCGCATTACATATTACGATTCCAAACGTAGTTTAGATAATCTGTAGATCGAACATCAATATACCTTTAACGTAAGACATGATTTGAACACATATTCCTAACATAACATCAATGTCACCATCGATACCTTGTCATAGATTTGTGACAAAAAACATGTCATTAAATGGCGAGCAAGCGTTTATTTCTGCAAAATTACATGACAACCTTTCCACAAATAGTTCCACCTTTTGCCGCTAGGTTCTCTGGCGTATTACCAGAAGTAGAGGCCCCTGGCGACAAAAGTGGCAACCAGGATGAAGTGTACCAGATCCGTAACGGTCTCTTTTCTGATCTACTGTACATGCCCTACTAGCCTTAGTGAGCTACATGCTCTTCAATGAACCTAATGTCCGTCCCGTTTACACGTATTTCATTATTTAGTGCGCGACGTGTATTGAGCCCATATACTGATCTAATAGACTGTATTTCAAGCGTTAATAAACAAACAATTTCAGTTGGCCGAACGCATATACGGAGACTGTTTTGATTACCGATGAGTTGCATGTTAAGCTCTAAGAAAATTATTTCATCTCTATTCGTGAGTCACGTTTCCGGTTCATATTCAATACATATAGACAGTAAGCGAAGCTTAAACACACAAAATTTTTGATTTGACGCAAGTTAAGTTTCAACCAATATTCATAGCAGATAAGAGGTATGTCGAATGCCAATACACGAATTTCATCACTTGCAGTGAATCGTGTTAAAAGGATTTTTTACAGAATAGCTGTATAACAAGCGCTTAAAATCTTTCTCTGTAAGATGGGTTAAATCATTTTTGTAGCAAGTATTCAGTACAGTAAAGGTGCAATTTGTTCGTAATTATATGAATATCAACACTTGTCAAAAGCCTTGATCCTGACAATTTACTAAGCAGCTTGGTTGTAGAGAGATTGCCATTAAACTGGTTTCAACAATTTCAGCGCGAAACGTTTCGAGTCAATTTTCAGCTCAGAATTGCTTTAGTTGGTGAAAGACACGTTTTAGTCACTTTTTCAGTACACCTTGGCTGCATGTCGAGCGCATATAGGTTTAGAGACATGTCGCGCGTCAGAAAGGATCTTACGAAGTTGGGTCAAGTCTTAATTCTCGATCATTTTCTGCAAAGATGTACTGTAGTCCGATCGTCAATTGACGAAATTCTTCTGTTGGCGTAATTCACATTACGAAATCATACGTAGCACAGATCATCTGAAGTTCGAACTTCAATACCCTTTTATCATGTGTTGTCGCAAGTCTTGTTTTGAAAACTTATTCCTAACTGATAACCTCAACGTCACCGTCAATCACTTGTCGTAGTTTTGTGGCAATAAACATTCATGTAAGTGGCTATGAAGCGGTCATTTCTGCAAAATAAACGATCAGACTTTTCGACAAATAGTTCTGCCTTTTGCCGCTAGAATCTTTGGCATCTTTGCAGAAGTAGAGGCACCTGGCGACGATAGTTGGAACCACTAACATATTGCCCAGGATGCAGTGCACCAGATCCATAAATTTGTTGTGTCGTGGGCTATTGTTCTTGCCTTATTCGCCATAGAGCTATATAGTAATGAATGTATCTATGTGTCAGTCTCGTATGCACGTGTTACATTACTTAACGCGATTCGTGTATGGTGCTCATATACTAAACAAGTAGCCTGTATTTCGATTGTTGATACACGAACGTTTTCAGTTCGCCTAACTCACGTACAGAGACTGCGTTCAATACCGATGAGTTGCATTTCAAGCCCTAAAACACTTCCTTAATCACTATTGGCGTGTCATGTTTCCAGTTCATATTACATACAATTAGTCAGTGAGCCAAACTTAAATACTCGAATAACTTAATTTTGCCCAAATTATGTTTAAACCAATATTCAGAACAGATGAATTGTATGTCTAATGCCCATACTAGAATTTCATCACTTGCATCTTTACAAGCTTTGTCACGTGTAGGACAAATGACTAGCGCCTAAACACGAACTCTTTGAGGTGGATTTAATCTTTTTGTAGTCTATATTCAGCACGGTTAAGGTGCAAGTTGTTCGTAATTATACGAATTTCATGACTTGCCAAACTCTTGATCCTGACAATGCAGTTTGATAGTAAATAGATTGCATTAAACATATTTCAACAATTTTAGAGCGAAACGTTTCGAGACCATTTTCAGCACAGAATATTTTTAGTTGGTGCAAGTTAGGTTTTAGTCACTTATTCAGTTCACCTTGGCTGCATGTCGAGCGAATTTATGTTTACTGTCATTTATATACACACTAAATTTTCATGTCGGCGTCAGAAATGACCTTATTAAGTTGCCTCAAGTTATAATTCTCGATCATTTTCTGCAAAGTTAGACTATATTTAGAACGCCAATACACGAATTTCTTAAGTTGGCGCAGTATATATTACGAAGCCAAACGTGGTTTAGATAATCTGTAGATCGTACAACAATAGTCTTTTAAAGCGATACATGTATTTAACACATTACCAACATAAGGTCCATGTCACCGTTGTTCCCTTGTCGTAGATTTGTGGCAAGAAACATACACATAAATGGCGAGGAAGCAGTCATTTCTCTAAAATTACTTGACAAACTTTCGACAAATACATCCAACATTAGCCGCTAGGTTCTCTGGCGTCTTTGCAGAAGTAGAGCCACCTAGCGACGAAAGTGAGAACAACTAAGAACTTGTCCAGGTTGCACTCTACCGGAACCGTAACGGTCTCCTCTCTGGGCGATTGTTCATGTCTAACTGGCCTTAGAGAGCTATATACTAATGAAACTAAACTTCGGTCCCGTATACACGTTTTTCATTATTTAGCTCTATATTGTACTAATACGCTGTACTTCTAGCGTTAATACACGAACATCTTCAGTTGGCCGAACTCATGTATAGTTACTGTTTTGATTACCGATGAGTTGTATGTCAAGCTCTAAGATAATTATTTCATCTCTATTCGCGAGTCCTGTTTCCAGTTCATATTCAATACAGATAGACAGTAAGCCAAGCGTAAACGCGCAACTTACTTGATTTGGCGCAAGTTATTTTTAATCCCATATTCAGACCTCATATGCGGTATATCGAATGACAATTCACGAATTTCATCACTTCCAGTGAATCATGTTAACAGGCTTTATTACAGAATCCTGTATATCAAACGCTTAACACGTACCCTGTGAGGTGGAATAAATCATTTTGTAGCCCATATTCAGCACAGTTAAAATGCAAGTTGTACGTAATTATACGAATTTCATCACTTGCCAAAGTCTTGACAGTGACATTATTTGTGCCGTTTCAAGTAGGTAGATTGCCGTTAAACAGATTTCAAGACATTTAGCGCGATACGTTTCGAGACCACTTTCAGCACAGAATTGCTTTAGTTGGTGCAAGTTAGGATTTAGTCACTTATTTATTACACTTTGACTGCATGTCAAGCGCATATATGTTTACAGTCATTTATTAACACACTAAAAGCTTCATGTCGCGCGTCAGAAAGGATCTTATTAATTTGACTCAAATCATAATTCTCGACCATTTTCTGCAAAGTTAAACTTAGTTCTAGCTCTAATTCTCAAATTTCTTCAGTAGGCGCATTACATATTACGAATCCAAAAGTAGTTTGGATAATCTGTAGATCGAAAATCAATATTTTTTAACGCAAACATGATTTGGACACATATTCCTAACCTATCTTCAGTGTCACCATCGATCCATTGTCATAGGTTTCTGGTAAGAAACGTGTCCTTAAATGGTGAGCAAGCGGTCATTTCTGCAAAATTACATGACAACCTTTCCACAAATAGTTCCACCTTTTGCCGCTAGGTTCTCTGGCGTTTTAGCAGAAGTAGAGGCACCCTGCGACCAAAGTGGGAACCAGGATGAAGTGTACCAGATCCGTAACGGTCTCCTGTCTGGGCTACTGTCCATGCCCAACATGCTATTCAATGAACCTAATGTCGGTCCCGTTTACACGTATTTCATTATTTAGTGCGCGACGTGTATCGAGCTCATATAATGATCTAATAGGCTGTATTTCGAGCGTTAATAAACGTACGCTTTCACCTGGCCGAACTCATGTACGGAGACTGTTCTGATTACCGATGCGTTGCATGTCAGACTCCAAGACAATTATTTCATCTCTATTCGCGAGTCATGTTTCCGTTCCATATTCAATAAATATAGACAGTAAGCGAAGCGCAACCACACAAATTTTTTGAGTTGGCGCAAGTTAAGTTTGAACCCATATTCATAGCAGATAAGAGGAATGTCGAATGCCAATGCACGAATTTCATCGCTTGCAGTGAATCGTTTTTTTGCAGATTTGCTCTATATCAAGCGCTTAAAATCGTTCTTTGTAGGATGGGTTAAATCATTTTTGTAGCCCGAATTCAGCACAGATGAGGTGCAAATAGTTAGTAATTATATGTATATCATCACTTGTCAAAACCTTGATCCTGACAATTTACTAAGCAGTTTGGTTGTAGATGGATTGCCATTATACTGATTTCAACGAATTTCTGCGCGAAACGTTTCGAGACCATTTTCAGCTCAGAATTGCTTCAGTTGGTGAAAGACATGTTTTAGTCACTTATTCAGTACACCTTGGCTGCATGTCGAGCGTATGTATGTTTAAAGACATTACGCGCGTCAGACGGGATCTTCTGAATTTGGGTCACGTCATAATTCTCGATCATTTTCTGCAAAGATGTACTGTAGTAAGATCGTCAATTGACGAATTTCTTCTGTTGGCGTAATTCACATTACGAAATTAAAGGTAGCACAGATAATCTGAAGTTCGAACATCAATACTCTTTTATCATGTGTCGTTGCAAGTCTTGTTTTGAAAACATATTCCTAACTGATAACCTCAACCTCACCGTCAATTATTTGTCGTAGATTTGTGGCAATAAACATTCATGTAAATGGTTAGGAAGCGGTCATTTCTGCAAAATTACCGATCACACTTTTCGACAAATAGTTCTACCTTATGCCGCTAGAATCTCTGGCATCTTTGCAGAAGTAGAGGCACCTGGCGACGAAAGTTCGAGTCACTAACATATTGCCCAGGAGGCAGTGTACTAGATCCATAACCTTGTCGTGTCGTGGGCTATTTTTCTTGTCTTACTCGCCATAGAGCTATTTAGTAATGAATGTATCTATGTGTCAGTTCCGTATGCACGTGTTACATTCCTTAACGCGGGTCGTGTATGGTGCTCGTATACTAAACTAATAGACTGTATTTCGATTGTTGATACACGAACATTTTCAGTTCGCCGAACTCACGTACAGAGACAAGCCCTAAAACACTTCCTTCATCACTATTCGCGTGTCATGTTTAGAGTTCATATTACATACAATTAGTCAGCGAGCAAAACGTAAATACACGAATATCTTAAATTCGCCAAGTTATGTTTAAACCAATATTCAGAACAGATGAATTGTATGTCTATTGCCCATTCACGAATTTCATCACTTGCATCTTAACAAGCTTTGTCACGTGTAGGACAAATGACAAGCGCCTAAACACGAACTCTTTGAGGTGGATTTAATCTAGTTTGTAGCCTATATTCAGCACAGTTAAGTTGCAAGTTGTTCGTAATTATACTAATTTCATGACTTGCCAAACTCTTGGTCCTGTCATTGCAGTTTGATTTTAGATAGATTGCTATTAAACATATTTCTACACTCTTAGAGCGAAACTTTTCCAGACCACTTTCAGCACAGAATAGTTTTAGTTGGTGCAAGTTAGGTTTTAGTCGCTTATTCAGTACGCCTTGCCTGTATGTCGAGTGAATTTATTTTTAGATACATTTATATACACACTACAGCTTCATGTCGGTGTCCGAAATGATCTTATTAAGTTGCCTCATTTCATAATTCTCGATTATTTTCTGAATAGTTGGAATATATTTAGAGCGCCAATACAATACAATACAATACAATAATTTCTTCAGTTGGCGCAATACATATTACGAATTCAAACGTGGTTTTGATAATCTGTAGATCGAACATCAGTGGTCTTTTAAAACGAGATATGTTTTTAACACATTCCTAATTTAACGTCAATGTCACTGTTATTCCCTTGTCGTAGATTTGTGGCAAGAAAAATATTGCGAGGAAGCAGTAATTTCTCTAAAATTACGTGACAAACTTTCGACAAATAGTTCCACATTTAGCCGCTAGGTTCTCTGACGTCCTTGCAGAATTAGAGCCACTTGGCGACGAAAGTGGGAACAACTAAGCACTTGCCCACGATTCAGTGTACCGGAACCGTAACGGACTCCTATCTGGGCTATTGTTCATGCCTAACTGGCTTTAGAGAGCTATATACTAATGAAACCAAATGTCGGTCCCGTATACACGTATTTCATTATTTATCTCTAGACGTGTATCGACCTCATATATTGTACTAATACACTGTACTTCGAGCGTTAATACACGAACATCTTCAGTTGGCCGAACTCATGTATAGTTACTGTTTTGATTACCGATGAGTTGCATGTCAAGCTCTAAGATAATTATTTCATCTCTGATCATGAGTCATGTTTCCAGTTCATATTCAATACAGATAGACAGTAAGCCAAGCGTAAACACACAAATTCCTTGATTTGGCGCAAGTTATGTTTAAACCCATATTCTGACCTTCTATGCGGTATATCGAATGCCGATTCACGAATTTCATCTCTTCCAGTAAATCATGTTAACAGGCTTTATTACAGAATCTTGTATATCAAAGGCTTAACACGTACTCAGTGAGGTGGAATATCACTTTGTAGACTATATTCAGCACAGTTAAGGGTCAAGTTGTATGTAATTATACGAATTTCATCACTTGCCAAAGACTTGATCTTGACAATGATAAGTGCAGTTTGGTTGTAGGTAGATTGCCATTAAACAGATTTCAAGACTTTAAGCGCGATACGTTTCGAGACCACTTTCAGCACAGAATTGCTTTAGTTGGCCCAAGTTAGGTTTAAGTCACCTATTTAGTACACTTTGGCTGCATGTCGCGCGCATATGTTTAGAGTCATTTACCAAAACACTAAAGCTTCATGTCGCGCGTCAGAAAGGATCTTATAAAGTTGACTCAAGTCATAATTCTCGATAATTTTCTGCAAAATTAGACTTAGTTCCATCGCCAATTCTCAAATTTTTTCAGCTGGCGCATTACATATTACGAATCCAAACGTAGTTTACATAATCTGTTGATCAAACATCAATATTCTTTTAACGCAAGACATGATTTGAACACATATTCCGAACATAACGTCAATGTCACCATCGATCCCTTATCATAGATTTGTGGCAAGAAACATGTCCTTAAATAGCGAGGAAGCGGTCATTTATGCAAAATTACTTGATAACCTATCCACAAATAGTTCCACATTTTGCCGCTAGGTTCTCTGGCTTCTTAATGTAATGTTCAAAATTACAGGATTAATACTTTGGTCTGATAACTTCGAAAACTTGTTTCACAACGCTTGCCCGAGTTACGATGTAAAGAATGTAGGAAGAGACCGTCGTCTTGCCCGACGATTCCTCTGTGTCAGCGCGACCTAGTTACACTCCGCGTATACCATATATGGAAATTCTGGTTAACTGGGGCGCGCGATTTACCAAAACCCCCGGAAGTCGCAGCCGTCAGCGAAAACCCCTTATTTAAACCCTCGGCGCAGCGACACGATTCATTCGAAAACCAGCCTCAACGAATCCACGTCAGTCTTGGCGTGCATCAGATTACTTATTAACATCACCGACGTAGTGCTCGAGAGGAGATCATATTAGTTAAACATTACTGGCTAACAGTACAGAATGGTTCTGTACACTACGATTCTGCTGATCATTCAAGGTGAGTCCTTTTGACTACGTTTGCAAATTAACTCAAGAGGCGATTATTTAAACCC
>Ga0268261_10004729_pt1 | contig 10238 bp, 7 predicted proteins | sample TergutNc150P1_FD_190353 | JGI IMG/M metagenome (GOLD analysis project Ga0268261, IMG submission 190353) | Nasutitermes corniger P1 segment gut microbial community from laboratory colony in Florida, USA - Nc150 P1 (SPAdes) (version 2) | ecosystem: Host-associated > Arthropoda: Insects > Digestive...
TAGCTAGGAATATACATAAAGAAAGATAGGTTATTAACAGTATACTATAACATATTACAAATGATATCAGAGCTGAATACCTGTAGTGCAGAAAGCTTACTTAGTATTCAGCTGATCGAGTAACACATATTTCTGTGCACTCTGATTGCATGCTTGTATACAAAGTACATTGGGAATGAGGCAAGAGTATAAACTCAGATATAGTCAGCTGTGTTGATACTGGTCTTTTAAAGTTATTTGTTAATATACTGCATGGTTTGTGTGACATGCTTTTTGACAGATGTGTCTCTCTGTGTAGAGATGTTAATGGAATTCGAAACTGGAAGGATGAAGATCAGGGGGCAGCTGCTGGTGTGACTTGTGCTTTTGCTTGTGACGTCCCATCCACCTGCAGATGGCGCCTGCTGGAACTTTACTTCTCTTCCTCTGCACAGCATCTGCTTTGCTGCGTCCAGCATTGCTATCTTCTGGGACTGACGTTTCATTCTTGGATCGTACTTTGCTGGAGAAAGACATTGCAGCTGTTTTCAATAAGGTGAGCCGTTTCTTGGACCATACTTCACTGCAGAAAGATATTGCATCTGTTTTCAATAATGTGAGCTTCAGCTTCCATTGTTGCAATATGAAGAGCCTATATTTTAATGCCAATTGTAAGTACACAGTAGGTCTCCAAAGAAGGTGTAATATTGCATATTTCTGTCAGTTCTTTGGAATAGAATTGCATACTTCATGTCAGTGATCAGCCTTGCCAGACTGTAGGTCAGGAATAAGGGTTAGTGAAAAAGCTTTACAAAATTTTGTATTTGCCCAATAAGTTTGACAGAATGTTATGAATATGGGAAGTAATTGCACTTGGGATTTTAGGAGCAGCTACTTTTACCCCATGAAAACAAAATTCAACAGAGTTCCATGGGTTGTTGTACATATATGGTAACTAGTTATTTTTGTTTTTTAGAACCTACACCATGAATGCATTCCACTGATTACATTGCTTTTAAATTATTATTGCAGATCTCTCTTCCTCCTTCCCCCCCCCCCCCCCCCCCCCTTTTTTTTTTTGAGCATTTTGGTGATGTGTATGTAGAGACTATTGACAAGGCTTGAGTCATGTGACTCTTTCTACAAATGTTGAAATAACGCTTCAAACGATTTCTATTACCAGATCTATGGAATGAATTTTAATATGAGATTTGCGGTTTGCTGGAAATGACCCATAATGAGCCTGCTATTTTTTGAGGATCCAACTTGTATTGAACTAATTGAATGAATGATTCCACACTGCAAGAATAGAATAGAATAGAATAGAATAGATGGGGGGAGGCATTGTAGTGAACAGTGCACTTCAAATGTTGTCGATTTTTTTGTACAGCCGTCCCGCATTCAGCAGCCCACCCTTTGAACAAGTGCAATGTCCTGCTGATGGAGATATCATGAAAGTCACCAGGTTGCACAAAATGTTGACCCAGGTGCCTAAATCTTATTGTGGCCAACGCCTCGCAGTCACAGGGAACATGTGAGGCCGTTGCATATGCATGTTGGCATCTGCCACACCTGGGATTTCCTACCAGCTGCAGTCTGAATAGATGTCCATTTAAATGATGGTGTCCTGTTAGTGGCCCCATTAGTATTCTTAGCTGGTTTTGGCTCCAATTGAGTACTTCCCAAGCTGATTTTGCAGAGGGTCTTTTAAGAAATTCCTTAGGCTGCTTTTGTCCACAAGTGTACTGCCAGTGCTCCTAACGTTTCATACTTGTCCACTCCCTGATTCCTTCCCTGGGAACCTTTCTACAGCAGTTCCACAGGCAAGCTTAGGTTGTATGAGTGAATATGAGAAGCTTTGCCTGGCTACTTGGTCGGCTGTTTCATTTCCATCAATTCCCATGTGCCCTGGCATCCATACCAGTTGCATTCTGTTATGGTCTGCCAGTTTTACCATGGATTGAAGGCAGTCCCAGACTAATTTAGAATTTATCTGGAAATTGTTGAGGGCCTTGATGGCCACCTGCTTCTACTGCTACACTATTAAGAAAATACTGTACTGTATACTTCATGGAGTACTTATTCTTTGTCAGCCTATGTTGACATACTTATATGCTTATTTTTTGTTAAATTATATTATTTAAGTAGTGCATATTTGTGATATTTGAGAGATCTTAGCCTGGAAAGGCATTTTATATACTTGAAAATTCTTACCAAACTTATGCTGATCACAAACATAACATGGTCGGTCAGAGTAAATTACACAGACAGTAATATTTTCCACAGTGTACGATATACATGGCCATTAGAATATCCATTCCTGATGTGGAATGGGTACAGAAATAAGTTGTGACTTTAACTTGTCAAGTCATGAATGACTCTGCATTTATAGTCCCTTCGGTTTGCGTGCTTGAACCTCTTTATAAGAAACCCACATGCAACAAACTATTTTTCCAGTCGATAATTAATATTTTTGTTTTCCCAGGTGGCCTATGGTGGTGTGACCACTACAAAACGCAGCATCTCATCAAAGTACTTTCCTTCTTCTGGTTCCCCTACAACTGTCCCACCACCATTCACAAGTATTTCTGTACCAACAGCACCCCCAAAGATTGTAACTCCACCCACACCGCCATACACAGATCCATCAAGTCACAAATCTCTTCCGCCTGCTCCACCTATGCACCCAACTACAGTCCCTCTGTTCACCGCACCCAAGACATTATTTCCTCCCTCCTTTACAACTCCAGCGCCTCTTGAGGAACCATCATACATTCCCCCCATACGATCTTTCTTCACACCACCTCTTCCCCCAGAGTATGCAAATCCTTTTGCTGATAAGCCAACCCTGAGGGGGAGTAACTCTGATGGTGGAATTTCACAACCGGGCAGGAGGCCAGTTCCACCACCAGCTAGGTCTTCACCAGGAAGGGATCGTATCCCTTTGAGACCACCAGACTTGGTGCCAAATTTAGAACAAGATGGAAGTGGGTAAGTATATATTTTCTTGACATGTTGTAACAGAAGTACTACAGTATTTGCAAGACATTTCGTACTTAACCATTTGTAACGTATAAACCCTTAGTTAATTGGTTCTAGCAGACAGTTGTTTTTAGTGTTTAACCTTTGTTGTTCTAAGAGACCATATGCTGGTCTGTAACATGTGTTGGCAAATGGCCTAGCATGGCATATACTGGTCTCTGTTTACTTGGTAGCAGTTTCACTGTCCACACGTAGCCAGGAATACTCAGGCTAACAAGAGACACAATTGATATTTAAATTCGTCTCCTGAAGGTTAAATGTCTGATGTGATGCACACTTCCAACAGGATATGGGTTTGTGCAAGTTGTATTGGCACAGAATATTTTTTCTGCTTTTTCTTAGAGCCATTATCTTTCTGTGTAGTAGCTCATTAGTTTGTTCATTTAACCTTTAGGGTCCGTGCATCCAATATGTAGGATGGCATTGAAGGTCCTGCCTGGCTCAAGTGTCCTGTATATAGGACCACCAGAGCCCCTGCCATTTAAATATCTCACTCTCAGCGCCATGAAAACATAGAGGGGAATGAAATATAGCTTCATTCATTTTTTAACTCCACAATAAATAGAATTTTTGGCCAGCTTCATGTTCCGGCCACTTTACTTCTGGGAAATAAACCATATACCCATTGAATAAGAGACTCTGCGGTCTCCAGAGACGATTTGGCTAGCTGTATTTTTTTATTTTTAATGGGTCAGTACATTCTAGCATGTATTCTGCTGCCAGCTGAAGTGCTGAATATGTTGGCAGAAGCTTACTGGGTTTCTAAGTATTCATTCCAGCCATAAACAGTGGAAAGTAAAATTCATTGCAATGTGGCTTCCATTTCAGAGACAGTGTTATTGACATCATATAAACAGCAGGCTTGTGCTGTCAGAAGGTATGATAGCCTATGTAGAAGGTGCCAGAAGTCGTTTCACACCTATATTGCATTTGTCTGGAACATGCGTCATACTGAATTGTTACATGTCTTTTCAAAACGATTAAGCATGTACATGCATCTGTACAAGTGTGTGGGGGGCCGTTTCTAACATTTGTTGTAACTGTAGTAAATATGAGAAATGTATTTTATGATGAACAGTCTGAATATGCTTAACTCACTCTATATAAGTGTTGTGGGCAGCTGACAATAAAATTTCTCACATAGAGTTTGAAGTATTTAGACTAACTGAAGGAAGGCTAGAATTACTAATAATCAGTGTGTATCTTTACTGAGTATTGCACTGTGTTACATCCTCCTGCACCATAGTAGCTGGAAGGTTGGAGTTACAGTGAACTAAACCCAAACTGTCTATATGCTGATAACAAAAACAAAGGAGACCCCTGTCCATTACTTTTAGATGTTATTTGTCTTAAATTTCTTGATCAGGTATCTCTTCTTGATTTATTTCTTAACTGTGAGAACTCCTGTGTGTTTTTCTGACACCGTTTGTTTTTCCAAAAAAATATAATATTGTACTGCTATGCTGATTGGGTTAGCATTGTCTTGCATTTAGTCTGCTTCTGTACTGAGGAGAAGGACAGAAGTTTAGGCTTGACAGACATGGAGAGCTATGGCTAATACAGTGGTGTGCTCTTAGGATAGTCAGCGCAAGAATACATCTCGTGTGACCTACCTAAGCAAAACCAGGACTTCAGACTGAAATATAAGTGGAAGAAATTCAAATTTTTGCATATTCTAGAAATTTATTTTGGGTATTTAGGAACTGATAATACTTACTGCATTTTCTAAAACACACAGAAATATCTCTATCATATTTCTCATAAAATGGTGCTTTTGTATTATTGGGTCTTGTTTGGTTCATATAATATTCATGTTTTTTTAAACTATGCACAAAAATTTAATTGGCTAGTGAAAAGAATGTCATACGCAAAGGCAGACAGTGGGCATTTAATCACAGTGCCAAAGGGTTAACATACAGCAGAAGAAAAATTGTGTTTCTTCATTATGATAGTACTCGCCTAATGCCTCCTTGGCATTTTACATATTCAGCTTGTGAATTGAGGAGACATCTTCCATATATGGAGTGCACGTGTGAATATTTTGATTAATCTATCACAGACACTGAACAGGAGGTGTTCCTTCATGTTTGAAGGTAGTAATGGCCTGACATTGCTCACCCTAAAAACAAGCATGTTTTGAAGTGTTACAGAAGTCATCAGGATTTGACTTTTAATGACCTAAGAAAAGGAAATAGCTTTAAAAAATCTGATTTATCGGGTTCAGAGCAGCAAAACCAGCAAAACAGCCCGTGGCTGTCATAAAAGCCAGGATATTTGTTAACTAGTTGAGTGGCTATTAACTTTTCACGTAGGACTGTTCTGTGTGGAGTCAGATGGCTTGAAACATGATAAATTAATGGTTCTTTTCCATTGATATTTTATGATTTTCATAAAGACCATATTATTGCATCACTGAAGAAAATAATCCATTTATCTGATAGTTTTGCAGCTTGGTATAAAAGTTGGAAAATTCATGTTGCTTTTACACTGCACGAGAGTGCCTTTGGGATGGCAGCAGGGTGGCATTTCTTCCCACTTCCTGTGGGAAGTCCACATGCGGTGGTCTTAGTGGTACTTGCAAAAGAGGCCATATTGCAGTTGCCTTATGGTGTGATTCACCCATTGAAGTAGCAGTGTAAATTAGTTGACTGAACGGTTGAACGGATAATAAACTTGTATTTAGTTCTATAGCTAAAGCAGGGATGTGTAAGTAGCTATGCCCTTTCCCATTGGTATTCTGTGTGTCTTGTGAGGAGGGTCACAACTTACAATTCTTGGTCAGAAGGCAGTCACAGCTGGAAGTTTGGTGCTTTGCTAGGATGTTAAATGGTGGTTGAAATATTTTTTTCTCTTCAAAAAACTAAAAGCCCATATTTTTAGCAATCCAGGGTCAGGTCATGTTCATCCTCAACAGTTTTACCCTGTCGTAAATATTTGAGGCCTATTCTTTCAGAGGGCATGTGCAGCTTTCTGGTGTTCTTTGATTTAGTTCTCTAGACCTAATAGGGCCAATTTTCAGGCTAGTGTAAGGTGACTACCCAAAATTTGTGAATTTTGGGAATATTGGGCCATCACTGTTTTGGAACTTTGATACTTAGAATGCTCAAAATTGTATGAATGCTTACGTCCATTAGTAATTCCACAGTTTTTTTTTACAAATTAATGGAGGCTGGCTGTGAGCTGTGTTGATTTGAGTCGGATTGATCGTAACTGATTTTGAGTGGTGCCATTCAAAACTGTTGTGTATCGAGGATCTTTTGTGGCATATTGGAATAAAAATGTTGTACTAAAGGGTTTCATGGTTATTTTAACTTTGCACATATCTAGTCTGAAACAGAAGGAACCACAGACTGAGTTGTAGCTGTTCAGAAGGTATTTTAGCATTGTGAGGTACCTTAGATTCGTTTTTAAAGGGTACCAAGGTGTATTCTTTATGTAGGCAGGTTTCCGTGGAGAATTGTGCTCCAGAGTGTCATGTGTTTTATAGTTGGTAGGCTTATGACACGTTTAATTCAGCGACCCTCAATGCTGATGTGTGCCATTTTAATTTTTTCAGCTCATTGTCAGCCTCATCTGATCGCAAGAAACCGCTCAATACTCCAAGCTTCAATCGTTCTCCTGAAGCTCCGTACACAGAGCTGGATAAAGTCCCTGGTCCCAGCCACCAGCGTCCATCAGCTAATGATACTGATTTTGAGTTTGTTCCTGTTCTTCATTACCCTTCTGTATCACGCATTCTTTCAGGAAGCAACGGTCGCAGGCCTGAAGCTCAACCACCTCCTGAGGTCCTCCAGAGGCTTAACCCACCAGAATCAAAACCTCCTCGTATGCCAGAAGTGTTTCCAAAACTTGCAATGGACCCATCACTTCCAAGAACATCAAAGAAAGATATCCCTCCACAGCCAATGCCTGGCCCTGATATCGAGTCTCCTCAAATTGACCCAGTTTCTGCTCAGAACCCATCAAACTCTCTCGGTATCAACAAACCGCATTCTTCAAACATCCCGTCCAATACAGATTCTATTATTGACCAGCATACCGAAGGAAAACCAGAACAGCTTCCTGATCCACAGCCACAACCACCAAAGCTTAATGCTGCGGCACCCGACACACCAAATCCATCCCGAAGTTCAATTCGAAATAAGGCACGTCTTGCATGGGATGTTCATGTATATCTGATAGCGTCACTGTTCACAGTCCTTGCTATATGTTCCTTGGTGAACATTTTTCGTGTGAATATCTGTAAGCGTCTTCTATCACGTGGATATTACATCACCTTGCATGGTGTTTTGCTCATAATTGGCATCATACGGTCTGTGTATCTTTTTTATGATGCTTACAATGTCAACAGATCCTTTCCTGAACCTATTTCTCACCTTTTACTGAATATTGTCTTGCCACTGTTGACTTCAGCCTTTATTGTGCTATTTATGTTCCTTTTGTATGCTTCAAAAGTCCATATTTTCAGCCTTGGCCTGCAAAGGCCTTCCCTTGCAGGTGTATTTATAATATTGCACATTTTGTTGTGCATTACAATGGATCTTTCAACAGGGATAGATGAAAGTATGACGTATCTACCACTCATTTGTCAGTCCATCTTCATTATATTGTGCATCTCCCTAGGGTTTGCCTACCTCTATGCCTATAAACATCTCTCAAAATCTGCAGCTGTTAGAAAGCAGGATAACATTTTTGGAAGTGGATTTACAAACATTACCCGCCCAACATTGGCTGTTGCAGTTCGGGCTACTTTAGCAACAGCATTGTTAAGCCTTCTGATGGCAGCTGTTCAATTGTATGGCATATTTGGACCTTACAATGTTGCAAGTCCCGCAAGTGGCAAGACCTTCGGTTGGTTGTGGTGGGGTTATCAGTTCTCAGTGCGTGTCATAGAAGTGTCAATGTGTTTTCTCTTATCGTGGGCTGGGGTTCAGCCCCTTCGATCGAGCACTATTGAAGATGAAAAGGAATCTCAGAATTCAGGATTTGCTTTATTCCGTTGTGGCCAGTGTAATAATACTCCACAGAGCAGTGAGGCAACTGATGACATTTATCCTGCCGTCTGCGTTACTAATCAGGCTATTCATGACTACACAGTTCGAACAGGGAAAAAAGTCTATGATGACTCATTTCCTTTGAACACCTTGCATGGTGGACTTCCTTTACAGGAGTCCACAGTTAGCATTTCTACCTCTGAAAGACGCTCTTTGCGAAAGACTGGTTATGTGTCTACTAATGACTCGCCATACCCTGTAATTGGGAGTGGTGCAGTAGATTCTCGAACCATGATGAAGAAATCTGGAACTTTGGATACTGAAAGACCAGATTTTGATTCACCATTCCCTGCCACAAGTGAGGTTCGACATTCGTTAAAGAATTCAAGTTGCAGTGGTGGGGGTGGTAGTGGTGGTGGGGGAGGAACTTTAATATCGCTGAATGGTGACCATGAGCAGGCAGCAGAATCTGTTGGTGGCAGTAGTGGTACTATGGAGAGGAGGCCAATGAAGAAATCTGGTACGTTGGATCCTGCTATTGGCTTCCCAGGCATAGGGACTTCAGATGTGAGGCGGTCCATCAAGAAATCCGGGACTATTGCATCATTGAATACCGAGAGAAGAACACCTGTGAATCAACACAGGGGTGGTACACAGACTTTATGTTCCACAAGAGAGTGTTCATCACCTTCCATGTTAGTAGCAGAGAATGGATTTGTAAGGTTCAGGGCGCTTGCAGACCCAGAAGAACAGAATATGGAAGAGATGGTTGGAAGATAAAACTGACTTTTCCAAAAATGTTAGAGATCTTTGAAGCGTGACCATTTACAAATGACAGTACGTTTGCACGCAGGCAGAGCCATGTAGAGATTGGCTTTGGATTATCTTGAAATTTTGAGTATGTTGTTCTAGGATTTTGCCCATTCACTGCTAAATGCTACTGTAGTAGATTTGTACTTAGAACATCCAGTTTCAAAAGTTCTGCTATAGTAGTGCTGTTGACAGATACCAGTTTGAGGAGTTGATTTTTGGTTGGGTGCAAGCAGGTAAAAGTATAGCACCTATGAAAACTTAGAAGATGGTTTTGGTTTCAGGAATGCACTATGCCAGGCATAAAATTGAGTCTCACTATAGCATTATAATGAACAAAATGATAAGCATGTGATTGGCTTAGCACATACAAAATGCACCAGTTAAGAAGTTAAATTATGATAATCTAGTTTTATTGTTTTTAATTCTGAAAATCTTAAAAACTGACCTACATCTTTGGAAGTACAGATCTTTTGAAATGATAGGAATCCAGTCATAGTCATGAAATACAGAAATGTCATGATGTATTTTTTATTTTTTGCTGTTTTTTTCTTGTATTTTATTTTGGGAGTAGTGTGTGACACTACAACTATTTATAAGAAATTAAACATGAAATTTAAAATCTAAAGTCTTCAAAATGTTAGTATGAAAATTTCCCCATTTTTAAAGGCAGGTGAACATCATTTGGTTTTCTGTTCCCACCCACCCATGAGAGTTCCCACTTTTGTTTCCTAATTTCTTTATTATTACAGTTTGTGTAATGTTTTACATAATTGTAACAGCATGTGAGAGCACATAGTTGTACCTTGTCTACCTGTTGCAGTAGCAGTGAACATGTTTTGTACGTCTTATATTCTGGTAAGACCCAGCACTTGCATTAGTATGTAGTGCTGTATTTTATTAGGCACATTTAATGTTTTACCATTGATTACCATGCTGCCTTAATAATTGGGGATATGTTCTTGTTCTGTACACAATGGAAAAGGCTTTCTGGTGATGGAAAAAAAGGGATGTTTTAGACAGGGACATTCTGTATAAAATCATTAGGATAGGAAACTGTAGCAAGGTTGACACGTACTGGAAATTACATTAGTTCGTAGGAGAAGTTTGTTGCCTGATAGACATTATATATTTCTACATCAGTGCATGCTTTGAACTCTATTTTTGGATTAATTTATATAATTTAAGTCCTACAAGTAACATGGAAACGTGCATTATGTTTGAAATACTCGTTTCAAAGGATGGAATTAATTTTTAACACGTGTGGGGCAACATTGTTACATTAACCCTTTAAACCCTGAATTAAATCCCATCTGCTATTTGCTGGCATTATTAGGAGCTCACCATTTTCTCCACGTTAGCAGGATAAGGGTTAAATTATTAACCTTTAGGCTACTAATGTCATATATATAT
>Ga0268261_10004730_pt1 | contig 10238 bp, 6 predicted proteins | sample TergutNc150P1_FD_190353 | JGI IMG/M metagenome (GOLD analysis project Ga0268261, IMG submission 190353) | Nasutitermes corniger P1 segment gut microbial community from laboratory colony in Florida, USA - Nc150 P1 (SPAdes) (version 2) | ecosystem: Host-associated > Arthropoda: Insects > Digestive...
GACATTAGTAGCCTAAAGGTTAATAATTTAACCCTTATCCTGCTAACGTGGAGAAAATGGTGAGCTCCTAATAATGCCAGCAAATAGCAGATGGGATTTAATTCGGGGTTTAAAGGGTTAACCTATAAGAACCGTGTGTCCTATATATAGGACGAGCGTACTGCTACCCTCCAGATGTTGCATTTTATATATATTTTTTCAACATATATAAGTACTGAGTATTTTAAACATGCTGCACACTCTCCGTTTTTCTCTTAATAATTCCGTTTATTTCATAATGCTATGTTTTTTGGTTCCTGTATTATTCACATTTTACATACAGGGTGCTCTAAAATTTAAATGTAAAACTCCGGTGCCAAAAAGTTAATGTGACCTCTGTAATGACAAGCAATGCTATACACTTTCATCAAAGCTCATAAAACTGAAGCTGCATTGAAGATTTATGCCATTATAACTGTCAAAAACATCACAATAACTAACAATCAATGTCACAGAAAAAACTTTTTCCCGAGAAGCGAAAAGTTGCTCAGCTATTCATTTAATTCTTTATCTTTTACAGAACAAGTGCGTTCATTACTACTTTCACCACAGCATGACTCACACCCTCTCACCTAGTTGTTTAGACAACCCATCTTCTGTTCTAACATATATTCTTCAATGAATGACAACACTATTAGTGCTCATATGTTTAGTGCACATCAAACACCATGCTGACAAAATAAGGTACAAAAAAAGTGTGCACTAACATATCATGGAACCTCTAACGTAATGTACCAATATGAAAATTGGGACAAACAACATCTGATGAAGCTCCAAATTCAAACCTCACCAACATATCCTAAACTACATATATTAAATTCAAACAAACAAACATAAAACTTAGTGGACGATGACAAAAACAACCTGAAAGCTAAGCTGCCTGTATTAATCTGGCACAACCAAAACCCTAACATAACCACAGTAGAAATGTTAACAGTGTTACTGTAGTGACTGTGTAGTAAAGTGTGAGAGAGTGAATTTAGTCATCTGTGACAGCACTGGATATGTCATTGTATCTGTAGCTTGGTGTACATACAGGTCCCTAAAAGTGGAGATGATTGCTCATTATGATTGAGGATTTCTTATAACCCTCTACGCATGTCTCATTCCACATTCATTCTACATGACTAGGCCACTCAAATCCCATCTTTCTTCAATAATTCTCATAATATGTGGTGGCAGGTATAATTTATGAAGCTATACATTATGCAGTTTTCTCCAATTGCCTATTATTTTCAGCCATACAAGTCTAAGGACTGATCAGCACTGTTCCCAAACCCAGTCAGCAGTCTATTCTCAATGTCACAGAACAATTGTCACACCCACAGTTATGAAAATAATACACAAACACACATGCATGTTTATATCTCAATGGACATGGTTTCAGAAAGCACAAAGGAGAGCAAAATACTATGCAACTGTTGTGAGCTTTACTCCTAATTAATTTCCTCTCAATTTCTTGATTCCGCAACCTTCATTCCTTAACGCCACACCAAAATACTTCAAGCTCCACACCCTTCCAAAATTTCAAACAATGTATCAGCTAGGTCATGTTGTGCCTCTAGAATTCATAATAACAGCAGAAATGTGGCATGTCAATAGACAAATTCACTGTAGCAATTACAAATATTTCAGCTACAAAGTAGCCATCATCAGGCTGTTTATGTGAGAAGTATAAATGGAAATTTTATACCTGTAATTTACGTATAGTTAAAAATAATTAGTGGAAGGCATCTCAGCCTTACATATATAAAGCTATATGATTGTTACATATAAACAAGCATTTACAACATAAATGGTTTTCTATAAAATTAAACAATTAATTTATATAATTAAAAAAAATAAATGGTAAAAATCTTTAAAAAAAAACAAAACAAAAGACGCAAATATTCAGGGTTAGTTACGCTAGTGGTAGCAGGCAACTTGACTGGCCAATTGTTAGAGTCAAGATGATCAGCCAATATGGCGTGTCTTCCAATTTCAGTGATATATTGTGTATTCCATCTACGGTATCAGGTATTTGATAGTAATGGTATATGTAATATCTGTAATAATGGAGGAGAAGATACCTTAAACAGCACAAAGTTATCTAGTGAACAGAATTTGGCACACAGTTTGCTGTGCTCTATAGACCACATTCCTGGCATATAATTAATACAGCTCTGAATATTTATTCATCATGTATATGTTTTCATCCATTAAATCACAATCATGATACAAAAGAATATTTTATGTCATTCAGTTCCTGTTTTTCTATGTGCAATTTTAAATACAATGAACCACACAGTCATATAATGATATAAAACCTACAGCCAACCAGAAGTTAGCACGCTCCCAGACCGTGTAATTAATGTGTCAAAAATGTTTCTAACACCCAAGTCAATTAAGAACTTGCCTAAACCCACTCCCTCCCAAATCCATTCATGAAATTTTTTCTAAAGCTGCCATAATCAAAATAAATTTAGATACAAAGTTTGGAGAAATGAAACCCAGTATGTGTATGATATGCAATGGGTACAACTCAAGATTGCTACCTATCTTGATGGCAACTAACTATAGTAATAATAGGACAGCCTGACAGAATGCTCAGACTTAAGAATCAGTAAAGGAGGCAGAGGGCTATTTGCTACATTAATGGAGATTCTGGTCAGTGGTGATAATCATAAAGTTTGGAATCTTGTGTTTTCATTCCGTATGTTGGACAGCTTGGACAAGGTACGCAATACAGCACTGTAACAGTTTCATTACTCTCCCAGCTCACACCACTTGCAGGCAACCATCACCTGTAGGCTTGTAATGCCACTGCTTAATGTAGCATTCAGGGGGTCAGTACATTCACACATCTTGTTCCATGTCTGTGGTTTGTAGATTCATACTAAAACCAACACTGCACTTTTTCTTGCAGACTGGCCATTTAAACTGGTGCACACAGCATCACTCTGTAGAGGAAGGAGAACCACTGCACTCTGGGGAATTCTCAGTCCCCTATAATAAATCACTATTCAACTTTTAACACATATAAGGGAGCATCAGAAATACAGTACAGTTCCTTTAACATGGAGCTGATACACCAGAAATCCTGATACTACAGCAGTTGAGGAAAGTGGCCCCTATTTCCAGAAGCTCTGTTGTCAGTACCTTCCAGTATTCATACTGATACTGTGATTTCACAGTTTGCAAAATAAACTTCACTTAGCCCACTGAGCTATTACAATGACTCCAAAAGAACCCAAACTAAGCAAACAAGCAGTTGCTGGTACAACAACAGACATACCATTGACAATTCCCGAGACACTAGAAATAATTTGGAGAGCTGGAAGCGCTACAAGTCACAGTGTCATTATGGTATGATAAAATATTGGATTGTTGACAATCTATGGTATAAACACAAGGAAAATATTACCTGTAAGAACTCAGGTCAGTACAGGTACTGTTTGATAAATGGAACACTTAATAATGTGTCGACTCTCCAGTTGTGTGTGCACCAGACAAAAGAAATTCTATTGTACAAGCCCTTGAAATCAGCCCAGCTTTTAGGAAACATCTTGTAGATAAGGAATTTTTTCTACTTGGACATAAGAACATATTTTCATCTTCTCTGTACTTACTCGCAGACGCACCTTCTTAGTAGAATTTTCCCCCACCCCCCCACCCACAACCCCCTCAAAGAAATTCCAGTACAACATTTTCATTCCCAACAGTGTGTTTTTCTGCAGTTGCCGCACACAGTGATAAGCCAAACACAGCCGATTGTTATAAATTCCTTTGAAATAGGTCTAATAATGGAGATGCAGACATATATTTCATACAGCGTTATACTGTATCCTATCAACTCACCTCTTCTTTTACGTCTACAGCATCCTCTCTTTTTGCATCTATATCCTCCTCCTCCTCCTCCCCCTCTTCCTCTTCACTATACACGCAATCTTCATCTTTTATATCTATGCACTCCTCTTCCTCACTACCAATGCCCTTCTCTGTTTTCACATTCACCTCCTCCTCCTCCTCCTCTTTTATATCCAGATCCTCTTCAACCTTTATATTACCAACATCATATGTACCAACAGATGATGTTGGAAAAGTCTCAGTAGATGAATCTGCCATTACTTGTATACAATCTGTGCAGCTCTGTAAAACCAACATAACATTAATGTGACCTCTGACATGACAAGGAATGCTACACACTTTCATCAAAACTGATAACACTGCAGCCACTTTCGAGATTCCCTCTATTATAACTGTCAAAATCACTACAATGAATAATAATCAATGTCATGGAGCACAGCCCTTCCTGAGAAGTTAAGAGTTGCACAGCTATTCATTCAATTCCTAGTCTTTAAGAGAGCACATGTGTTCATAGCTATTTTAACCACAGCCTGACTCACACCCTCTAACCTAAATTCTTTAGACCACCTACCTTATGTTCTCAAATATGATTTTGACTGAACAACATTGCTATTATGGCCCACATGTTTAGTGTATGGTCTCATCAGCACTGTTCCCAAACCCAGTCTACAGTCTGTTCTCAATGTCACAGTGAAAGTGTCACACCCACACTTATGAAAATACTGTGTAAACACACACTTATGTTTATAGTTCAACTGTCATGTTATCAGAATGCACAAAGGACAGCAAAACTTTATGAAGCTGTATTGGGTATTATTCCAAATTAATTTCCTCTACATTTCTTGATTCTGCAACCTATATTCCTTAATGCCACTCCACAATACTTCAAGTTTCCCAACCCTCCAAATTTTCAAACAATGTATCAACTATGTCATGTTTTTTTATGGTGTGATATTCCAGTTGAGCCTCTAAAATTCACAACAAGAGCAGAAATGTGGCCTGTCAATGCACAGCTTCACTGTAGTAATTATAAATGGCAGCCACATGTTTCAGCTACAAAATAGACATCATCAAGCTGTTTATGTGAGAAATACAAAAGTAAATCATGCATCTGTAGTTTACATATAATTAAAAATGATACTGGAAGACTTCTCAGCCTTACAAATAATGGTATATGACTGCTACACATGAACAAGCATTCATAATACAAAGGCACTGCATAAAATTAGACAATTGAGTCATGTAATTTTAAAAAATGAAAAATAAATCCTTCAATAAAAGCTAGTGTTCTAGGCTACTTACGTTAGTGGAAGTTGGTAACTTGTGTGGGGAATCGTAACTGTTCAGATGGTGAGCCAATATTGTATGTTAATTCTTATGTACGTGATAAACTGTGTATGCCATCTATTGTATCAGGTACTTAATGGTATTAGCATATGTAATATATGTAATATTGGTGGAGTGCACGGTATCTTATAAAGAAATATCTTTTCAATGAAAAGAATTTGGCCCACATTGTGCTCTACAGACCAAACTACTGACAGCTGACTAATACAGCTCTAAGTATTTATTCATCATGATTACGTTTCCATCCATTAAATCACAATCACGATACCCAAGAAGCTTTTATGTGTCATTCAGTTCCAGTTTTCCTACCTGCCCGTTTCAATCCAATACACAAAACACAATGCGTTATCGGGAAGCAACCAAACGAGCAGACAGCCATGCTCTAGCATGCACCCAAACATGTATTTTTCGTGTCGAAAATGTTTTTAACGCTTAAGTCAATTACGAAGAGACCTTGTCGTGTGCTGTACATCATACTGCCAATGTCATTCTACTAGAAGAAGACATAACACCTTGCTGTGACTTACCGAAACAGAACACATCTCCTTCGTTCCTGTTAATTTTACTATACCCGAAATCGAAATATAAGAACTCCCTCCAGCCCATGTAATGACGCTGCTTAACCCCCAGATTAAAACTCTACTAATTCGAAACACGGAAATGCTATAGATTAATACTTTTACTGCTTGGTAATATCGTAAAACTTAAAACATTCAGCGCCCCACGGCCGCCACTTCGATACGTTGCCTGCGTCACAGATCATTTAGCCAGCGTGACTCTGTGGCACGCCCCTGGCGGTAATTTTTTCAAACTATGTAGAGCCATATGGGTAAAGCAGACTACCGCCATACCGTAACTGCTAAATGATCCGTGGTAACTGCACTTCTCGTTTGACACCTATGCGTGCCGGTACTAAAACATATACTTCAAAATTATTACAAAACAACAACATACACTTATTAGGCAATATACATTACCATTTATTATATTCCCTGTGACAAATTTCTACTCAGATCAAAGTATAATGTAAAATAACAGGTCTATGTAATGCCTAATATTGCATATGTTCAGATTCCGTTGCATCTCAAGGCATGAATACACTGTTGATGAGTGCTGTAGCATAGCATACAGATGCCACAGCCTTTCAGCATACTACCACACTTTACATTTTCTGGCTGTCAATGAAGATCGCTGTGTTCATTGCATTGAAGTTCATTTTGAGCAAACTGTCCCACAATGTCACCATGGATTCAGGGAACCTGTCTGCTACTCCTTTCAGTGACAAAAGAAGCGAAAGAGCGCCTCCTAACATCAATTTTTGTGAACTTCCTTCACACATCTTGGTACTCACCATGGACACACTCTGCTGTATCTCAGTTGTACATGGACAATGTTGGGTACAGTTTTCACAAATCACTCCACAGCAATGGATAAAACTCAAACTGTCTCGTTGGTTTTCCAAACCCAGTCCCACCACTTGCGCTGTGTTCTCATGTTCTTGATCTGCCTGGCTGAAATGTGCAATCATTATGATGGATGCCAACCAACTTTTGAACTTTCACCCTGTCCCTACATGATGCAATCTCACCACACCATAATGAAACTCCAGCATTATCGGGCAGTGAATTTCAAGGGCGAAAATGTTCTGCGTGTACAAACTGTGTCATAGTACAACGTTCTCTGCATGACACAGTTTCCACTATTATTACCACCGCATGTAAACTTATCCCCTAAATAGCTTGATTAACTGATTGTAGCACCATCTGTTTCCCGTTACCTCTATTAGTGTCAGTACCCTCTACCACAAAACAAGAAGCTTGTTCAAGAAAACTTTAGCCATGGCCACGTTACTTACCGAAAAGTCTTTGTACATTGATTGACATTGGGGGACTATGTTCAGGAATATACGGACTCCATTTTCCATTGGCCTGTGAAGATGGTAACAATTGATGTACAATAATCCAGCCAAACATTAAGGACAATAAACCAGACTTTGTGGTGTCACAAGCATAACCAGTGCAGAGATCTCCTTAGCTTACAAATTGCAAGTTTAAGAATTATATGTACATAGAGTGGGGGACACGTAGTGGCGCAGTTGGTTGAGGAACTGCACTACAAGCCAGAAAGTTGGGGGTTCGATTCCCGATGGTGTCACTGGAATTTATCATTGACATAATCTTTCCGGCTACACTATGGCCCTGGGGTTGATTCAGCCTCTGACAGAAATGAGTAACAGGAATATCTCCTGGGGGTAAAGCGGCCCGTGCGTAGGGGTGACAACCTTACCACCTTTATGTGCCGAATGTCTTGAAATTTGTGTGCCTCAATCCCTTGAAAACCTCTGGGCATGTCCAGGCCTGTAAAGGGATGAATTTACCTGTGTACATGCACCAAATGAATGATGAATCCTCAAGACAATGGGTCCCTTGAATTTTAAGCAGGGACAGGGAGAAGACAACAACAAAAAATTGAAATGAAATATTAAGAGTTTAAAAAAAACCTTAAGTACATAAAATGGAATAAATGATTATTTAAAATTACATACATTGTATTGAGCGTCATGAGCACACTAACTGTACACTGAAACTGAGCACATACGTACAATAATCTGTGCATTTCTGCCAGTGCTGCATAAATGTCAAGACCTGCTACAGTTGATATACATTACACCTTGTATTCTACTACACACAGCAAAATGTGCCCCAATCAGTGACGCTCATGAATTCTCAAACATTCTACATACATTTATATGAGACCTGATTCACAGATTTAGTATATTCTCAGAGACTGCTCACTGAAATGGATGGTCTAAGTCAGCATATCCCAATCTATACTCCATAGATGAACCTATAAACAATTCTCAATATCCTGAGGAACTCCCACGTATGGGAAGGTTACAGGCAAAAAAAATGTTAATCATAGGGACAGCATCTCAATTACTACTAAGATAATTGCAAGAAAATGTACCTGAAAGGAGCTGCTATGTCAGCTTAACTTGTTTGGAGAAGAAATGAAGCACTTCTCATGTACTCCCCCTCCCAAATATCAAATTATCACATGAAAACAAAGTTTATTTAAACAGCACAATTAACCTCACATCTAAAGTCAATACAACATTTACATTCAGTGCGACACTTGGGCTCTATACTTTTTGCACAAATGTTGAATTCTTGGCCAAATGTTTGACCAAACTACTTGCAGTTTTTCTTGTACAGACCGATATTTGAAATTGTTTTGTGGTATTTCAAACTCTGTATTTATTAATTCCACAATTTCTATGGAGACACCTAAGGATGTCCTATGGAAACTTGGTTGGGAAACATTGGTCCGAGCAGTGGGAAGTTCAGTTTGAAAATAATGATCTTCATTTCTAACAGTGAATGCAGCCATATTATAGACATAACTGGGATATCAGAGATCATGGAGAAAACACTGATAGCATAAAAAACTACAGATGATGTAATGGGATTAAAAGGAAATGAAGGGAAAACTACATACACGTTAAAGGAAATAAGAAGCATAGAATGTGTAAGCAATACATAAAAATTGTGGACGATATATTTAAGTCAGTATAAGGTGAAGACATACACAAACCTTGCAAGACATGTTCTGAGGTACGGAAGCAAAACACAGACATTAATGCCACTGAATCATCTATGACTGCGTACTATTGGAAGATAAGTCTTACACAAAATATGTGGTCCTGAGCATGAGAAAAAAGAATAAGATATAATCAAGAACTGTACTAGCTTTATTGGTCATGGGATATCACAAGAGTAACTACAGCAGCAGGGTTGTGACAGACAGGTCAGCTACAAAGAATCGGAAATTATGACATACCCTAAAGATCACCAGGACCACGCACATTCAATACATCATTGTTACCATAATGTAAAAATGGAGAGTCACTACTTTCATACTAAGTTACTGGTGGGATAAAATCTAGAAATTCCTCTTTACAGCCTTCCACATAGTTGCTTCATCCAGTGATTCATTCTTCTGCTTGCACCACAAACGAAATTAAATTCTTTTGACAGTCCTCACAATTTCAACTTCAATTCTTTGGTGGTGAAGAGGACAACCAGGCAAACTAATCCAGTTAAAGCTGACACTCTCCTTAATGGCACATGTAATACAGGACTCGACTGTTCCTTAGTGAGCCACCTCTGGTATCATACCCCCTAAAAGTGACAGCAGTACCAACAGTCTCTACTAACTAACAAAATACTTCCCAACCTTCAAAATTCACATAACAAAAAGTCTCTACCATTGGAATAAAAGACTACATCAAATACCTACACATTAAAAAACAACAATTAAACCAACAGCTCTTACAGCTACGCTTAACTTCAACCAATTTATGGAACTTCCTCTTCTTATCCTTCAACCTTTTGATTGGTTGGCAGTTTTCCATCTGGAATTGTTGCAACCCATTTTTTTCATTGCTGTGTAACTGTCAGCTCCTGTGTTTCTGGCGACTTGCTTTAAGTATTTTAGTCGAGGCCTTCCCACGGCCATTTTTCCAGATATTACTCATTCAAGAACGTTTACTACAAACTCATTATGACTAACTGTATGCCCTGTCCATGAGTGGTGTCTATTTTTTTTTTAATTTTAAAAGTAATCTTTCTTCCCCTTTGAAAAACTCATTCATTCGTTATTCTATCTGTCCGTTTTATTTTTAACATTCTTCTCCAACACCATGTTTCAAATACATTTACGACCCTCTCTTCATTTTTTCCTACGGTCCATGTTTCTGATCCACAAACACCAACACTACAAATTCAACTTTTCATAAGTTTCTTTTTCAATTCCAAACTAAGGTTATTTGAACATAGCGGTTGCTCTTTATTATTAACCCTTAGGCGACTAATGTCATTTATATATGGAGCACCCATTCTTGATGTTTCTAGATCACACACGACGATGCAGCACAGTCGGTAGGACTCCTCTGGACGAGTGATCAGCTCGTCGCAGAGACCTCTACCTGACAACACACGACACTC
>Ga0268261_10004731_pt1 | contig 10238 bp, 4 predicted proteins | sample TergutNc150P1_FD_190353 | JGI IMG/M metagenome (GOLD analysis project Ga0268261, IMG submission 190353) | Nasutitermes corniger P1 segment gut microbial community from laboratory colony in Florida, USA - Nc150 P1 (SPAdes) (version 2) | ecosystem: Host-associated > Arthropoda: Insects > Digestive...
CCGCAGGCCGCTCGCCTGCTGAGATCATGGGTTCGAATCCCACTGGGGGCATGGATATTTGTCTGTTGTGAGTGTCGTGTGTTGTCAGGTAGAGGTCTCCGCGATGAGCTGATTGGTTGTCCAGAGGAGTCATACCGACTGTGGTGCGTCGTGTGTGATCTAGAAACATCAAGAATATTCGCTCCATATATATATATATATATATATATATATATATATGACATTAGTAGCCTAAGTATTCATGTGAATTTTTTTAAAGTGTAAAAAAATGTGCATGAGTTGAAATAATCGTAACAACATGCAAGGTGCAAAAAAATTAAAAAAATTTAAAAAAAAAAAATGCCAGTGTTGTGTGAGTGCGTGTGCGTGCACGCGTGCGCACATTATGTATCCCAACAATTTGTGTTTGCCCACAACAAGCATGTGATTGCTCATGTGCACAGACATGCAGCAGGTCTTCATGTAAAGCAAATGACAAACTGTTCATCACAAAACGTGTGCAGCTCAGACAGATTTTCATGGCAGTCTCCAATAGGAAATTCCATACAGGTCTGTTCCATGGTTCTTGAAGGGCTACACATGTAAATACATATATATTATTATACATCCCATGCACCCAAATGCAGTCAAAGTGGCAACAGGATGCACAATGTGCCATAAAGAATACAAAACACTACAAAACAAGTACAGTACAAAAACATGACCAGTATGCCACATAAAGTATTCATATGTTACACTCAATCAATTACATGCAGCAAGTAATAAGACTCCTGAACATTAAAAATTTATAAACAGCATCACAGCACTGTACACTGAAGTATCGTCTAAATCCTAATGTATAATGATCCTTTCCATTCAACAAACTTGTGAGTGTCAATGCCAAAGAGTTGAAAATTTTGAAGACTACATTACACACATTTTTTCAAAGAAAAAAAGCTGGCAACTGGTCTACAGAGTGGTGTTATTGTTTGTGTGAATAATGTGCCAGTCTCAGAGTAACATTTCAACAACATGTATGCCATGTCAAGATCATACGACAGTTCTTGACTTGGTACATATGGACAGGCAGAAAGACAGATGGACTTTACAGGGATGTCCGTATGCCTAAAAAAGAACTGTTTATCTGGACGTTACATCTGTCCATCAGTCCACCCAGAACAGGCAAAGGCAAGATTACTGACATAATTTATCAGCTTTACTGGAGCATTTACAGCAAGTTTCACTGGACCAGACAGTGCTACACTTGCAAAACGTTGCTGAAGCTTCAGTGCTGGTTATTAGACTTACATGACTGCTGAAGAGTGTAGCTTTGGACAGAACAGAAAGGGCATCTATCATGAGGAAAGCCAAGGCGAAACTTGAAGGGAAGGGATGTAGTGCTAAAGGAGGAGGAGAAGCAGAAGGTAATGAATGTAAAGTTACTAAAATCCAGACAAACTTACAAAACAAATACATACTTGTTGTTTAATTATATCTTTGATGGTAGCTGACACAGCTCGTCTCGGTCCCATATCTGTTATGTTGGCATCAATGACATTATATAGGTTCTGGCCGTTAAGACTGCCCTTTACACGAAGTGCTGCAACTTGTGGAATATTGTCACAGCTTCTAGCAGTACACTTCTCAATCTGAAATATTGTCATTTCACAAGCATTAATAGTATATACCATTCAGACTGTTAAATTCTGAGGTGGGACACTGTGACCTCTGCAGGTGGATACAAAGGTCAAAGAATAGCACACTGCCTCTATCTGCAGGGTTGACCCTGACATTAGTGGCTAAATCCTACTGTACTCATACAGTGCAAGTTTGTGTATGCTGTTGGAACTAACTGCCTGCTAACGCAATGCCAGATAAATACAATTTTACTGTATTGACAAGTTATTAATACATATTGACAAATGCTGTATCAAAATGAGAGATATAAAGATCATATATATAGGACTGTGGTCAGGACAGCTCAGTTGGTACAGTAACTTTGCCATTGGTTTGATGACTTTAGGAATTCTGGTTTGATTCCTGGCAGAACTATGAGATTTAGCTTTTGTCCAGAGAGCCCACACAGCCTCTGGGGCTAAGGCAGTGAGGCATGAAGCTGACTACTTCCTTCTGTCTTGTGCTGAAGTTAAGGATGTGAGCAACTGCACATCCACTTCATGGCATGAAGAGGACTAACTCTATCTGTATAGAGTCATCCCCCAAAGTCATGCCACAGGTGCTTCCATGACTAGAGACATTGGTTGAAACGACATAAGTTGAGGCAGATTTTCCCATAAGTGGAATGTTAAAATGGGGAGGGTGGTACCAGACAATATATTTTAACAAAGAAGAAAGATACATTGGCACATATATATATATGAAAAATTTACAAACAATATTAAATCTGACAAACAAATGGCAATTTAAGGTAGGAGGCACTTCCACTTGAACTGCTGGCACTTCCACTTGAACTGCAGGCACTTCCACTTGAACTGCTGGCACTTCCACTTGAACTGCTGGCACTTCCACTTGAATTGCAGGCACTTCCACTTGAACTGCAGGCACTTCCACTTGAACTGCAGGCACTTCCACTTGAATTGCAGGCACTTCCACTTGAACTGCTGGCACTTCCACTTGAACTGCAGGCACTTCCACTTGAACTGCAGGCACTTCCACTTGAACTGCAGGCACTTCCACTTGAACTGCAGACACTTCCACTTGAACTGCAGGCACTTCCACTTGAACTGCAGGCACTTCCACTTGAACTGCTGGAACTTCCACTTGAACTGCAGGCATGTCATCTGGATCATCATCATCATCATATCCAATGTCCAACAGTACCAGCAGCAGCAGTGGAAGTCCATAAGTCCCTGAAGATGACTAGCAGAAATCAAGCACTGAAGTCTGGCTGACAAAGACCACATCTTCTCCTCCAGAATCTTCACATAGCACACAAGCATCCTCATAACCCCCTGTCCAGTCGCTGCTGCTCCCGTCTTGTTCCAATCAAAGTCCCCAAACACCTAAATGCCAGCCCTGGTCAGTCCAAGTCAACTCCAAAACCATCACGGTCCTCTCCTTAGGCTCAGGCTCAGGTTCCTCAGCAGCTTCAGTGGTGATTTGCTTCCAAATTTCAACAGATGGTCAACTGTTAGCACCTGTCCTGGCAGTTTAGCAATCCTATGACATCCTCCACATTGTACATATAACTTCGCACACTTGGCTTATTATACAGGGTCTGGGGGAAAAGACATACGTGCAGAATAATGTGGTAGAGACAACACAAGTCAGGGGATGACTCTATAGACCTATGTTATTAAAAACACTTTCACTCATTCATTCTTTCATGCATTCGTTCATTATTCATTCATGCAATCATTCATCCATTCATATGATTATCCTTGCTGTCAAAACACTGACACATGACATGGCCTTTCGAATCCATATTCCTATAAAGTGTATATGCATACAGTTGATTGTATGTTTAATTTCATTCTGCTGATTGCTTGTGTGGTTCATAAAACATGCCACACTGCAGCACATGAACCCCAAACATAACAGACGGCAATACATATGTCTTTCAACATCTGCTAGACGTCAGTCATTGCACATCACGGTCGTATAAGTTAAGTGAGCTGATGGGCAGTGACCAGTGATAGCTGTCCTGTACAATACACCAGTAACAGATGTTACACAAATGACATCAGTAAACTGACCTGTGCATTAACAATACCTGCAAATTGTCTCCCTTACACGGTGTCCCTTTGTGTTGAGGTGCCGGGTTGGTACATGTTCGATACCGGCGCTTGTTACCATGGCCACATGACACAGAGCAGAATGACCACTCACTCCAAGCTGACCACCCACCATTCACTGTGACACACAAAGCCAGCTGCTGTCACTGTGACAGACTGTATTGATATGGGTGAACATCTTCAAAAATATCATCACACATTGCAATCAGAAGTTGAGACAGTTACGCTGTGCATTACACTGTTAAATGGATGGTCAGTACAGCACCTCATTTTGAACTTAAACTAGCTCCATGGATCAGAGGTCTTCTTGAGACTCTGCTGGATCCTCAGCTAGTGAAGTCATTCTGCACAATGTATGGAACCTGAAAGTGGACCACCCTGTATGCAACAGCTCACCACATGTCCCTACCCTCAGCCAGATTAATCAAATCTACAGTTTCCCATCCTATTTCTTTTCAATCCATTTCACTTTTATTCTCCTATTTATGCCTAGGTCTTTCAGGTAGTTTCCTTCCTTCTGGACTTCTACAAAATCCTTTCTGCACTTCTCCCCTGGCCCATATGTGCCCTGTCCCCTGCACGTCTCAAATTCCTTGCTTCCTCAGCACCCCATATTCAAACACTCATAGCCCCTTTTGTTCTCTTAATGTGATAGACCAAGCTTCACACCCACAACAGCAGCAGCCCAAGTTTGACAATCACTCTGTGCACAAGTACCTGGACAGTCATGAGTGTTGCACTCTTTGAAGTCGGTGTCAGAGCCAATGCAGTCCTTCCCACCAAAGGCTGGAGGAGGACTGTTACAGGTTCTGGACCTGCGTTTTGTACCATGACTACACGACGCTGAACAGGGACTCCAGTCTGACCACTCTGACCTGCATTAATACAGATTTGCAATAGTAAGAGTACACTTTGTTACCAACATTTGCACAGAAATATTTGTCATTGATGGTACCCTTAAAAAACACATTAAGAACTGATATTCTCCCCTTAAAGTGCATTCATGCATTTTGTATGATTCTCAGAATGAACAGCACTGACAGTCTGGTCCTCATAAAAAAGATACACTCCGTTCATGGACATTCAGGAAATTAATTCTAATAAAGTATTTCAATTATTTTGATTCATTTAAGTTTTCAGAAGGCTGTGCCATGGGTCAGGCTGTTTATCACCATCTCTTACTGTAGTGGCCTGTGTTCAAATCTGGACCAGTTCATGTAAATTTGTGGCAGAGTGACACTGGCACCAGTTTCTTTCCAAGCACTTTAGCTTCCCTCCATCAGTATCATTCTACCAACGCTCCACATCCATCTGCATATTAAACAGCATTTACCACTTTCCATGGATTGGACATGGGGGCTGGGTGCAGTACTCCTGCTGTCCATCAGCTCCAAGGCAGGGCTTGCCTCCATAAGTTGGTGCAGGGCTGTTGCACTTACGATACCGTCGCCTGGTACCACGCCCACAAGATTCCGAACAAGACGTCCACTGTGACCATTCACTCCATGCCCCGTTGATCTAAACAGCAACACAGGACACTTGGCACATGAATGTTTTCAATAAGCTAATGAGAACTGAAAGGCTGTCACAGCAGTGGCAAGTGCAAGCAATGCAGTGCAATACATACTGGAGATAGCAGGTGTCATATTGTACAATTAAGTGGCTGTGGTTTGGATGGAGGTACCTGCAATATTGCAAACATTTTATACAGTGGCACACAGCTTTTTATGCAGAGTATGGTAAGTTTATGGAGAGTCAGTTTTCCTGTGATTTGGCAATGCGGTTGGGTGAGAGGTTCCTAACATTCTGAAGGACTATGAAGCCTTCATCTGTAGGGTCAATTGGTCCAAGAAGAGGGTGCTTGACCCTGATGATGAAGGAATTGTTACCCTTCAAAATGTCAAGAACCACTCACCCACTGATGATGTGTCACATCCCTTGAGAAGTGAATTTTCAGCAACACTCCTGTGAGAATCTCAAATCTCACAAAAAGATAAGTTCAGGTTTCTATCATGACCATCCACCAGAAGCATTAAAAGTGTACTTTTTTAGAGCTGTTTCTTCTGAAATTGGTGTTGAACTGTTCAACATCCACAAAAGATCATCATATTCACAGGCTTTACCTAACTGTATAAATTTATTTATCAGCTTTACTCACAGGACACTCAGACATATAACAACTCTGTATTTGCTCTGGCTTCCCTTGGCAGTTGCTCTCATCTACAAACTCCTCTGCATCTTCACCGCACACTCGTACTCTGACCCGCTCCCCCAGACCGCACGTGACACTGCAGTCACTCCAGGCTGACCAGGCACTCCACTCAGCCAGCACTACAATAGATACTAAGCTGTAGGAAGTCACAGACAAAAGCAGAGACAAGACACATTTTGAACAAAGGAAGAAGTAGGAACAGGAGAAGACCATCACAGGAAACAGAATTGGCTGGCGAGACTGGAGGAATGGAACATACCAGCATCTGGTCCATGCTGCTCATGGCAGTTTGTTGGGTGGAAACATACATACCATCAGGAAAGGAGAGACACTCCAGTGCATGACACAAAGCAGTAGAGTAAGCAGAGGGCACATATTTGTCATTAACTGGGCCACATAAAATAATCAAAAACACCAGAAACATAAACATCAAAATCAATTTTCAATGTAAAACGCCCTTTTTTATTCTGATGCATCCCATTATGTTTCCCTGTGTCACACACAAACGAAAATATGCCGTTGTAACACAACAATCTTTAAATTGTTGTAATAAGAAGTGCCTGACAACATTTAAAGTGAACCAAAACATGTAGCACAGTGTGATATGACATTAAAGTGTTGTGTTGGGTGGCATATCTTATTTTGTAAAAAGCCTGTTTGGCTCCAGTAATTTATGAAACACCAGTAATAAAAAAAATAACATAACCTAAAAAATAGTAAACACAACAATTTATTTTAAATAAAATAGAAAAATATTTTGGAAGCACAAAATACATTAATGACTGAAGGAAAGTCTCACTCCATTAAGCATGAAAGCAGTCAGCCTCAATTAATGACAGACTAAGCTTGACTGAGCTAAGAGTGATCTGTATGATAGAAACCGGGTGGAGTAAACTGACTTGCCAGCTATGTGGTATCACCAAGACAAATGGTTGAAACAAATGCATTAAAATGGAGGATTATGGATGGTAAAAAACCCAAACATTGACCCTCTGTTGCAATCAGTAAATAAAATACAGTCAAAAGACAATGATTATGATTATGATTAAATATCAGTGTTGTGGTGGCATTATGTATTCTCTTCTGTTCAATTAAACAGCCAGAATAAATCTCCAAATCAGAACTAATGAAAATGTTGATTCACACACAGACACAGAATAAACAAAACAGTTCATGTGTTTTCACTACAATCAATAAAAAATCATAACATAAATACAAGAAATTCTTTAAAAATGTGAAAAATTTCAAGTATTCAGAAACATTGGTCACAAATCAGAATTTTTGACTTCATCCTCTATCTGATCAAAATCTAGCAAATTACAACACACTTACAATGAAGTCAAAGCTGATCCAGTTTAGGAAATGCTTGCAGAAGCAACAGACCTTCCATCGCATGTGTAGAAACACAGCAATTACAACCCACAAAAGTGTATTTTTGTTGTTTTGCTTGGTTACGAAATTCTCACTGGAGGGAATATGAGAACAGAGTGCTGGAGAAAATATTTGGGTGTGTACTGATGTCACGTGAGCCAAGACAGCTCAGAGTTGTCTGTGACTATGCTACAGGCTGGACAACCCTGGCTTGAGTTTCCAGCAAAGTCAGGTGGGCATGAAACAAAGCACACATCATCTCCACCTAGCACACAGGTTAAAAATGAATAGAGTTATATCACAATACAGTTCTGTTTAATGTGCAGACTTACCATGCTTAAAGTTGTAAGTCCTCCAAGATATGACTCTGTATGGCTGGGCAATTAGCTACAGACATTTCAGAAAAGTGTAGTGCATTCATCTCAGGGTCCAGCATATCAATTCTTGTCACCCTGGATCCTAAAGAATAAGGCACTACAGTCTTCTTATATGTCAGAAATTACCTGCCAAACAAGACATCATAACGTCCCAGAAGACTTCAATCTTCAGCATCACCTTGCTGAAAAGTTTAAGTCTTGTTAAAGTGTTTAGTTTATACTCACAGGTTCTGCAAGTACCTGTCAACACAGGGAGCACCAAAACACTTTACTTACAAAAGTAACTTGCCTAAAACATTAACTTCAAACCGCAGTTCCTTGGTTCCTGCTGAATTCTGTGCCACACACGAATAGTTCCCAGAACTGTCGGTCAACGCGTGCATCAAATGCAGTTGCTTGCCATCTGATGACACATGGAAATCACTTCCAAGTTGTTTTTGAATGGAAATTCCTTCCTGTTACAACAATACTGTATCATTATATTTGTGACATTTTGCACTGCCTGTAATTTCATAATTTTCTTACACTGTTTTCATGTCAAGAGTGGGGCTTACTTTATACCATGTTATTTTTGGTGGTGGAGAGCCATGCAGTGGACACTTCAGTACCAGCCGTCTGTGGAGCAGAACAGTGTGCTTGGATTGCTCTGGCACATCACCAGACACTTCTGGTGGCTCTGAAACATTATGATATATATATATATATATATACACACACACACACACACACACACACACACACACACACACACACATACATACTAACCAATTCAGTATGGTTTTCTGTCAGCTGAGGTCATGAAATTTTAGCTTTGTGCCCAGAAACACATACTGGAAAAAAATTCTTATCTGCACAATTTTTCAAAACACTAAAAACTTGTAAAATTAAATACAAAATACACAATAGTATGCAATCCCATACCATTACAGCATTACTTACTGTTGTATATTGGGCAGTGCTACTGTTGGAGTGACAGCATAACAGAAAGTCTAACAATGCCTGAATGTGGCAGCTGCCATCATTCTTACCAACAAAACACTGGTAGCATATCTAGGGGAAATTAATTTATCTGACAGCTACATGGAAATGCCAAATGGACAATAACTACAGTTGGAAAAATGATCAAAACAAACCTTGAATTTCAACATTAAATGTGAGTTCTGTGTCTCCAGCCATGTTACTGGCTAGGCATGAATATCTTCCATTATGCTTCATTGATACTTCAGGGATTACCTAAAATAAATGACAGGTATTATGAGACAGAGTCTGCACACAAATATATATCATCATTCTTACATAAGCAATCCTTACAGCTCAAGTACGAGAGTATCTCCATCTAGGGCACCTCATGCTCACAGTTGTACAGATACTGTTTTTAACCATCATAATGTGCCCCAGGGATAAACTAACACAATGGAGTACAGGTACTCTCTACTCTGCGTTATACTTGCACTTCAAATACAACTTTAAAAGGGTGAAACTGCATGAATAGAAACTAATTTGCTTGTATGCATCACCTTCTCTCTGCTGATGTCAGCAGAAACACAAACAGCAAGTAACGATATATCATAAATACATAATGCAATGCCATTTAATGTTATGTTATGTGGAAACACATGAAGGCATTATCTTGTTTCAAGTCACTGCATTCTTTCTGCTGAATACAGCATCACAACATGCTGTCCAGTTTTGTGCTAGCTTACAAGAGTTCTGTTGTGGTCCCTGAACTTGACCAGAGGCCATCTTTCTTTAGTTACTGGCACTGCACCCTTGAACCATAAGATATGTGGATATGGATGGCCTGTGACGTTGCAGGTCAGAGTCAGTGTTTCATTTGTTGTGACTTTCAGATTTGCCTGTTCCTCCATATCTGCCATGACAGGGGGCACTGCAACAGGAGAATGTTATCATCACCACATCGCCACAATGTGCATATCGTGTGATGCCTTGACATCTTTGTTCTTTACGTTCTGCGACACCCTGTCCAGTAATCTGTACCTACAAACAACACTTGGTAGGTAACAGTTTTATATTTCTCCATACTAATGTGATGTCTTCTTAACCTTGTCAAATCAAATTTCATAGAGCTGGAATGAGGCTGAAAACAAAAAGTTTGGGAAAGGGTTCACACAATAAACTGTTGCACCCTTCACTGCACCAATTTGCATGAAACTCGCCAGTTCTCAACAGCATTATATGTACATCGCTTATGCCATTTCTAAATTTAGGGTTTGCAAGTCTGTTCATCATCGTACTTTCGACTGAATCAACCAACCAGATGCAGCAACTTCTCAAGTTTATTACTTGTCGTTTAACCCTTTAAACGCTGAATTAAATCCCATCTGCCATTTGCTGGCATTATTAGGAGTTCACCATTTTCTTCACGTTAGCAGGATAAGGGTTAAATCACTAACCCTTAGGCTACTAATGTCATATATATATATGGAGCACCTATTCTTGATGTTTCTAGATCACACACAACAACGCACCACAGTTGGTAGGACTCCGCTGGACGAGTGATCAGCTCGTCCCAGAGACCTCTAC
>Ga0268261_10004732_pt1 | contig 10238 bp, 9 predicted proteins | sample TergutNc150P1_FD_190353 | JGI IMG/M metagenome (GOLD analysis project Ga0268261, IMG submission 190353) | Nasutitermes corniger P1 segment gut microbial community from laboratory colony in Florida, USA - Nc150 P1 (SPAdes) (version 2) | ecosystem: Host-associated > Arthropoda: Insects > Digestive...
GCTCGAGGGTATGACGTTTGCATAAATGTTGCAGTTTTTATCATGAGGGTGAATTAATCTGTGTTATCGAGGTGGTCTTTACATAGATGTGTCAGCTGTGTGCACAGGTGACAGTCCAACACCCCCCTTTCCTCCGGCAACGTTCCGGTTAATAATTTATCTTTAAGACAGTAACTACGTTTGCCGAAACGCCAGGAAGTCATCGCTCTTCTACGCGGCGAAACCCCAAGGCCGAATATACACGTAGTGCTATGAGCAACGGCCACGATATTCTGAATATTAGAGCTGTAGGAAGCGGGTGTTGAAATACGAAAAGGGCTGAAAAGGCGAGTGACAGTTTCTTTCCGAACATAGAATCGAGAAACTGGCGAAGACAATTCAGGCGCTGTTTGTGAAGGGTTAGAAAGAATAGATGGCCACGGTGTAGCCGATCCCAGTGGCCGCGCGGTCTAAGGCGTGGGTCTGCGGCCGCTCGCGTGCTGGGACTTCGGGTTCCAATCCCGCCGGGAGCATGGATGTCTGTTGTGAGTGTTGCGTGTTCTTAGGTAGAGGCTTCTACTACGAGCTGATCACACGTTCAGAGGAGCCCTACCGACTGTGGTACGTCTGTGATCGTGAAGCCTTGAAAGTGAGGAGGCCCTGGCCCTTTAGGGACTGTTGCGCCATAGAGAGAAAAATATTCGGTGTTGTAAATGGGAGCGTAATTAAAAGTGGCAATCGCAGATATAAATGACAGTTGAACGAGTGGCAGTACACTAGCAGCAGGAGTGACAGTGATTGGGATGACAGCGAGCATGGAATGTCAGGTGAGAAGACGATGAGTGAGTGGTACATGCCGTTATTATCATCATCATTACCATAGAGTGAATTTTATTTTATTAAAATAACTGATTGTAAAGATTTTACGGGAAGTATAGTCAGGTCCAATTTTCATTGTACGGACTCTTCGTTCTGGAGGCACAAGAAGAAACTTTACCGTCGTGTAAATGCCTTCCGTTTCAACGTTTCACCAGCTACATGCATTACGACAAGTGTACTGCATGTTGAAGATGACTGCTTTCTGGGATGCGACACCGTATGGTCTGATACTAAACTACACGTTGTAACATGTCACACTTCTGCACTGATGATGGAGGCTGTAGAATCCTCCGAAACACTCGAACCTATCTACCAAACTGCATTAAGTCATTCTGACGCAACTAACCATGTGTGTGTTTTTGTGTGTGTGTGTGTGTAGTGGCTGGGTTGGACCACTCCCATGCAGTACTGAGGTTAACGTATACAGCTCGGGTCTTCACTCCCGCGTACCGTTTGATACTGTGGAGCTTAACAACGGGAACAAGTGTTCGTATATGTGTTGGCAGTCATTAAGTGGTGGCTGGTCATAACCGTGATTTTTCCAGCAACACTTTTTACCTGTCAGGTGTTGGATTGAAGTTTGTGCATGTTTTAAGATCATAGGCTGATGGCCGCCAACTGGCCGCTGCGTTAACACATTCGGTAGCGTGTTGGTCCTAGATCCTGTGTGTGGGTAGAACCATGGCGGAGCACCAGTGACGTGGACGTACTAAGGTATGGGCTGAAACGTCATGATATGAGTGAGAACACGGCAACCTTGCGGAATAGAACACATCAGCGCGAGCGATCCGCACCGGGTTGTTCTTGGCCCCCAAGCGACACGTGAGGGTGTCAGTGTGTGACCAGTATTAGTGACCTCTTGCAGTAGCGTGTTGATGGAACAAGTAAATGAGAAGCGTTTTCATCGATATCCAAAGAATGTACGGCATTTTTGCATTATTGGTGGTATAATGAAGTTTCTTATTACGAGAACGAACGAAAGAACTGCAGAGTATATATACCGTCATTGACGAGTTGTGCGATTCAGATTTGAGTTATACGTTTCTTGTGAAGATATACAGACACACCAGGAAGTATGTCCACGATTGTTCAGTTAGTAGTGTGTACGTGCGTTCGTGTGTGTCAGGGCAGTTGGAGAACTTCGTTTATCGATCTCCATTCGCATAACAAGAGGTCATGTCACTGTTAGTTTTGTGTTGATTGTTGTGTATATGTGACGTCAGAGCTGCGCAAAGTATAAAGCTGTGAAGTTTGAGATTGTGCTCTCTCATTTAATGCAGAGTTAAGTTGTCTTGGGGCTAGTTTACGCCGTAATGTACTTTAATGTTTCAAGGATGGAATGTGCGTAGTTATATAGTGGAATCAAGCCAGTATCTGGATGTCCGTTTGTAGAATCATTGTCATGGTAATGTAAGTTTCCGAGATGCAAACTTGTGTGCCATTTTGCTGGACAGTTGCGGGTCACTCAATGTTCAAGCAGCTGGTGTTTAATTGCACTTACCTGTCGATTTAGACCGAAACTGTTTTCGATAGCTGTCGGTACCTATCGATTTAACTTAAAGCATTTATCTATATCTGTTAGTATCTATCGAATTAGCTTCGAGTAAATGTTAATAACCGTTGGTTCATATCCACATTAGTTCCACTGTTAGGTGATAACATGGCGGGTATCTTAAATATTGTTAAGTTTTGATGTCTCTGTCCTGACAGAATGTGTCCATTTCCTTATTCAAATGGCCAGTAAGTAGTGTGAAACGGCCCTCACTTTGCTAATTCCTTGCTTCCCCTCTGTGGTTTCGCATCGTCTTCATTTAGCTCCCAGTAACTGACCATTTTGTCACAAGTTTTCTCTGTTGCATATTCGTGACCTTGACGCAGCTGTTCAGCTACTAATGCGCGCTTACCATGTCACGGTCCGCGTGAATCCGTTCTTCACTGTTGTACCGGAAGGCATGTGAAGTTCAGTGATTTATGTGTACAGACTGGACCATAAGTCGGTTAACCGAAAACGTTCTCTCGTACTAACGGGAATGCCATTAACAGGGTTGTGGGGGCAGCGAATTTGTAAAATGTCAGCGTTTTTGGTTGTGCTCTAAAAATTAAGGGTCTCATCTCGAGCGGTTATTGTAAATTAAACAAGAAATACAAAATTGAAAGCGCATTTATTATGACGTTTGCTAATCGGTTGAATGCATTTTGGACCACTGTGCATTTTTTACGAACCTGTGCTTCCAAAAAGAAACACGATAGGTATTAGCTATGCAAGTGAAAGATGTGCACCCACACAGTCCGCTAAAATCATATGTGCTGTTCACTGTCTGTGGTAGCCAAATGTTGCTACTGAATCACTCTACTTTCCAGGGGACACAGAACATGTTGCCATATTTAACGGCGTGCATACTAGGTTTTGGTAGTGGTTGCTAGGAGTGACGGACAGTGAAGTAATGTGATGGTTACGTGAAAGTGGAGGTAGTGTTGTTCAGGATAAAGTTACATGGTCAAACCTGAACGTACGAGGTTTTTCAGAAAGCAGCGATACATAGTCTTCGCGAATTTCGATATTTCCTGCTATCTCATTAACATATTCCACGAATACTGTAATGAAATATTCAAAGAAGGGTACTGACTCCTTCCATTGGCGCTACAGCCCTCTGTGGGCTTTGGCCTGTCGAAAAATACCTCTCCATTTTTCCCTATCTATCACCAACTCTCTCCATCTTCTCACTCCTGGCATTTGAAGATCTCTTTCTACTTCTCTCCATCCTTTCCTGGGTCTTCCTGTTCGTCTCATCCCTTCCAGTTTTTGAGAGAAAATCTTTTTGGACATCCTATCCTCCTCCATTCTCTCCAGGTGAACCAGCCAAATTATCCTTTGCCCCTTTATCCATTTTACTATATTTTCTCCATTACTCAACTTTTCTAGTTCTCGATTAGTCCTACTTTTCCGTTCCCCATCTTCATATTTTGGACCATATATGAAGGGCACTGACTATAGACTTATATTACCAGCTTAAGCATTCAGAAAAATCTGCATTTTGCTCGTGGGCTGTACCGATGTACTTCGTACGAGTTTCGAAACAAACATTTATGATTTCTGTATGGAACAGTGGCATTCGTTGCCATTCATTAAATGAAAAGCTACAGTATAATAAATAACAAATGTACACTGCTGTAATGCATAATTTTTATGTTTTAATTGTAAATTACGTATTGCAACGGCTTGCATATGTTGGATACTCTATTATAGATTAACCAGCTTGTTATGGTAGTGGGAACCCAATTTTTTCTGTGTGTTATGAACTGAATCCATAGATGTTAGTGGGTGAGATTCATGCTGAATATTGTCCCTGGTTTGTGGAGCTTTTGTCAGTACGGATGGATGGCAGGTTATTTTTAAATGAGCCAAAATTTACAATAAAACCAACAGATAATCCGTCAGCGCAACATAAATTGTGTAATATCCAAAATTACAGGTTTAAGCTACTGATTGTATTCAAAATTGAAATCCATTTCACAACGCGTGTCCTAATTTATTAGTGAAATGTGTAGGAGGTTACAATCGTCTTGCCACTAAGTTTCATTGTGTCAGCTCGACCCAATTACAACATTCGTAAATCATAAAAGGAACTCTTAGCGATCTAGAACGCGTAAATTGCAGTAATCCAGGAAGTCGCTGAAGTAAGCACGATTACTGTTATATATACTTACGCCGCGACTACGTCAGAGAAGTTCATTTCGGTTTCACTTTGGATTCACGTCAACTTGACGTTTAGAATTACATCCACGACGAAATAATTGTCGACACCGACGTAGTGCTCTCTCTCTGAAGAAGACTGTATAACTATTAATATTGAAACACTAATACAGAGTGCTTCTATACGTCGCAACGCTTCTGGTATTACAAAGTATGTCTTTCTGACCATATTCACCAAATTCATTCGAGCAGCGAATTCCAAAAAACCCTCTCTTAGTAACAAAGAAGCAAGACGATTATCCGATTACCTTTATTATCAATTTCTCGATTAATGGCGAATCATTCCAAATTGTACATATGTGTATACTGTATCTAAATATGTAATTTTAGAGTTAGTGACGAACGGCCGTTCTATTGGACAAAACCCCCTTGTATTCCTGAATTAGTTGCACTTCGGTACATGGTGGCAGCATTAGATTAAATTACGGACACGCAGTTTAACGACGGTGCCCGTGAGTGAACTACAAACTACTGACAACGGTGGTTCCACCCGGGTTAGTACAAATTGGTGGCAGCGGTGGTTCTCAAACTCCGGGGGACTACAAATTGGTAGGCAGAGGTATTCCCACAAACCGGTTAGCTTTCGTATTACCGCTACGGGTTGGTTTGCAAGAGGGAGGAGAGATATCGGCCCAGGTAGGATAGATAGTCACGTACGAACAGTAATTGATACATACACAGACAAGCACAAAGAGTTACGTCGGTCAAAATTCTAAATTCAAAATTATGTTGGTTTTAAAAAGAAGTCACTATGCAGGACGCAAGCCTTCAGGCACAACTTCTAGAATCAAAAGCAGAAATAACTAGGCTGAGAGAACGCTTGTCAAGGGGGACCCAAACAGTGCATAAAGACTTGTCACTCATTTCGTTAGTGCCGAAATGGTCAGGGTCCGAGTCACCCGCCTCGTTAGAGGAGTTCTTCGAAAATATAGAAAGCGCAGCAAAAATAGGCAGGTGGCATTCGTCAGAGTGTATTCAAATCGGAGCTTTAAAACTTAGCGACTCTGCTAGGACATTCTATAACACGTGCTTAGAGCTCCACACAGAAGATGCAACCTGGGAAAATTTAAAAAAAGCGTTCAGGGAACGGTTTAGGGATGTCCACACCGACCAATATCACTTCATGAGGTTGCAGATGGACAGACAAGCCAAACACGAAGATCCCCAGGATTTCGCAGACCGGTGTAGGGCGCTAGCGCAAAAGGTCATGTGCAAAGACAGCGATCCGGTAGCACAACGGATCCATCGGGAAAACGCAGACAGGATGCTTTTGGCCAGTTTATTGGCGGGCCTATCAGGTGAAGTCGGGAGACAGGTCAAATTTAAAAATCCCCAGGATTTACGCCAAGCCCTGACAACCGCGCTGGCTGTTAGAGAAGCGCTAAAACAGGAAAGGTTCGCCGAACCATTTTACACCAATTTCGACAATTCGGTTAGACTTTCAAACAGGCAGGACGACAGGAAACCTGCCGAAAGGCATAGCCCAAAGCGCGCAGCCAACCACCTGAAAGCAAGGAGGTACGAGCGTGGCGCAGATAGGTCAGTGACCTCAGGTAGCCCTAGGGTCGTACAAGCTAGAACAGAACCTAGGTGCTACGAGTGCGAAGGGCGAGGGCACTTCGCGCGGGAATGCTCCACAAGTCTAAAATGCGGGAAAACAAAGCCCCCGGAAGGAAAAATCCGAGCGAACGTTCAAACCGTTCACGCCCGCCCGGTGACGAACCTCGTCACGCAAGAGAAAAGAGAACAAACGAAGAAACCAAGGTTCAGGGAAAAGAATAAGAGGTGAAAGCGACGACAGCTCCCTGCACCTCTACACCCCCGGAAAAGCTGTCACACGGCCCACCGTTTCAGTTCCGCTAGAGCAAGGCTACCCTACTGTTTTATTGGAGATAGAAGGAAAACTGAAACGCTTAATCATAGACAGTTTCGAAAGTATTAATACTTCAACCTGGCGCGTCGAGGCGTGATATCAGAGTCACTGCTATAAACCCATATGGGGTTACAGGAGAAGCCCTCGACATAAAAGGACAGCAGCACGTGTCGTTTGTTCTAGGTGGAAGGAAATTTAGCCATACATTTTTGGTGTGCCCCCTCCCGACCGAAACTGAAGGATTATTCGGGACAGATTTCCTAGAAAAGGCCGGCGCTAATATCAACCTTGATACAGGGAAATTGTCGTTAGACGACATTAACAGGCAACGTATGTGTGCGATAATACCTCCACAAAGCGCGCAGCTCTGACCGTGTTCCCTAGTGACACACCGGAGAACGATAAACCCCTCCAGACGTGTAAGGAGGAGCCGAAAGACAGTAGGCCCAGGCTAGACAGCCATGCCTTAGACGAGACCACACGGTATAGTAAATCGTGGTTGGTTAAGATAAGGCAAGACGTAACCATCGCGCCGAGATATTGACACGTGGTTGCGGCCAAGTTGAACTTGGAAAAGGGGAAAGAAATTCCGTCCCTGGTATGCATCGAGCCAGCGACAATACCCATTCAAGGAGTACTTTTCGCTCGTGCACTGACCAGAGTAGGAACAAGAAAGCGCGACCCCGCACAGGTGACGTCACCGCCTGAGCAGGCGAATAATGACGCGTTAGCAAGTAATGTGTACATGATGTTAGCCAACGTCAGCCAAGAGGAACTGATCTTACCCAAGTCTACAGTCCTTGGTCTGGCGGAAGAAGTGTCCGAAACTCTGATAGACCAGATAAATACGGAGTCTCCTACTAGGCCTCAAAGGAAAGAAAGGAACGAAGCTCTGTATAAGAAAGTGTAAGGAGGAAAATTAGATCATTTGACTAAGAATGAGAGGCGAATCATAGAACCCGTGCTGCAGAAATATGCGCACGTGTTCCATGATGAGGAAGCGGACTATTTCAGGTCCACGAACGTGGTCGAACACCAAATTTTGGTAACAGATCCGACACCAATAAGGCGTCCCCAGTACAGGACCCCGTTCGCACTACGCGGAGAAATGGAGTCTCAAGTTAACAATATGCTCAAGAAAGGGGTAATTTGAAAGAGCCATTCTTCTTGGTCAGCCCCTGCGATACTAGTCCCCAAAAAAAGTTTGGATGGAAAACCGAAGTTTAGATTTTGCGTAGACTTCCGCGCGTCGAACGCAGGGACCAAGTTCGACGCCTACACTTTACCTCGACTGGAGGATAGTACTTCTAGCCTATTTGGCTCTAAATACTTCTCCGTGTTAGACTCTTACTCCGGATTTTGGCAAATTAACATTTGTGAAGAACACAAGGAGTTAACAGGCTTTACTGTACCATCCGGCCATTACGAATTCAATCGCTTGCCTTTTGTCCTAAGCAGTTCGCAAGCGAACTTCCAAAGGCTCATGGACATCGCTCTAAAAGACAGTTGGCAGAGATTGTATTTATCTCGACGATCTTATACTTTTTTCTAAAACGGCAAAGGAACACGCGGAGAAACTCGAAAGAGTGTTGGAGAGATTTGAAAGGGCAAACCTCCAATTACACCCCAGGAAGTGCGTGATCCCTCAACCCCAGGTTAAGTATTTGGGTTACGTATTGCCAGAAGGAGTCTCTGCATCCTCGGATAAAATAGACGCAGTCAGGAACTATCCGACCCCCCGTAACGCGAAAGACGTTAGGGCATTCCAGGGACTTGTGTTGTTTTACCGCAGACTTGTGCCAAAATTTGCTGAATCGGCGAAACCACTCACTAAACTAACTCGCAAGGGACAAGAGTTCAACTGGGGCCCTAGCCAGCAAGAGGCGTTCGATGAGCTAAAAGCGAAGCTCTGCACTACCGCAGTGTTAGCTTACCGAAATTTCGATCTACCGTTTATCTTGACCACTGACGCGTCAAGGGTAGCAGTAGCGGCTATTCTGTCACAAGTACAAAAACGGGCTCGAACGCCCAGTCGCGTACGCTAGCAGACAGCTGAATAAACCCGGAAGGCTTATTCGGCTTCAGAAGCCGAACTACTCACTTTAGTGTGGGCCGCCAAACCTTTTAGATGTTACCTCTACGGTAAGCGTTTCACAGTCAGAACAGACCATGCAGCCCTTACGTACTTGAAAACCTTCTCGGACACGAACACGAAACTTATGCTTTGGTCCCTGAGACTGTCGGAGCTCGATTTCATAGTCGAACATCGAGCGGGGACCAAAATACTTCATGTCGATGCTCTAAGCAGACACGTTGGTACCATTTCGAGCGAAAATAAATAAAGCCCTGAAGAAGTGTGCGACGAACAACGTAAAGACCGGTTCTGCAAGGAACTAAAACCCGGAAACTACGCCAGCCGATTAGAATTATTTTATGACGACGAAGGTCTCATACAGACGACAAAGGAACAATAAGCATCAGTTGCTTGTTCCCAGGGCACTAATGAAGAGAGTTATACGTGAAAATCACGATCCTGCTTACGCAGCACACCCTGGTGTGAAACGCACTTGCGAGTTACTTGCCCTAAATTTCTGGTGGCCTGGAATGCGTAAGTCACTAGAGGGTTACGTCAAGGAGTGCGACTCGTGTCAACGGCGGAAGGGAAACCGCAAATACACGGCCCCTCTCGGCGACCTCGGAAACCCAGTGGTTCCATTCGAAGTCACTTCTTTGGACATTACGGGACCATATCCTCTGACTCCTAGGAAGACAAGGTATCTGTTGACGTTTATAGACCACTCTTCTAAATATGACGAGATATTCCCATTCAGGACCAGTCAGCATTAACATGTGCTAGAGTATACGCCTCGCAGATAATTACGTGTCACGGCAGCGGTTCACAATTGATAACGGATCAAGGTTCGGCTTTCATGTCTTCGTTTTTCAATGAAACATGCAGGATATTGGGAATTCAAAGGTCCCGTACGTCTAGCTATGACGCCCAGAGTACCGGTCATGTAGAAAGACTCCACATTACTCTACACAAAGCTCTCTCACATTACGTGAACAACTCTCATACGGACTGGGATTGAAAACTGCCGTATTTCCTGTTACCTTATCGCGTAACGCCGCATTCCACCACGGGCTATAGTCCCTTCTTTCTCCTACATGGCAGAGAAATTATCACCCCTGCTAACGGGGACTTAAGACCACAAGTCCCGAAACCTACACAATGCCCCGAACAGCTGGTTTGGAGTCTAACGGCTAGCCTGAGGCAGGCGTACCAAACAGTAGCCAAGGCAAACAGGAGATCCCACGTGGCGAACAAGAATCGTTACGATAGACGAGCGAAACACCGCAGCTTTGAGGTCGGCAGTTTCGTCTATCTCTATAAACCAACTCGCAAGCCGGGGTTGTCAAAAAAATTTATTCCGTTTGGGCGGGCCCGTATCGGGGCAGGCAAAATTGTCTGATTTGAATTATGAGATATTGGGACAGTACGGAAGGAAGTTCATAGTTCATTTAATTCGTTTAAAGGCGTGTCACGGATCCGCGGGCTGCGATCCGACTCCAGCATCTAAACGGCCGCGAAAGTCGAGATCGAAGCGAGACGCGAGGTCTAGGCCAGACCAACAAACTGATATTATCCCGCAGCCATCTTGTCTTACTCATTGGCCAGCGATAACGTACTGGCGGGCGACCCCCCACCAACGCCGCCTTCCAGCCCGCTAGCTTCGCTTCAGCGTCCACCCC
>Ga0268261_10004733_pt1 | contig 10236 bp, 4 predicted proteins | sample TergutNc150P1_FD_190353 | JGI IMG/M metagenome (GOLD analysis project Ga0268261, IMG submission 190353) | Nasutitermes corniger P1 segment gut microbial community from laboratory colony in Florida, USA - Nc150 P1 (SPAdes) (version 2) | ecosystem: Host-associated > Arthropoda: Insects > Digestive...
CCCGTCATCAGGAGCTCAATGACTGCAGTGGCCCGACCACGAACACAGCACGACTGTCACCACGATACGAAGGTAAAACCAGAGGCTGCCACTGCAGTCATTGAGCTCCTGATGATGGGCGGGAAAACGCCGGAAACATGTTGAGCTGTAAACAAACGTCAGGATAATAAACTGAAAAATTGTTGCATCAGGTTGGTGATTTATTTGAATTAAATATTAAACTCCGGTGCCAAAAGGTTAAGAAGCAGTAATAAATCCCCACATTATTACATATTATAATACAAATCCACAATGTTAGGTTCACTCTCCGTCGACAACGCAAAACAGAAATTCTATAACAGTGGCATAAACCAATACTGCACATAATAACACATAATTGGTATAGGTGTAGAATTACACTGCCCACTCCACCCCCCCACAACTCCATCACCTTCACTTTTGTGTCACCTGAGAAAAATGCAACAAACTATGGAACATGTGCAAAAGTAATACAGCTGCATGTTGGAGATGAGGGCACTCCTTGTATAAAACATTTCAACACTACACAACATCTAATGCTTTGACTGCCGTGACCATTGCCACAGCAACTTGGTATTCTGATACATCACTATAATGCAGCACAGTGCAGCCACACTGCACAAAATTTCTGCCATCATGACGATGCCTGATAAACAGTATTTGAATACTAGAAGAAAACACAAACCTCAAACTATAGATAAAATAATGAACTGACATACGTGGGCTTTGGGCGTATGCCATAATGTAACCAAAATATATTTATGTTTAATTTAATTTTGTCTGAACCAGCTCAGTATTTTAATACATGGAATGGCTCACAGTCAAAATGATAAACTATGTTGTGAAAAGACATATCTAGTGAAAATTCCTAAATAAGCAGACTTTTGACCAGTTGCATATTCTGGAGGGACTGAGGACATTATTTATATATCTCTTTCATGGGTAATGGAATACATATTAAGCATTAAGTCCACAACACATGTAAACACACTGTTTCACCTTCAGCTTATCTCACAGTTAAAATGATACAATCTAGTGTTTTCTTATATAATTGTCTTTGGAATCACTTTCCAAAAGCAAAATCAGTGAACTATTAGTCTTCAGTCAGATGTAGTAAATTACAATGTTTGTACCTTTAATTATTGGCTATGGGTGCTCATAGAACATTGAAGCAATGTCAGTTGATAATTAACCATTTTAGCGATACAAAATTGCGAAGAGAAATAGATGAAACTATCCAAAGAAGCCATTCAGCAGTTCAACATATTGTTAAGAGGTATATATAGGAAAAGAGGCTTAGCAGTAAAGTGAGAAAAAGTGCCAAGAAAATGTTTACAACAGCATAAGATGAAAGATGGCTTCTGAGACAAATTAAAAATAGTCAAGAAGTGCTTCAAAACTGGCTGCAACAGTAGGAAATCATTTACATAAAAGAATTTAATCCTGAGGCAGTTCAAAGAGTGAGAAAAAATAATTTTCATGGAAGAGTGGCCAGAATAAAGCCCTTCATTAATCAGAAAAATCAGAAAATTCTAATGAAATTCACAGAAACCCATTTATGCAGGGGTTTGGAATTCTGGAAAACAGTTTTATTTGCATTTGGTTCAGATGGACATAATTATGTGTGGAGAGAACCTGGAGAAGTACTTTGAATAAAAAAAAAATCTTCATCCAATGGTGAAACATGATGGTGATAGTGTGATGGTGTGGGGATGCATGGCAGCATCAAGAGTGGACATCATTTTATTGAAGGCAGCGTAAACAAACATGTTCATGTAGACATTCTTTGAGAACATCTGAAAGCCAGTGCTAAAAACATGGGATTTTACCATGACAATGACCCAAATCATTTTTCACATATGATTTGTGAGTGGTGCTTCTACAATCCCCCAAAAGTACTTAAAACTCCACCTCAATCACCACACTTAAATGTGGTTAAAAATCTTTGGGCTAAATTGGAAACAGATATAAGAAATCATTCAATTTAAAATAAAGGTCTAAAGAATACTTTAAGGAAATGGAAAGAATGAGGACTGAGCACATATAAAAAACTTGTAGAATCCTTTCCAGGTCTAAAAGAAGTCATTGTAATCAGAGGATTGCAAACACGGTATTGAAAGCATTTGGAGATAACTCCAAATTATAAATAAGAAAATAATCTCTCATATGAGAGATTATTTTCTTATTGATAATCTTGCGACTGTATCATTTTTACTGTGGGAATGGATTTCACTTTTTATTCATAATGTCAGTGCATCTATCAAATAATTTTTTTGCTGCGTAATAACTCGATAGAATATATACAATTAATATCCAAGAACGACTAATTTGCTTGATTTTAATTTGCCCCCCAAAACTTGCTGTTTTAGTTAAACGCTACACAGCATCATTTTGACTTCGGGCCTGAGCTTCTGTCACGTACATGCCTCAAGATTCCAATCCTTCGGCATCCTCTAGTAACAAGCGAAATTCACTCTTATCTGCAAAATTCTAAGTCCACATGCTTCCTAATCTATTATCATCATTACAGACAACGCACAACGTCCGCAGTTTTACTATACCCAACTCTGAAAATAACACAACCACGTTCCAACTCTTTTTCTTGGTCACGGATTAACGACGAGCATAGATGTATAATACCACTGTTCAAAGTGTGATCCATGGGTCATACAATACCATCTACGTAACCTGCGCGGATTAGAGAACGGCTCATGGTTACTCAACTCAGTCCGATGCTTGGGCAATGTTTCACGCTGTTCGGCTGTCTATCCAAGAAATAGAAATACTACATACTAGATAATCAGTGACTACATCACCGATGCCTACTAGATGAAGGGCAGCAATGGCACATAAGCATTTAATAAGGATGATGATCTGCGCTGGCAACTACCTTAGGTACATAGCTCCTGAGCTCAACACAGGGACAAATCACAACATAGAGACAGGAAACAAATCCTCCAAAAGAGTGACAGGGTTCAAATGCTTAGGAACAGTACAAAGAAATCAAATATGCATTCATGCAAAAATTCATAACAAATTGAACTCCAAGAATCCCAGCTAGCATTTGATTCAATATGTTTCTGGCCATTGTCGGCACCAGACGGTTTTGAACCCCATCTCCTGAAAGTCCTTTGTATACCCAATATATTCATGGCTGCATTTTAAGGACGAAGAAAAGGAATAACTGCCAATCAATGTAAAGTAACGTCAACAATGTAAATAAAATTGTAAAAACTACATGTGGAAATAAGCGAACTTAAAATTCTTGCAACTAACATAACAAGTAACAGTATCAAAATCATTATGTAAGAGGATTGTACCAATGTAGTTTGTGACTTTTAATGAAATCTGCATTTGAGATAGTACTATGAACCCCATTCAGCGTAATGCTATGATCTATCTCGTGGACTTGTCCGGGATTTGTGGGGCGAAGTACTGAAAGGAGTAGACTTCAAACTTTGCACTCAATTAAGGCAGCTTGCTGCCCTTTGCCAGCATAACTAGATCTGATCCTGAGGTAACATTTATTTGAAATCACAAATTATGTTATAAAAATAACATAAGTATAACTGTAACATAATACTTTTTGCAGTTGCATTTATAACTACATGTTCTATTACTGAGTCACAGTGTCCTGTCTTCTAGTTTTATAAATTTGTTTTTTAAAATTCTAATGTAGGCCTACTAGTTATCAGCCGATTTCAGTGGCTAACCTTTTGTTATTGTATCTACCAAAATCTGTGTTTTTTTTATATTTCCATTTTGGGTGGTTTGGAACCCGGAAGACCCCCCCCCCAACTTTTGGTGTGCCCTGTACTCAGATGACTGGAGTTTTCAACTGCAAAAAAACCCCAAATCCCTCACCTACCATTTGCAAGGATTGGGGATGCAACACCGTTTTTGCATGTATTCAGCCCACCTATTCCAGCTGTGATCCCTGCAACTGGTGCCCTAGAAGTGTAGAGGTTTTATTTTTAAACCTTTTATTGAGATTCCTTCTTAATAGGTATTCGTCTTGGCAAGTCAACATTCTCTCTGCTTACTCTGCACTTTCCCCTCAGGCCACCAGAACAGTAGTGTGCTTTCTTGGAGGTGTGTGATGAAGCGCTTAAAATCATGTGACAGAGATGGATTTCGGCTGCTCAATGGAAACGTGCGTGTGAGACGCATGGCAAATTTTAGCCAGTTGAGTTCCTTGGGTGTGTTAGGTGATGATTGGATTGCACAAGTCTGAGCTAGAATTTGGTCATGTGTGAATTATAAGATTCTTTTAAATTTGAATATGGTCGCCCATATTGGCAGTATCGAAGAGTGTGGACATGAAGTCTAATGTGTGCCGACTTAAAAAACTGTGACAGTTAAGCGAGGCCTATGTCATTATGTTGTTTTGTTTTCTGCTTTAAGAGTATGCAGTTGATGTATTAGCGCTAAGAAAGTACAGTATTTCCATAACATTGAAGTGAAACATAGCTTCCTTCAATGATCTAATTAATTTATTCTGTATCTAGGGCTACCATACATCCTCTGTACCCCAGACATGTCCTTTTCCTTCTACCCAAAAATTGTAATTAAAACTATATTTATATATATGAATGTCAATAAATTCACATGGGAGGAAATTCATTTTGTTATCAAGTATAAGACACTTCAGTAATTTTCATGTACCTGACCACTGCTGGCTGTTGTATATGGGCCAACAACATAAAAATGTGGTTTACACCATTTTGTTTCTTTCCAAAACTGTAAAACTTATGGGAAAATTGTATCTCTCAAATAAATAGTACTTCATTCTTCTTTAAAACTCTTGTTCATAAAGTTGTTTGCTGTGATAGAGAATAACACTTAAGATGAGTGATGAAATGATTGTCGGTCTTCACATGCAGTGCCCATTATTTTAGTCCAAGTGGAATCAAAATTGGAATCTATTAACAAAATTTAGTAAAATTTGCAAATGTCATACCTTATGAAAAATCCAGTAATTGGTTCTTGAATTGTTTCTTTGAACAGAGAGGTGGGTATGTTGAAGCTAATATGTGCATTTTGAAAGGCCCAAAAATGAGCACAAAGCGAAGTCAGAAAGTAAGTATTCCCGTTTCATTAATCCATGTGTAACTACTGTACACAGAAGAATTGGTAGGTCTCCTTATATGTACATCACGTGATTATGTTCAACACAACCAGCATTCAAGCTGAGTAACTTATTGTATGAGCAGATGAATTTATTCATCTATTAGGGTAGAAAGATAGGTACTGGAGATGTAACCATTCCCTCATGACTTTCTGGATAACCAAATGCACTCCAAAATATCATCTTTAGAGATGAGGCTTAATGTGTTTGAAAACACTAAAATCTGATGCTTGTGCAGAACACCCCAACCCCACATATTCATTAGTTGTTTTGTTGAGTTGGTAGTGCACGGATGTGCACCAGTAGGAAGCAGTAGCTGAATGCCCAGCTGCTTGCAGCCAACAGCTATTTCAATCAAGTCAGGGCTTCCAGATACACAGCTGCATTCATGGCACTGCCATGTGGGGTGAATACAATTGGGACTGTGCTCTGCATATTCGAGATTACGGTCACAAAAACTGGATGTCAATCCCAATTTCTTGTTTGGAGGCACAATGCCGACTCACTCTAAGACTCTGGCCAATGATGGAGTGTCCACATCTTGTTACCTGTGACGGAATGCATCAAAACCTCATCATCTGGTCTGAGTAAAGCGGATGTATAGAATTTGCTTCTTTCATGTTGCTTAGATGTCTATTCCAACATTATTGGAAATTTACTTTCTGGAAGCCAAAGTGTCTGTAGACAGCCACACACAGGACACCATAAGGACAGTCACAACATTCCATCAGCTGTGGCTGTGTAACACATCTGTCTGTGTATGCTGACTCACTGACAAATGGGAACACATCACCTGATGTGGGAGGTCAACCACTTTGTCAAATCCACAAAATGTGACTAGCTCTCTGAACTTGTGGGATGATTACTCACTATCTGGATACATGATGTATCATTGTACATGTCCAAATATTCAAGTGCAGTTTGTTTGGCCAGTCGAAGTTGAGTAACAGGTAGGACCCATTCTTTTGTTCACATTTGTGGTACAGTCGCTATTTTGGAGTTGGTTCTGTTCATATATACATGCTGCCACACCTGTACAAACCATTTGTGACATATTGTGACATACTGTGACAGCCCATATGATTTATATTTTTTCTTGTAATTCTTCTCTAAGCAATAAAAGCTGAAAAATTTAAACTATAACTTTCCCTTGTACAAATGGAGTACTGTGTATATAATGCTTCAATTCAACACTTAGCCCAATACACAATCAGGATTACAAATTGTTTTATTTATATTGAAGACATTAGGCATACAATGAAGTTAAATGTTAAACAGTAAGCAGATTCATTACTGACTGCTATGAGTTTGACCCCACAGGCTGGTTGAGCTGTGTGGTCAAATTGGGTGTGCAGAATAGAATGTGGATCTGATTGCTGAACTGTGTGCACAATAATATTAAAATTTTTGTAACATGTATAAGAAGTGAATCAAATACACTGTGTTAATGAGACATTGAGGGGAATTTTTGAAATGTGTGTGTTATCTGTGTGTGGTCACTTCACTTTGTTACTGAGTATCCATGAGTGAGTTTTGTTTTGTTATAGTGGCAACAGCCTCAATGAGAACGCATCTACTAAGTGAGACGGTAGTTGCAAACATACTCATTAACATTACGTTAACTGACATTAATATGTACACATACACATAATGTTTTCATTCTGGTACCATACATTTCAAGAGTCTACAGACAGCATAATTAAATGTCTACATTGCAGTACTGGATGACTGTGCTGCTGTAGTCATCCCTGAAGATGTCATATGAGTGCCATGTTATTTGGTCCTTATGTAGAATGTTAACACCACATTCAGCACTTATAGATATTCATAACATAGACGCCAGTAAGGCGTGTTGAGCACTCTTGTCTGTGTAATGCTAGAGGTATCAGTTTTCATAAAAGCCAAGTGGAGTTTTGAAGACATGCTTTCACAAACTGTTATTCAATCATCATGTCATATGTACGTCTACTAACAGATATGTCAACACACTTGCACATCACATGTAGTGTACATAGATCATCAATAGAAACACTAACACACTAATATGTCATATTGAATGCAACAGCACTTTCAGACCATAGTTACCTGATTCAGAGTAAGTGCTGCTGTTATTCTGCAATAGCAACTGACATATGGATATGGACAATCTTTCTTATGTAGTATTCCTTCTAAAACAACATCGAACAATTTACCATTGTAGAGGATGATTTCTGTTTTTCTTTCCAGACTAGACTTGGCAATATTCGAGATAAGGTTCGTATGGTAACAGTGGTATAACTAAGTCTACACTCTAAGCTTAGCTATGGGTCTGACAAGAACTGCTACTGCTAATGCCAGCAGATTCTGAAACAGTACTGAAAGGATACAGATTACCATGCCATTTATAAGGTGTCCTTGACAGGACATTAAAAAAAAATCACAAAAAGGAAACTTCTACTACAGTTATTTTTTCATATGTATATAAATTTGGTACAGAATTTTTTTTATATAAAATGTGTAACAATGTCATGGTGCATACAGTACGAATTATTATATTTACAAAATCGTACAACAAAAAAATATACAAGGGAAAACGGCAATAAATATCTAAAATTTAGCTACATAAACAAAAAAAAAGTGACCATTTCCATAATAAAACTATGGAAAGGGTTGTTTATAAAATAGTTAAGTTCAAATTAAAAAAAATAGTGATATGATGCAGCACAACTTGTGTCATATTCCTATGAAAAGACAGACCCTAGAAGAGCAGCCTTGATTTATGTACCAGGTGGCCAACTGAATGATTTCTCTCTTTCCTTCTTTCTTTCTTTCTTTCTTTCTTTCTTTCTTTCTTCCTGTTTGTTTACAATTGCAAGTACTCAGGTGGGAAAATAGGAACAACAAACATTCTATCATAATTACTGTACATTTATGATTGGTCATGTTTGACAACCACAGTACCTTATACTCTGAAATCCATTAAAGATGCTAAGCTTTCCATACTTTGACAGATGACTGTTTGATATGATGTAATAATAATAACACCTATCAAGTCAAAGCATATTTATGTACAATGAAAACAAATTATGCTCAATTTACTCTGTAAATGAGGAATGTATTATGATTGATATTAAAGCTATATGATGAACTTAAATGAGTTGTAATGATCACATATGATATAGTCAACTTCTTCACGATTTGATTGTTGGATTTATTTAGTACTCAACTGATGCGTAGCAGCCAGAGTACAAAATTAAATGGCACATAAAGATAAGTGGAGTTTTCAGGATGGTCAGTTGGTGCATGTAGTTTGACTGTGAGAGAAAGTCTTAATTCTGAGTTCATAAAACTTCACAGTGCTTCTGTTTAAATTTCATGTTTTGTTGACTGTGCATCTTGATATAATCATGCAAAGAAAAACCAACTTGATGCACAACTTATTCTTAGTATATTTTGTCAACCTTTACATGTTTCAGGCGTATCTAGGCCCATCATCAGGAGGTACAACTGTATATAACACAATATTCAGTACTTATTATTCTTTTTAGATGACTGTCTGTTGTTCTGGATGGATTGGAACTTGTTCCAATCCATCCAGGTAGTGGACCTGGCTATCTGGAAGGACCAATGTGAGTTGTCACACTTACATTATGATGTGGTGGGGCCGGAGGCTTGTATTCTGCCACCTCAGTTCCTTCTGCAGTCTCCCAGTGATAGTCTGTTGTTCTGGATGGATTGGAATAAGTTCCAATCCATCCAGAACAACAGACAGTCACCTAAAAGGAATAATAAGTACCAAATGTTGTACACATATGGCTGTACCTCCTGATGATGGGTGCAGATACACCTGATACATGTAAAGGTTGACAAAATATACCAAGAATAAGTTGTGCATCAAGTTGGTTTTTCTTTACATGACATTTGTTTAAAGCAATATGAACAATTTTTGACTAGAGTAGAATGAATTCTATCACTTTTGAAAAAACAATCATTAAGATCACTTCCAGTCCACACCATTAAATGGATGCTGCATTTCTATTTTCCTTCAATAAAAACATGTGTTTCATCCAGCTGCAGCTAACGTTGCATGTGGCAAATATGGGGTTAAATTCAAGCATTTGATTCCTTCAGATTATCAAAGTACTCCATGATTTGGTCATAGTCCATACCAAGATTGAGGTCCTCCAGACCAAGAAGGTCCTCTCGCACCCTGAAATCTTCTTCTTCACCTTCATATTCTGTAGCAGAGAACATAGGATTTCCCACTATTGTTGCTCGCTTCACTTCTGGACTGCTGCCCCTATGCTGGATTCCAGCACAAACCTTGACACCTTCAGTTGGAAACTCTACAAATGTTGGAGCAGGAAGGGCATCTTCATCATCATCTTCGTCTTCCCGGGATGTAACGTATGTCCCTTCCTTGGACTGTCTTTTGGGTTGCTGATTTTTTGCAGCATCATCTTTGGAGTGATGGTACCTCAGCTGCTGGAGATTATTTAATTCTTGGTTGTAATTCTTCTGCCTATTGTTGGCCTCCTCTGGTAGGTGGTCCGGAGGTTTAGGTGTAACAATTGATTCTGCTGCATGGTGGTGCCCGGAAGAGCTGGATTTGCCATTACGGTGATTATTGTTGTTGATGTTTCTATGATGGTGGTGGTGATGGTGATGTCGTCGTGTTGGGGCTGAAGCTGGGGCCACCACAGCTGCATTGAGCCTCTGCTTTGCAGTTTCTTGGGCAATGCCATTGTCTGGGAACTCTTGCTGAGTAGGTAGTGGTGGAGGTGGTGGTGGCGGTGGTGGAGGTGGTGGTGGTGGTGGTGGAGGAGGGGGAGGAGAAGGTGGCTGTTGGTGCGTTAGTAAGAATCCAGGTAGTGGACCTGGTTGTCTGGAAGGACCAATGCGAGCTGTCACACCTATATTACGATGTGGTGGGACCGGAGGCTTGTATTCTGCCACGTCAGTTCCTTCTGCTGTCTCCCCATGACAGTACTGTTGTTTCACAGCTGGAATGCCATGTGGTGGAAGTGGAGGAGGAGGAGGTGCACTGGAAAAATTAGTAATATGATAGGACTGCAAATATATATTCATGTATATAAATATATAGAACTAAA
>Ga0268261_10004734_pt1 | contig 10234 bp, 5 predicted proteins | sample TergutNc150P1_FD_190353 | JGI IMG/M metagenome (GOLD analysis project Ga0268261, IMG submission 190353) | Nasutitermes corniger P1 segment gut microbial community from laboratory colony in Florida, USA - Nc150 P1 (SPAdes) (version 2) | ecosystem: Host-associated > Arthropoda: Insects > Digestive...
TATTTGCAGCCTCTGGTTTACATACGCATGTGGTGACTGGCCGTAGTCAAGTCTGAGTGGGAATTCCCACTCAGACTTGACTACAGCCGGTCACCACATGCGTATGTAAACCAGAGGCTGCAAATACAGTTAGAGCTCCTGCTGATGAGCGGTATGCCACTCAAAACATGTTGAGCCTTCAGTGAACGGTGGAATAATAAATTCTATTACAAGGTTGCATCTTGTTGATTATTTCTACTGAGTTGTACCAAGCACACGACTGAGTGGGAGTGTGCATACTGTAAATTTCTTCAGTCATTGTATGCTTACTGTTTAATTCTGACTGATATTCTGTGGTGTGTTAATTCGCCTTATATTTTCCCCAATAAATCTACATCCCCGAGTGCAACTCCAACAAAAATGTAACAGAACTGAAGAGAAAGAGAGAGAGAGAACACACTGGTTTTAAACAGGTGAGTGCATTACTAATATCTTATGTGTTTTGGGCCAAGCCAAGAGACTGTACATGCATTATGTGATAATGCGGAATAAAGTTACAAGTGCGAAAGTCTGGAACCTCCTGCTGTAATTGTAACACAATGCTTACCTGCCTTGTACACCAGGTGGAACTTCAGTCCAGCGTGCTGTGTTGTAAGTTGGTGCATCCAGTAACTAGAAGGTATAGTATGAGAGAGAATAAGCTTTTATATAAGTAACTGTTGGTTAAAAAAAATTAAAAATTGCACAGCTCACACTACTGAGAGACCATTATTTTGCTACCGTCCTTTCATGCCCGTACAAAAACCTAACTAACTCCCGCCGGTTTGCATGTACTATCTCGGGGAATATTTTACGTGTAGGCTGTATCAGACGGACTTCACAGGGTCAACACTAACTATTGATAATAGATCGTTTATTTTATTTTCCACTTAATTCAATTTAACACCAACTTCTAGCAGTCAGCAATCTGAAGTAACCACGGCGGTTCTCTTTAGTTACGATACCATCACACGACATTATCTCCTTTCGGTGCTACCGCTAATGTTGAACTCTTGTCCCTCACTAACTTAACTTTGTCTTGGGGTGTCCTGCTAACGTTCGAAAAGATGATACAAATAAGACTTCTAGCAGTCAGTTATGTTCGGACCGTACTCAAAACAGAACAAAAGTCACGTGTTTCGTCGTCCATCCTGTCATAAAACTACACATGGTTCCTTACAAAATGTCAGTTGGACATGCTTCCGGCGCCCGAGAAAACCCTGAGTGTTATTTACGACTCTGCTGTTAGAAAGTCAAACTAGCCTTCAAATGCCTAATTCTCCCCAAATGTAGTGACACCCTGGAGGACTCGTAAATCGACGCGAGGACCAATGTATAACTTTACGTCAGTCAAGAGCGTTGAACCTACCCCAAACGGTTACAATTTTGGTTCATATTAAAGCATATTGAACAATATTTCACGAAAAACCAAAGCAGTAAAATTAAATTCAATTAAGAAATGTACGTAGAGTTAGTAACAATTGCTAACAGTGTGAAGTATGAAAAAGAAAATACTCCATGGAGCAGAGTCCTTGTTGAAAAGCTAACATTTTTTCAGGTAGTCAAGAAATTGCCTGCGTTTTGTGGAACCCGAAGGTTCATTACTGCAGTCACAAGTGCCCACTACCTGTCCCTATCCTGAGCCAGCTTGATCCAGTTCATACCCTCACATCCCACTTCCTGAAGATCTATCTTAATATTATCTTCCCATCTGTGATGGAAAAAGAAAATAGCCTTCCAAATTAACCATACCTCATTTTTCTTGTTCACATACAAAGTTTACAGAACTTAATTAAAACATATGTTGACCCCTCATAGTGAGAATATACAATGTATGAAAGAAAACCCACACCTGGTTACAAAAATGTTCAAGACAATATGGAACAAATTTGCGTTCGCTTTTAGTGTTTTAGTAAATTATGTCATCTTGAGCCACATGGAAATGTTAAAAATGTTGGATGTAGTACAGTAAATCTTAAAGTGTGAGTAAATTACGCTTCAAAAATGATTTTTTTAATGTAATTTTAATAACTTTTAAAAACTGTGTATGTCACTTGAGGTGTATACAAATGGTGTTCGCGGTTTTATCTTGTAATTTTTATGCATGGCCTGATGGTCCATCAGCACTGAAATGTGTGCGTGTAGCCTATTGTTACATAATGAATATAGGTTATGTTTGGCGGTGAATCGCTAATACACAGTGTGTTTCATTAATAATGGACTTTACTGCAGGAGATGATGGTTAGGTCTTTGTGATGAAAATGTTCATTTGAACATGTGTTTGTTTTCGACAGGTTACCGAGTTATTGACCGTTTGAAGCTGAGAATAAAAGTTACGGATTACTGAAGAGATATGGAGTGAAATAATAAAGACAATACCTGATAAACTGAAAGTGTAAATTTAACTTGACATGAATTGCCTTTAATTCACAGAGACCTGTGCTTCGAGCAGGTTTGTGCAAATGCCGCTGTCAGCCGCAAACACACGGCGCCACAGATCATATATAACGGCGCCGCTCGATTGTGAAGGGCGTGACTGGCGAGTTGCATCATGGGCTGTTGGGCTGTTTATCGGGAATGCGGCCAGTGGGCCGGTATAGGACTCGCTACGATCTGGACGATCCGAGGATCGAATCCCGGTGGGGGGCGAGATTTTCCGCACCCGGCTAGACCGGCCCACCCAGCCTCCTATACAATGGGTACCGGGTCTTTCCCGGGCGTAAAGCGGCCGGTGCGTGAGGTTAACCACCCACCCCCATCTAGCGCCGAGTTTAAGGAAAGAGTAGAGCTATGTCTCTACTCCCCCTCTGGGCCTTCGTGGCCTGTTTTAGGGTGAACTTTACCTTTATTGGGATTTGACCAAGCAATGCGTTTCGCGTCTGAACCTTCACACTGTAGATAATTTATTTCGTCCATTCCCATACACAATAATGCATTGGGCTGATTTTCTGCAGACCTGACTGAACAACTGGGGGTACCATGACGTACGATCCACCTACGAGGGAAGATGTTCGTCACGTTGGAAGTACATATGACCTCCCACATCCTTCTACGAAACTATGTTTGTAACCTTCGGAACAGAGTTCTAAACTGCAATTACTAATATGCTGACTGGGCGAAACAGGTGGCTACAAGACTCTGGAAGTGCAAGGGGTAGGCCTGTAATGTGACTACAGTATGTCAACCGCCAGCTGGTTAAAGGTCGCGAAGCGTGACATGTGACAACAGTTAGCAGGAATTAAAATACCAAAGGCGGCTTGTCCGTAAGGGCTACAGCCCTCCCATAAATTTAGAGGAAAATTAAATTAAGTATTTGAATAAAAGTTTTGACATGTATATGTCTTAGGCGGACTCTACGCGCTCGCTCTTCTGGCGAGAGGAGAACTGTGACATCATTGCATCTGCAACTGAGATGTTTACCGTGTATCACGTGACATTGAAAGAAGCTTCTCGATGAACAATGATCCCGCAATCTCGACTACGAGAGGTGATACTTGTATAGATGCAGTCTTTACGCGCCATGTGGGATATTTGCAGACTATGAATTTCGTTTCGTACTTCAGTTATCACAAACCGTTGCTCAGTATAACAGCACAACCGCATTCTGTAACTTGTGATGACATTCCTCTACAGTGATTTTTGTGGGAAATAATAATAAAATACATTAATATATGTAGACTAAGACATATACATGATCCGGTGTTTCTGTCATAAGAGAGAAATAATACGTGCATTTTTTTATTAGGAGAGGTGTACGTTCATTGAAATAACACAACGGAAATAATTTCAAATTTTAGTGCTCATAGCGGAAAGCGAGCTGGGTTGGGTCAGCGCAGCTAGGCCGAGTGGTGGGAAGAGAGGTTTTAATGGAGGACTTCGTGTATGTTTACCTTTCCTAAGGTTTCAAGTGCTGAAATTTTCGTAACCTTTTTTACCTACGAGTTTTCAAAGCCATATCTGTGAAATTTATAATTTTAGTGGTTGCAACTTCAAAATGAGCTTGAACAAGAACAGAGTGAAGTATAAGTGTTTATGGGTATCACTTTTTCGCTGTTAACTCTCGCCGAGAAGACTGACATTCAGAATTTAGTTATTTTTGGGTCATCATCAAACAGAATACCAACTTTGGTGAGAAAATTTAATCCGCTATGTACGCTAAAGTATAAGTTTTTGAAGTGTCTGTGCTGATAGAAACGCTCTATTAAGGCTTCTCATTAATCTTATAATAATAACAGTCCCATCCCTACCGTAAGAAAGTCCCACGAGATGCTACTGAAAAATACTTGTAGCTTAATAACCACAAGACACATGTTGATAAGAACTTTTTATCATTACAAAGAACTAGGAAGTTTTGTATTGTTTGTTCCATGCACGCTATTTCAATTTCTACTATTTCAATCAAAGAACTTAATTTACAACAATATTTTTTAAGAAAACATTAAACTCCTATATGTTTCAAACGTTACTGGTCCATCGTGTTCTGTTAAATATTATTGTGAATGCAAAGACAGTTGAGGTGGGAGGGGAGGCGTAGAAAATTATTTCCTGCAGTAAAATCCACACTTCATGAAACATCAGTAATAAATACAGCGGAATGTCTTCCACTAGGATTGTAAGTGGCACATTATACACAAGTAGCCTGCACAGGAAGCTTGTGAATTGTTTACTGCACTATTGTTTGCTACAGTGAAATATGCCACATACGAAATTCAGTTCAACGGATGTCTCTCGCGAGCATAGATAATGGCTCGGAAGTGTCTTGCCTCTCCAACTATCCCTACTTCCTCAACCCAGTTTCTAAGGTGGGTTTTGCCGATGACGTCAATACTACTGCCATCTAGTCGGGGAATTTTGCAGCTCGGATAGGAGTTGCGATTAGTCTCTTCGCCATCTTGGTTTTTCGAGGACGTCAGTGGTGAGTAGTGCTGGTTTAATGCCCGAATACATTGCACTTTCTTTTAGCTGGTAGAATGGAAGAACATATCTACTTGTAACGTCGAAGTTGTACATTATTTTGTAGTTATGTGGACACTGTACAACGGTGCATATTTGTAGTGTATAGTTCTGAATTACTGTTCCAGGTCGTCGGCCAAGTTGAACCTAGAGTACTACATTTTACAGTTACGCACAGTAATTGAAAATAATGTAAGTAGCGTGAATTGCTATAAATACAGTAGGAAATTTAATTTTATGGTTCTCCACATCATGGAAATATCAAGTTCGCAAGTTGAGTGTAGGGATGACGTCATTGCGATACTATTGATTTGTGCCAGGTATAGCAATGTCCCGTCCAATTGCTGCGCAATGCAAAGAACTTGCAGTGGTGCAACGTGCACGTACGTGGTGAGTTTAATGAGTGAGTCTTATTAAGAAGGCTGTATAATGATGAGCTAAATGACTTTCTCGTGACCCTGAGCATGAGAACCGTGGAACGGATTGTCATGAAATTTGGTACGGGGGGAGTTTCGCTAAATTCCTAGTTATACCTCGATAACAGTAGAGGGCACTGTACACGAAGGCGTGTGTGTCTGTTTGCATGTAGAGTATAGGTCTAGAAATACCGGAGTGTAAAGTTGTAGAGGGAAGTGAAAAAAAAAAGCACTGTTGCTTATTACTCTCGACTACTGCACAGTTTTGAGGTAATTAAACAAAAGGAACTCGAAATGTCACTCGAGAGCTTTTGGCCTGATACGAAATTTCGTACTCCACGCAAATTTATTGAAACCTTGAAACCCTGTCAGATTTCTTGAAGCTTGGTGCATCATCCATGCCTAAATATGAAATTGTTCCACATTTGAAATGTTTAAGGTAGGTGGAATTTTGGGACTGGAAACCTGATCAAGAGTCTACCGTACAATGTTGTGCGTTTCATGCGTGCCTCCTTCCTTTGCTTGTATTCCATTTTCTTCCACCTTTTGACTTGATTGAGCAGAGATCTTGAGAAGCCATTAAGAGTCAATAAATTCTTTGCAATTTTAGAAAGTGAGGCACATTATTACAGAGAGTATTTTGTATAATGTTGCTGACTATGGTAGCTGTCACAGAAGCAATCCTGGATTTGCTGGGAATGTAGTGTGTGTTCTCCCATAGAATTTGGTGGTGGATTATCCAAGTGCTGACCTTGTAATTTTGCCTAGTCCATGTAACTTCTGCAGATGTTTGTCTTGACACACAGAATAGCCCATATCTTGAAATACTGGTAATTTTCCTTTGTATGTTTGTTTCACTGCATAGAATGTGGGTTCACATATATTCTGTCATTTAGCATGGTCTGCAGCAATGCACTGAATTTTGGATCTGGGATAGCACATTTCATGACCTACTTTTTCCCCCCTCAAGTTAATATGTAGAATCATTAGAAAATAAGGAAAAGCCACTATAATAAATACATCATGCATGTCTTCTGATACACTAATTTTTAGCAATGTAATGTTTATAGTAGGTAATGTAAAATTACTGCTTTAACCTTTAAGAACCTTGCGTCCTATATATAGGACGGGCGTACTGCTATTCTCCAGATGTTGCATTTTATATATTTTTTTCAACAAATATAAGTACTGAGTATTTTAAACATGCTGCGCACTCTCCGTTTTTCTCTTCAAAATGCTGTTTATTTCATAATGCTACCTTTTTTGGTTCCTGTGTTATTCACATTTTCCATACAGGATGTGTTAAAATTTAAATGTAAAATTCGGGTGCCAAAAGGTTAATATCACACACAAAGGAAAGGAAAAATAATGGCATGATGTTAAATAAGTGGAATTATTTTTCCTCAGTACAGTTTTGGTTGTACTTGCAATTTAATCCTCGACAAAAATGTACTTATAACAAACTTGTGTAAATGCATGAAATGCATAGTCTTGAGCAATGTATAGAATATGGTGGTGGTGGTTGCCGGCTGGCAACGACAAACGTCAGTAAAACCAGAAGCTGTAATTACAGTTTAGAAGCTCCTGATAATGAGCGATAATATCACTCGAAACATGTTGAGCAGCAGTCAAGGAACAATGGAATAATAAATCGTCCTACACAGTTGCATCTTGTTGGTCATTTCTATAAGATTTATGTCTTAAAGCCTTTTGTTTGAGATATTTTCAGAAAATGATTCAAGGTTGGCATAAAACATTGGGATCCCAATTTTGTTTTTTTTTTTAAACAAAACCCAGGATACATAATTTTTAGGTAGTGATGGGGGTTAGAAGACAAAATTTTTAACTTGTTTTGCAATGAATAAGCAAAGTAATATTTTTTAAAAAGGTTTACACTTTTGATCATAAAAAGGAATTGACTTATGCAATGCCAGATTATAAGTTTAGATTAGATTAGTAACATTGTTTGCCAAACACTTATGAGATGTACGTTAATGTAGATATCGCTTATCTGTAAGTTGAAATGAGTATGTTGAGTAGTTTGTGATTATGTTGTGGTTAACCTTTAACCTTTTAAATGCCAAGTTAAATCCCAGCTGTAAGTCCCAGCTCGCCGAATTTTTCTGAGTGGGCATTTAAATTTTTTGCGTGCTTTTCGAAAAACGTAAATATTTCGCGATTCAAGTGACATAAATTTGCGAAATAAATGGCATTTTGTTGAAAAAAGTACAAACATTGGTCAGAATGCCTTAAAAGTGCCGTAAATATCCTTACTGCGTTATACAGAAGATAGGTTACTAGAAATTAGTGAATATGCATGTTCTTTTACTTACATTGTGGTCGAGACTTCAGCTATTTGTACGGAGGATGGGCCGAAATAATTATTATAGTGTGTCCTTTGTATGAAAGTCAGCGAAACACGCTCTGTCGACACACAACGCGACATCACACTTCACACACTTAGACATCACCGTTCGCATTACACCTCGCTCTGAACACACGCGACATCGCCTCTTGGTCGGGTTTCATCCCGGCCAGTGCTTGTTGTGGCGTGTATCCAATCTGGTAATGTTCGCAGATGCAAGGGCAGGTCTCCCTACAGCCCTGGATGGTCGGGGTTTGTGCCCAGCCCTTGCCAGCATCTCCCTGACAAGGGTGAGTCGAAAATCTCTGTGAGATTTTCTTCCCACCACATGTAGACAGCAAGATGTAAGTGTTGAGAATGGTCATGTCTAACAGGTGGAAAAAGAGTTTCTTTGTCCACTTCCATGTTCGATGGCTGGACGTATAGCCATTGGCCATCCTGTCGGCCTTGTCGACACAGCCCATGTGGCGATTGTAATCGGCCACAAATGCTGGCTTTATTGCGTTTCCGTGTTCATCCTGAAAATTGCCTTCGCTGGATGGATCGTGAATGTTTGTCAACATGCCCATGTCTCTCTTGTCCCTCCACGCCACAGCTGTCAAGTCACCCCTGGTCCTTACCCGAATATCACCCCGTTTGAGTCTCAGTGTCTTGTGTTTTAGGTCCTTTGGCATCCCCCGTCTGTTTAGTCTCACAGTCCCACAGCAGTAAATTTTTTTCTGGATCAGGTCATCATATAGGTCAGGGGAGGAGAAGAAGTTGTCCATGTACAGCTTATGACCAACTCCTTCTACTCTTCTTGTCAGATTTGTCACTGTGGCGTGGGTTGCTGTTAGTTGTTGTGCCACCCTCTGTCCGTCTTTACCAAGATACGCGTCCATGTCATAGGTGTAATTGTTGGCGTCACAGAGTTTGTACATTTTGATGCCGAAATGTTTGTGTTTTTTAGGAATGTATTGTTTGAAAATGACCCTTCCCTTGAATTTCACTGTGACTTCGTCTACCACCAAATGTTCGGAAGGATTGTAAAATTTTGTCCTCAGAATTTCAAATAAGTCTCTTATTTTCCATAGTCTGTCATGACTGTCAACTGTCCTGTTATTGTCCGCGAAATGCAGAAACCGTAGTATGTGGTAAAATCTAGAATGTGCCATTGTTTGTCTGTAGAATGCACAGCAAAGCTGCTTCAATTTCGTCCAGTAGTCCTCTAGTTTGCCTTGAATTGTATGTCCCATCTGTAGTGTCAGAGCCAGAAACACAAACATTTCGGCCTCAGTCACGTCACGCTGGGGATGATGTTGCCCGTCAGTACTGTCGAAGCAGTCATGGTAGTAACGATTCGTCTCCACAACCAGCAAAGTAATAATTTCCCTGAAGAACAGCATCAAAACGCTCAGAGGAGTGGACTGCACAGTGACGTGCTGCCTCACTGCTTTTCCCTTTGGGGGCCCCGGTAAATGGGTGCAGTACACGCAGTCGGGTGTAAGGGGGCAGTGTCCACTGCGTGGATTGTGGCTGTTGACTTGCCACATTCTCAACAACATCCTTGTCCTCAGAGGTGCTCGTGGAAAAGTCTGAGCTGGACACAACCTGCGAAAGGGGAAATTTTCGCGATAGTGGGCGTGGCCCCATTTCTTTATCCTCCATACCAGATGTGTTGTACTGTGACTCGTCGCTGTCGGAATCCATAACGATTTCACGTATTTGGTTCAGGGACAGCAGACGAGCCCGTTTAGCACACGAAGACTTACTGTGTTGCATTTTGTAAACAAGAAAAATACAACCACCACCCTACACAGCAAACTCTCAACTGTTTTCAAATGATTATCTGCAAGCTAGTTAATGTAAAAGTTGCCTGTCCCTCTTACAGCCTCTACTCGGGTGCTATTTGAACCCAAAAGGTTTTATGACCTAAACATTCCACTTGCTAAATGCAAGAATAACATACTTGCGCAGAGAATTTTAAGAACTTATGACACTTATGCACTGAAGGCTAATAAAGGCCTAAGGTTGGGTTGACGAAGTGTTCTTAGAAGGATAGGAGTACCCAGATGTTGAAATGTGTTTTCAGCATTGCCACAATGTGCAAACAGAGACACAAAGTGGACCTTCAGTGTTGACACTTTTACCTTGACCAAAAGTACACAATAGTATACTAAAGGTTAAGTACCGTGCATCCTATATATAGGACGGGCGTACCGCTACTCTCCAAATGTTGCATTTTATATATTTTTGAACAAATATAAGTACTGAGTATTTTAAAAATGCTGCATACTCTCCACTTTTCTCTTCAAAATGCCGTTTATTTCATAATGCTGCCTTTTTTGGTTCCTGTATTATTCACATTTTACATACATTCATTCATTTAGTAGTCTGTCTTACGACAGGTCCAAAGCCTCTTCCAAAGCGAGCTCTCCACATAGTGCGATCCAGAGCTTCCTCTTTCAAATGAGAGTATCCTCTCCTTTCCTTAAGGTCATCC
>Ga0268261_10004735_pt1 | contig 10231 bp, 14 predicted proteins | sample TergutNc150P1_FD_190353 | JGI IMG/M metagenome (GOLD analysis project Ga0268261, IMG submission 190353) | Nasutitermes corniger P1 segment gut microbial community from laboratory colony in Florida, USA - Nc150 P1 (SPAdes) (version 2) | ecosystem: Host-associated > Arthropoda: Insects >...
ACTGAATGCTGTAAGATGATGTTTCTGACACTACCATGCCAAGGCACAACTCCACAACTTCTGAAGCTGGAACTTCCTTTGCAAACTTGCCCAAAACAGAAACATAACTTTAAAAAAAAAAAAAAATGCTTTCTGCATGTAGGCTACAAACATTTCTACTGCATTTTTTTTTATGAAATAAAATACCTCTGATTTATTCCAACACAGTGCAGCTTTTTTCATTATTTCATCATGTTTGGTTCCTTAGATATCAATGTTTAGACACACGCAAATGATTTAAAAGGTCATCGTGCAAAATGCAGTACCATGGACACGACGCCCTGAATTAAATGCCACGTACATAGAGGTTAAGTGTAATTAAAAGGTCAAAAAACCAGTAGGATCAAAACAAAATGAGCAATGCCACAATTCTAAAATGAAAGGTAAAACTCTGTTGTTTAGACATACCCAAAAACACGTACAGACAACAGTAGATGTGACACACTGTCATCACATTCCTAATAGTCATGTAGATAAAACAGCAATAATATCACAGGTATCTGTAGCTAAGATTCAAACCAGGCATTTCTAGGACACAAGTCAACAGTGTTTATGTGATGCTGTAACTCAGAACATCAGGTTATCAATGTGACAACTGTCAGAATGTCACACCTTGCATCCTGCAGCCAGAATGGTGGCAACGCACACTTGGTTGGACACGGAGTGAGGTATCAGACTCAGAAGATGCAACGGCAGATCTTCAGCCTCACAAACTAGTCCAACGGGTGCACATGGGAACTCAAAGATGGTCCGCAAACATCTCAGACATGCCTCGATCAACTTTGTTTCTTCACTGGCCAAACCTTTCACAAAGTGAGAACAAAAATGTATGTAGAAGTGTGAAAACAAGGGAACAAAACAGTGTACAGAGAAGTGTGACTGGTCGCATTCAGCTTCTCATTTACGGTCAACTCAACATCACTTTTAATGAATACCATTTAAATTTTTATTAATTATTATAAAATCATTGCAAATATTAGTGCTCTATTGTAATACTGGTGGCTAGAATAGTGCAATCAGTACTGCAACTTGCTATGGGCTGAGGATCGAATACTGGTGGAGGCAGGATTTTCCATGCCTGTCCAGACCAGCCCTGAGGACCACCCAGCCATGTGCACACTGGATACCAGGTCTTTCCAAGAGGTCAAGCAGTTGAGGCATGGTGCTGACCACCCACTGCCCCCTCTAGCAATGAGGTTACAAATGGGTTGGGGGAATACCTCCACCTCTCCTTGTGCCCGCGCAGACATGTCATGGGGTGACCATTACCTTTAGTCTAATACTGGTACGCCATGTAAGAGAAATGAGTATCTCAGTGTACTGTAAGCAACAAAAAGTTGATGAAAACTATTCTAAACAATGTGTGATTCTATTCACTTAAAGTTTTATACCCACTGCTACCCATGTAAAACTTCTGCAAGAAAACACCTTGTTCAAACTCCCTCTCTTAGACAAAAAATGCCTGAACTAAATAATACATTTACTGTTCCTACAGATTCAAGTATTCTGGTCTGTGGCACTATCATTGGGCAAGTTGTTACCAACATTTCTAAAAACTGCAATGCCTTTGTCTTCATGGTCAAACAGCGCAAGAAGTCAGTCTTCTTTGACTGCTTGACCTGAAGCACTATGATCCCTCAAAATGTCAGAAAGTACTCACCCAATAACACACAGTCACATCCCAAAAAACTGAATCTTCAGTAACACCACTGTGAGGTCCTCACACCTTGTGTTTACTGTTTCCTCAATTTTAGAGTGAAACATAAGGATGCATCAAGAATCCAATAAAATGTGGTTGGGATCAATACAGATTCAAGACTTGATGTTTTAATGCATATCAGAACATATGCAAGAATTAGTAAAGCTGCCCAATTCCAGATTAATACTCTTCAGGTGATACACTATTACATATACATTTGTTTGGTGAAGGGCTGTATCTCTAACCACAGATATCACAAGACAATTTCCATTGCACAAAACTGTAGTTTACTATTTTAGTACAATTTTCTCAATGTTCCATCTTTTATGCTTCCTAGTTAGCCTAGCTGGCACATTTTGTAAAGACAGTACGGCCATTTAAGTCCTGACACGTGCATTATGATAAAGAGCCATTATAAATGCATTTATGTGTGTCCCCCAGCAAACACTCTGATGGTAACACTGGTAACTTTTAGTTCATGAAACCCTATTCCAGCCAAAAGCTGCAAAGAGCAACATTATAACAACTATACCAAAAAGGTTACAATTTCTGCTGTCACTGCTATACAGATCGAGGCTCTTGAAGAAATAAGGAATCTGTAAGTTTTGCTGCAAGTTCATGTGCATGTATATGACCTTATGTTCATAAGAAGTGTTGCCATTATCATCCATACTTACAGAAGCTTCAACTCACAGCCAATCAACAGAAAAGTGAAGTTCAATAAGTACCAGCCATGTGACATTTGAAATGCTCATAGCAATGTTGCTGGGGATGTGATGCTGTGTCACTGGATGTGCAGGTACCAACAGTCTAAAGAAGCATGGTGACCTCATCTTCAGGGCCCAGCAATCCATGAGGACTGCAGAAGCACTATGATGACTCCGAACACAGGGCTGTACACACCCCACTACATTTGAAGTTAGAAAATCTTTCAGCTACCCTTTAACCAACAACTGCTGCAGGGGAAAAGCTTGCAGTAAACAGAAAAGTGAGTAAACTTTAATCTGCCACCAATGTACGACATCACACTCACCATTTATTAGCACTGGTACAATGCTCAGATCTACCAAAGCCTTGACATGATCCTCTGTTCCTTTGGCTAAAGAGCCAAGAGTGACTGTGGCTTCTACCTTGATCTGCATTGGCATCATGTTGTCCCCAACAAGCTGCAATAACCTTGGAACTATACCTTGGGCAATCACATGGCCTTTCTGACGATTGCTGCCAATAACAGAGTTCTTCAAGCATCTGGAATACGGATCAAACAGATAAAAACAAGCAAGATTTGAGGTCCTTACAGTTACACTGTTAACAGTTCAAGTCTCCTGGGATGTAAGGCTCTGTTTTTGGGTGACTTGTACCCAATGTTTTGAAGCCTTGTAGCACCTTCTACACTACAAACAAATTGCCCAATGACAGTGTCACATCCAAGAAGATGCAAAACTTCAGAAAACCCCAGGAAATGCACTGTAGCCACACTCCAGGCAAGTTTACTACAGCCTCCTCAAGATATGCAACCCCTCCATATGTAGCACAACTATTCACTTGCCATCAGTCACAGGTTTGGTTGGGCCCAGACGAAAATGCAGTGTACAGAGGGTACTGACATGGGGAAACGTGTCATCTCGAACCATGTGATAACTGGAAAAGGTGGTGATGGAAACACTGCAGATGCCTCAAGTGGTTTTTGATGAAGTATGTAATCCCAGTCCAAGATGTTGAAAACAGTGACATCATGGGTGCACTGGAACTTTGGACTATGGAAAGGACAACTTGCAACACTGCACAATGAGGGTAATGTGAGATGGGTACTGGAAACTGTGCTCTGTGACTGTCACAAATGCGCACAGAGTCACAACTCTGAGTAGTACTTGCTAAATTCTGGGAACAAACCAGAAGGTGGACTAACAGTACAGAATGAGCAACCTGATGAAAAATGACCAGCATTTGGGGTCATTTCAAATAATGTACAATGTAAAGCAAGGAATATATTCAACAACATATTATGGTAGTAAATTTGGAATATCATTACTGTATACAAAAAAGTGGCAAAAATGAATCCATTTGCCTTTTATGTATAAAAGCAATGACATTATATTGCTCATACAACACAGAATTTAATGGTGTCTTGATGCTAGGAACTATATTGGACCAATGACACCAACATAAACACCAGATTCACAAATATCAAAATCCATCTTCAATGCAAAATGCCAATTTGGTTACAAGAACATATGAAGTACCAACAATACAAACACAAAACAATCTCAGACAATACAGAGACCACAAATGTTTTTATAAAATATAAACACTTATTGGAAGCATAAAATACATTAAATTTGAAGAAGAGTCTCATCCATAAAGTGTTAAAGCAATCAAACTCAAATACTGAAAGACAAGAGCTTGACTGAGCTGACAGTGATCTGTGCAATACAAAGCCAACTCACCAGCCCTAAGGTCTAATTTTGATTCACAAGTTTCAGTCAAGACAAGTCACAACAATGGTATTAAAATGGGTTATCATGAAGGTTGAAATGCTGAACACTAACACTACAATACATGTTACCATCAAGTACCACGTACGGTCAACCTCAATTATAACGGATCCTCAAGGATGTCACACAAAGATCTGGTATAACTGAAGTCCATTATATCTGAGGTCCAGTTAAATTATGTTTAAAAAAACCCCATTAAAATTAATGCTATATAAGTTATGCTCACTTGTAGTGTTATTGCATATGAACATGAATGAGTACAGTTTGCACATCCACAGACACACATTGCATATTATTCGGTTTCAGTTTAAAAAAAAAGTTTATTTGCTTCATGTATTTTTACAGGCCACCTTTGCAGGTCCTTCTCAATACAGAACACATTAACATCCAGTTTCTTAACACAACCATGTGAGTCATGGTAGGCCTACTGAGTAGCAATCTTGAGAGGTCACAGAGCATCCTTTGTTGATACAACTGGATGTTCACTTTCTAATTCACAAGTATCCATTTCAGTTTCATATTCCTGTCATCCATTACAGCATGCAAGACACAGCCAGAACAAAGTCACAACCAGTAGGAACCTCAGAAATTATTGTATTATCATCAACAGAGACATAATCATTAAATTCTAACATGTAACAGGTTTGATGCAACAGTCGCACTGATTCAAGATTCCTGAACTGAAATGGCACTCTATCACAAGTGGCTAAGCACTGGTGCAGTAACTGACTGAGAAAGAAGTTTCAAATTTTTAATTACCCAGCATCCATCAACTGAGTTTTAAATGCTGTCAGGTGGAAGGAAATGAACTGAGACATTTTCAAATCAGCTGTATTTACAGAATGAGTCATGAAATTATCCCATATGGGTGCAGTCGTGCTTTTTGGCTCTCATCCATTTACAAAATTTTAGCAGCTACTTATCAAACAAGATGGAAACCATCCAAGCTTTTCAAGTGGCCCAATAATCACCAGGCAGGCTATCTGCATACTTAAAAGCCCTGGCTTTGCATATTTTCCTATCACAAACAATGGCACCTTTTCTCCAGCCACACTCACACAAATTAAACATGTCAATTTTTCTGTTGACAACACTTTCATTTTTAAATTCCAGAGTGCAATCAGGTAATGCTTTACAAAAGAGCCCTGTATCGCCTGCACTATAAACATCATGCAGTGAAAATGTATCCAAAATTTGCCCTAATATTAGGCACTTCCACTTGTCTACATCACTTCCACCAACAGTAGCCAATTCACTGCACATTTTCTTAGATACCACATTGTAACAAGTTTTCTGTCAATCAGTCCAGACTGCAGAAATACTACCTTCACTGTGAGCTACTTCTTTTGCAAACCTACTGGCTGCCTCCACAGTTCTCGGCCTCTTATGGCCACCTCAGGATTGTTTATTCTCGTTTTCTCAAACCAGGCCAGGAAAGCTACGTCACCATCATCAAATCTGTCTTCCTGTGTCATTTTGCATCAGCGCTACAGCTGCTATTTTCAAAAGCTTGTTTAATTTTTACTGCATTTTTTAGGATATCTTCTACCATCGTACTTGGAATTTCAAAGCATTTAGCAATGCACTTGTGACTTAAGTGTTTGTGACTTTCAAAAAGAAAAAGCATATTAGATAAAGTTAAAGCATGGCAATGGTGCTTTATGGCTTTATAACTGTAAGCAGATAATCTTCAGAATTGCTTACAATGGCTGCTCTGCAAAATACAGAAAAACTTAAACACTCTATGCCTTGTTCTTCTGTAGATTAAATATAAATTCTATCCAGTGCATGACAAATAAATATGCAGAAGTTATGTATGCACACATCTGCTGTGTCCTGGTGTATGCACTGAAATAAAGGAGACTTTCAACAGTTGCAACAACTCACAGTCCACCAACTGACAGAAGGCTATTCTCTTGAATGAACAATAAAACAGGAAAATCGTCTCATATCCTCAGCCAGAAGAGCACAGCAAGCAAGCAGCCACTGTAATGTGATACCTGTGTGCTCTATTACACAAAACTAAAAACTGCAACATGAGGTCAAAATTTTTACAGTACATACACTGTATATGTTCACAATACATATTTAATTGCGTGGTCGTGCCAAAGTCTCCTCGACGTCTCTGGGTACCAAATGACATAAAATTAAATATCCTGTCTTCATGTCTGTGTGACAATTAACAACGAACAAGTGAACACAATTTTTAAACCCCACCAATGCTATTTAGCTACTGTAAACTGCCAATTATTTTGCAAAAACCAGTTCAACTAAGGAAAATTAACCATTAGCGAATATCAGAGAAACCAACTTTAACCCAAGATCAGACATACAAGAGAATGGTATAACTGAGGTAGTTCTTGTGGTGATAAAGCATAGAGAAACAGTCAGGAATGAAATAAGATCTGTTCCAAATCAAGCCACTGTAATGAAGACCGGTATAACTGAGATTGATTATACTATTAAAATAGTACACTGCAAAACAAAACATCCTCCACAGTAAGCACGTAAGGCTCTAATGCCTGGTTACATGGAGGTAGCAGGCCTTAAAAAACTACTTTCCACCACCAAAGATTATAGTAACAGTAGACATCATACACTACTCAACTTACACAATAGCTTCCAAACATTTATCTACTTCTGGGGAATAGAGTTCATCAATATAAGAACGAGAACACTCCACATCCTGCAACATTCGTGAGCAAAGAAATTAAATTAATTTCTGCCAAGAAACAGTCCAAATATAGACTAAAAATAAATTAAAAACTTTCATGTTCATATCCTAGCCACCATCATATTATTTTGTTAATAAAATGTATTCATGAAACAATCAACTTTTATCCTGCAACAAGTATACACATATAAATAAAACAACTGTACATGCAGCTGAAAACAATTATAAATTTTGACATAATACTGCCCCACCGCAGGTCCGATAAAGAAACAGTAAAGGCTGAGAGCAAGTCTACACATAATGAGGTGCATAACACTGCTGTTACAACACTGAAATCAGTCTTGTTAAGTCAAATCCCAAAAATGGTTCAGTAACCCATTCTATATACTGTGAAGTTAAAATACATTCTGAAATATATTCTGCTTCTTCTTCTTGCCAGAAAGAAGGTAGCAGCACCAGCAGGGACTGAAACTGCATGCAACTCATCACTTCATAGCTGACACTGATCATATTAATTTACTGGGTGAAAACATAAACACCCCTTTGGTTCCACAAATACTTCCCAGAACCCACATCAAAATTCAATAAGTAGATCAGTTTTTACAAGATGTACACAGCATAACAATAAAACTATGAAGGCGGAATTAAATACTTTAATTTTACAGTAAAATTAAGAAAAATCTGGTATGCCTCAAACCTTCTGGCGGGTATCCCACACCCTAGGTGAACCAATGATGTAAATGTAAATATAAGGAAGCTAAATATATGTGTTCATGCACTGTGAAGAGAATGCAGACCAAAATCGGGGCAAAGATAGTTAATAAATCATTAAAATACCTAAGAAGAACACTAACAAATCAGAATTGTATACATGAAGAAACGAAAAACAGGTAACTTCTGGGAATGCCTACTACCATTCTATCAAGATCCTTTTGTTTTCCTTCTTATCTGAAACTGAAATGATTAAGATACAACGAAGTATAACTTTTCTCGTTGTTTGATGTGGGTATGAAACTAGGTCTCTCACATAATAGCAGGAGCATCGAATGAGGATGCCCGAAGATAGCGTAAAGGAATATACTAGCATCTACATAAGGCAGTACCACGAAACTGGAAAGAATTGCATGCGGAGCAAAATGATCTGCACTTCTCATACAATAGGAGTGTGATCAACTCAAGGATGAAACAGGTGGGGCATGTGGTGGCGACTAGGAACGTAGATTTCAGGTTGGGCAGCTACCAGGAAAGAAACCACTTGCACGACTTAGGCATAGATGGGAGAATAATACTGAAGTGCATCTGTCTGAGAACATGAACAGGCTGCCGGCACTTGTCAGCACGTTAATGAACCTTCAGGCTCCATAAACTGCGCGACACCTCTTTACTAGCTGCTGATCCTCATTTCTCATGGACTGTATTCCATAGAATGTTACCTGCTTCTTCTACATATTGTCAAAGTTTCAAGTGTGTTTACCATGAACGGGTGCATAATAGACACCATTCCGAAGTCCAACTATGTGAACACCACAAAATTTCAAATCAAGTACGTTGCAACTCCCAACATACGCATATTGACACTTAACATGTCATCTTTGCCATTCCAGTGTGCTTCGTCTTTTCATTACAGGTGCACAAACTTGATATATGCAAATGTTGCATGCGTACGGTATTAGTTTCGGAATACAACAGCAGCAGGATAGCAAAATAAGAAAAATCTCTACATATAAAATAATTTTTAATGACATAATGCCAATAAATATTTATTTACTTTTATTTTATTAACACAAAATTCTGTGTAATTTCTGACTTCTATGCTACAACGCTTATACTGTGAATGTATTGAGAACCGTGGTCGCTCGTTCGCGTATACTGTGCACTGTGTAATTGTGGTGATTTTTTGTGTCTCCTGTATGAATAAACTCTGGTCTGTGGCATCCACAGATCATGTATGACATCTTGCATCTGAGGCAAATTAACATGGATCCATTTGATGGTTTTGCCGAGGGTCCGTTACTACCACATCTATATTCGGAGCGTAACTTTGTATGACGGGGAAGCTTGGGCACCTGGGAAGGTAGATCAGAAATACCTGGAAAATTTGATAATGTGGTCATCATCAGGCTGGCACACAAGAAGGGAATAAGTACACAGCTGCGTTTAGTATTGAGGTCTCAATGCTATACGTATTTGCACAAAATATATACACGTCAAGTTGTATAGCCTTTTCTTGTGTTTCAGCCTGGAGACGACGAGGCAAGGTTGGAAATGGGAGCTGGCAAGAACTCAATATATGCTGACCACAATCAAATATGTTAGTTGTGTTTGAATTTCTTATACAGGATGCGGAAAAACACCATGTCCAAACTTCGTGAGATGATAGAGGGGACCAAAACAAAAATGTATTGCCAAGAAACTGTATGTCGGAGATGCGTCCTTGCAGCGCTACGGACAAACAAATTGGGTCTGATTAGGTTTGGAAATCAAGCAAAACCACTGGCGTATTCTGAAGAAAAAAAAGTTGTATTTCGAACCAATTTAGAGCAGATGTTCAAACGCACGACGCCCACCGACCTCGATACACAGCCGACAACGACGCAGCAGGGCTGACGTGTGTGCAGTGCGAATGTTAGCTCTTTCTCATACCTCTTGTGGAAGGCTTAAAGAGTCATTTGTTTCGAAGAACGAACTCAGAACCCCACAAGTGTGTGTACTGTAATCAAATCGACATCAACATGGAGCGCTTCGCCTGGATCGAACTCACCGACGTTTACTGGGCGAACGGTGCAGCGCATGGTAACAGCAGGAAAGCGCAGAGGATTTATCACAGAGTATGTCCAGATTATGTGTCGACCATCGCCTATGGGAAACTGGTACATTTGCAGTGAACAGGTACAGCACAGGGCGAGTAAGATCAGTTTGTACGCCGCAATTTGATAAGGACTTTTGCAGCGTTTTAGAAGAATCCCTCAACAAGCACCCGTGCGGTTGTTCACGCAGTCGGTGTGGGTCGTCTTGTGTGGAACACTGTACACGAGCAGGAACTCCATCCTTTCTATCGGCAAAAGGTGCAGGCTGTACTAGGCCCCAACAATTACCTTCGTCGAGACCAATTTGTTCGTTGTTGGTTTGTGCACCAGCATACAGAGAAGCCCGACTTTTCCGCAATGGTGTTTTTCACGAATGATGCCAGCTTCACCCGAGAGAGGATTTTCAACAGCCACAACGGGAGCGAGCGCAGAATACGTACTGCAAATGGCGGCCAAGATGGCGGCGACGAAAAAGTTATCGGAGACAGTGATATTTCCGTGGCGAGGGAAGGGGGGG
>Ga0268261_10004736_pt1 | contig 10230 bp, 3 predicted proteins | sample TergutNc150P1_FD_190353 | JGI IMG/M metagenome (GOLD analysis project Ga0268261, IMG submission 190353) | Nasutitermes corniger P1 segment gut microbial community from laboratory colony in Florida, USA - Nc150 P1 (SPAdes) (version 2) | ecosystem: Host-associated > Arthropoda: Insects > Digestive...
TTTTGCAGAGGGCATTTCGTTGTATTGTTAAACTCGATGGAAACAAATAGTCAAGATCCCAGTGAAACACAGTATGTTATTTTTACCTTGACGACATGTTTCGGTCAACTGACCACCATCAGGTCATCTTAGAAATGTTAGAACAAGGTGTTATGCAGTGCAAATAGCATTCATGTAATATGGAATCCCATTTAACTTATAAACTGTATTAAAATATTATAAAATGACTGGTTTTAGCCTGTGATATATCTAAGTTCTGTTGTACACTATGCAGTGGTTGGAAGCTGGAATATTATACATTTAAATATTTTGAATTTTGTTCCAACTTCCAACAATTGCATAGTGTTACACGGAACTTTGATATATCACACTTTAAAAACCAGTTCTTTTACAGTATTTTAATATAGCTTATTTATAAGTTATACGGGAGCCTGTATTTGCACTACATAACCGTGTTTTAACTTTTGTTAAAATGACCTGACGATGGTCAATTGACCGGAACTTACTGTCAAAGGTAAAAATAAAAATAAAAACATACTTGTATATTATTGTGTTCCACTGAGACCTGAACTGTTTGTTTTCACTGAAAATATTTTTCATTACTCAGAGACAATAATCTCCAGAAATCTGTAAGATTATATGATTTCAGAACAATTATTACTGACCAAAATATTTACACATATAACAATAACAATCTTTTACCATGTGGACATAGAATGTATATAGAACAATGGGCTCAAGGATGAGAAGTGTACTATACAGCATTGACACGCTGCATACAACCTCTCAAAACGTATGGGGTAAAGTTCTCCCTCTCCATGCCAGGAAGGCAAATAGGAGTAGAGGTACATCTCCACTCATTCTTAATCTTGGCACTGGATGGAGGTGAGTGGTTATTTCACGCCCTGGACACCTCACTTACTTTCTCCATGGAGCAGAGTCCTTCTTGAGATGCTAACCAGTTCTCAGCTAGTTAAGAAATTCCCTGTATTTTTTGCAACCTGAAGGTTTATTACCACATTCACAAGTGTCCGCCACATATGCTATCCTGAGCCAGATTTATCTGTTTTACCCCTGGAAATAACCACAGCACCCACTGAATAGGAAGCTAGGTGGGCCCCAGAACTGATCTGAAAGTTTTGAAGAGAAAAATCTCTTGCCCCTATTTTTATTCAAACCCCAGGCATACAGCCCACAGTATAGGCATTAAAAATATGTTTGGTGCCTAAATTAATACAAGCTTGTGATTAGTTGACTGCACTACTGCCATCTGCAGTGAAAAACATAGCATCAAAAAATGTTGCTTAAAAAAAAGTGTTTTCTCCTTGACCAACTTGCTGGCCATAGTTTGCGTCCAGCAATCCGTAATGGATTGCTACTAGACTAATACACAGCACTAGGGTGGGGTTTATCTGTTACTCCAAAACTGAGCATATGAATAACAATTCCAATGAGGATATAATAACATGGAGTTAAGAATTACAAAGACGTGCATGTCCCTAACATGGTTTCAGTAGGCGTCAACCAGCTTAATCGAACGGTACAGGGTTAAGCGGGTCAATATGTTTACCACTCACCTCCATGTAGTAATGGTGTTCAGAGTGGAGCTACACCAGTACTCCCCCTGTATGCCTTCATGGCGTGGATGTGAACACTTCACCTTTGTTACATACTGTTTGTTTTTCATTTTAGGTCTCTTGTGCGAGAGCCAATCTTACATAATTGCAGCTTGACAATTTTTTAATTAAGATTACGGCTGTCTGATTTACAATACTAGTTCTATAAATGTCTACCAATATTTCGAAGGAATCTTGCTGCATCCACCTTCTGGGTAGAATATGAAGATGGAACCAGCTTCAACATTTCCTTCAAAATGTTGGTAACCACCCACAAAGGTACACACTCTCATAACCCTGAAGACCATAATTTTAATTTCAAAATCTGGTATACCAACTGTCATGGCATCAACACATTCATAGTTACAAAACATATTTAATTTTCATAAATAAAAACTCACAATGTACAGCGTAACACTGTTTTGACCAACACCCATATTTCACTACATTATTATGTAATGCAAAAAGTATCGCCATTTAAGGGATAGCATGGGGAACAATGAAACTTTCTATAACTGAAATGTAAAGCGTGTGTTCACAGCATGACTTCATGTACTCTTGCTACAGTTAACAAACACGCATCACTTCCACAATGTCTTGTTGAACATAAAACATCACTCTTGATTGAACCCCCACCTCCACCCCATAAAAATAAAAGAACACTACCTCAAATCCAGCTCTATATCTTTAGGTGATTCATCCCCGTTGTGTTCGATGTATACAAGTAAGGAGTAAAGATTCATAATTCATTCAGCTTTTTGTTGCCTACATGCCACCATACACCCACCGACAACAATATATAAATGAAGACAAAATTGTTTCCAACACTGATAATTTTATGATATTTGCAATTTTATATTTTTACAATTTTACACTGGTTTAGATACTACCGTACGGAATAATCGATGAGATCTCATTACATTTTAAGCCTATGAGACTAATTTTTATGAATTACAGTGTCTAGCTTCCTCAAATTCTGTTATTTACTTGTGACCTGATGATGGCCTGGTGATAGAGGCCGAAACATGTCGTTGCCTTGTCACTTTAAATAAAATAAATATCTATAATACTAGTTGTGTTTTGACTTGTGAATCTTTACTCCTTACTTGTATGCAGCTCTATATATTTTTTTAACCTACAACAAACAATGGTACCACATCTGCATCGAATGGCCTAAACTAGGCTAGTTTTGTTCTACTGTAATTCCCTTACTATGGTAATTCACTATGAGCTAGCTCCACAAAGAGTATCAAACACCATCAATCAAACTTATGTAAGTTTATAATGACGAGCTTCTACGATAATGAATAATGCTTAGTAACAACAATGAAGCAGTACAACAGTCAGTGTGGGACTGCTAGACCAGGCCTACAAACTTCACACAGCCAAACATTCTACAGTCACAGTTAAAAAACGTATCTAACAACTAGTACAACTGTTACTTAGGTTGGATGCAATAATGTTGCTAAGAAATGTAAGATTATTTGAAGCTTGGTTCTCGCATGCAGCACCTAAAAATCTGGGACTGAGGAGATGAAAAATTTGAAAAGTGTAAGAAATAACTGCCTTTAAATTTTACACCTGGAACTCATACTGATTTAATATCCACCATTATATACACAAAACCAGTGATAAGATCATAATTTATATAGTACACCACATATTTACGCAATAAATTGGGCCAAATTTTGATATATCATTTACACAAATTATCTAGTGCAGTGCAGCCAATAACAGGAAGCATAGAAAATATACTTCTGTTGCAAAATACATGTATATACTTTTTCTGTAAATATGTATTAGGCTACTGATACTGTACAAATCATGTAACTGTATAATTCCACTAGAGTTAATATTTAAGCTAAATTTACGCTGGACTGATGATTTCTTGAAAGTTCCATTGAAAAGAATTACTGTTGAATGTGTCAGGTTTTATACTGTACTAATAAGTTTATGGTTGTGTGTTCCTTTCTGTATAGGGACAAATTAAGTTACCAATTGAAGATAATGAAGTTTTGCACAAACAAATGTTCTGGTATGACAAACAGCATTTTATGAAACACTGTGCATATAAAAACTTTAAACTTGATGTAAATATACTAGTACAATAACTTTAAAAAGAACATGTTGATTTACTACTATACTTCCTATAGCAAAATCCCCCCCTCCCCTGTTTGATTTCTAACACAGACCTCTACATTTAATACTGTAGGATAACACTGCCACAGGAACATATCCAAGTTACATTGCTCTGTCTACACAAATGTACATTATAGTTAGATTCAGACCCTACCATTTTATGAGAATACATCATGAGTTGCTTCTAAAGCAGCTGATATAATGAGGAGTACAAACAGGTCATTTAACCCTTATCCTGCTAACGTGGAGAATATGGAGAGCTCCTAATAGTGCCAGCAGATGGCAGATGGGATTTAATTCGGCGCTTAAAGGGTTAATGTGCTCCATTATTCTGTTCAAGAATTTTTATGCTGCTTAAAGGACAGGCTCTACACTGGCTGTACTACAGATATTTTACATATTTTTCGTGTTGCCATTCATGATTCATAACATACATGAAATTTAATTGGTACATTTTGTTTACAACACTGACACTGTTACATCCAGTAACATCTATATGTAACATTTATACAGGACAGTTTTGAAAGGTCCATTCTCACAGGTACAAAAATGAAATGAATTTCAAAGCATGAAGCAAGTGAAAACAATGAAATGTTACAAATACATGCTGGAAGGTGCTACAGAACTTAAAACAAGTACATTTTGTATAAATATGCAACTTCAGTTCAATGACATCAGGTCCTCATAAACGTCATTTCTATTGTACAGAAACAGCCTAGTAGGTCAATGGAGAAAAATGAAGCTCTGGGGGTGAATTTGGAGGGATGACCAAAGAATGAGTATTATTTTTACTTTAACCAACAAAACTCTGAAATGGAAGAAACATGCTATCATACCAGAGCAAATATTGTATACATGTAAAGGTAAAGGTGAAGTTCACCCTAGAACAGGCCATGAAGGCCCAAAGGGGGAGTAGAGGTATAGCTCTACTCTTTCCTTAACCTTGGTGCTAGATAGGGGTGGGTGGTCAACGCCATGCCCTGGCCACTTTATCCTGAGAAAGACCCGGTATCCATTGTATAGGAGGTTGGGTGGGCCCAAGGGCCAGTCTGGACAGATACGGAAAATCTCGCCCCCCACTGGGATTCAATCCCAGACCGTCCAGTCCGTAGCAAGTCACTATACCGACTGAGCTATCCTGGCCCACTATTTTATACATGTAAAAAAGAAAATAAATAAGAAGTGATAAATATAAGGCCTGTAAATCTGAACACTATATTTTAAGATACATTAGATGAAAATAAAAAAGTAAGAAAGAAGAGGGAAAAAGTAGTGTACCCATAATCCAAAGATGAGCCCTGGGATTTCCTTGCTAAAAACAGCTTGGACGTTAAATTAATATCTTTCGGTGCTTGGGTACCACACTATAAAGGTGAAAAACAACCTGTGCGTTGCTTCCTTGTGGGGGAAAAAAAAATTGCAAATAAAAACTCTTTACTGACACAAGGTACTTAAATATTTGTTTCTACACCACCACTATAAAAATTATTTTCTCATCTTCATAACACTCATGCCTGTCACTTAAAACATATTACACTTTTCCAGTATAAAAGTTTCATGCTGAAACTTTGTTTTAATATATGTTACTATAAATCATATAGTACATTTAAGTCATTGTTATTTACACCTATTTACATCTTAGATGACAAAAAAAGTTTTTGCATACTGACAAACAGTTCTTCTGTATAAAACACAGCACTTTCTTCTAGGTCACGAAACTAACTTCTTACACATTTCCTACATCTTCAGTAAAAGTTTATATTGTTTGAATAAACAAGTGATGTTTAGCTGCACTTCCAACAAATTTATGAGACACTTACTACGAAGGAAAAGTTTCAAGAAGTTAATAACAACTTACTTGCTGTCACGATCATCTTGTTCATGCAAATTCATCATTGAAAGAAATCACACTACCTCACCTTGCTATGTGTCCAGGTCATCCTCTCGTTGGCTGGAGAAGTACGAAACGAGACCACCAAATTCACCACCACCTTCTTCATCATAAGACTTACTGTTGCTACCATCTGATGCCTGCAAACTGTGGGAGGCATCTGGAGAAGCATAGTGATCTGGGTAAGGAGACCCCTGGTAGGCTGAGGGAGGAAGGGCATCATCTGCAGCTGATAAAGGTGGAGGAGGAGGATAAGCACCATAGTGGTAATTAGGTGGTGGAGGTGGATGGTATGGGGAGAAGTTACCAGAAGCTGGGCTCCTGCCCTGATGAGGTGGCGGTGAAGGCTGAGCTTGCTGCAGGTGGCTTCCTGCTGCTGCTGTGGAAGGTGGGAACTGTGGCTGGGGGTGTCTGCCCTGTGGAGTCCCAGTAGGTCCCACCACATCAGCTGATTGGAGAGGAAATCTAATAAGAGGCGGGGGTACTTGTTGATGCATAGGAGGAGGAACTCGTGTGTAGGGTGGAGGTGGTGGGGTGTTGTGTGATGTTGGAGATGGCCCAGGTTTTCCGGCCAATGGGCTTCCAGCTGATGGAGGAATTTGTGTTGGTGGTTGGTGGAGAGGAGAACCTTCTCCCCCAGGCTGAACTCCATTGTTGGGCGCAATTGCAATTGGGCCTCCACCAGATGGTGATGGATCAAGAGGGTGGTGTGATGTATGGTACATCTGAGGACCTTGTGAACCTGGGCCTGGAGTTCTCATCCGTAATGGTGATATGGTTGTCTGCTGTACAGAACCTGGTGGTGGGCGAATGGGAGATCCTCTTGAACTGACATAATGTGGCAAGCAAATTCCTGGACTACCTGATGGAGAGCTTGTTAAAGGTGGAGGCTGTCGGTACGGTGATGGGATACGGCCACGAGCTGGAATTGAGTATGATGGTGCTGTTGCCACACTGTTTCGCCCTGAAGGACTACTTCCCACTCCTAGCCCAGAGCCTGCATTTCCTGAACCTGGGCCTGCTAATGGTGCTTGATCATTGGCTGGACCACCAAAGTACTTATGTCCCATGGCCGTGGCTGCAGCTGTGAAACTCTGTGGTCCTCCTGAAACAGGCTGTGACTGTAACATTCGTGTAATTACACTGCTACTTGAATGTGGGGGCTGTGTTGAGAAAGGCAGTTTTTGTGGTTGCTGTTGGTTTGGTCCTGGGAAACATGCTGTTAGGCTACTCAGAGATGTTGACACCATTTGACCATTATCAGACAGCTTCCCTGCTAAAGCACCAGTTGCATTTGTAGTGTCAACAGTAGCAGCAGCAGCAGCAGCAGCAGCAGCAGCAGCAGCAGCTGCAGCAAGTGTAGCTTTCCCACGACCTCGACCTTTCCTCTTTGATGGTGTTGGTGGCGAAACTACTGGAGTAGTTGATGATGTAGACACCAATGGCAAACCGACAGGTGGAACTGTTGGTGGTGGCTCAATCCTCTTTGAAGGTTCTGGCACCATTTCTGTGCTTTTTTGAACAGGTGGTTCTTTGAGTGTTGATGTACTTATCAAAACAGGCTGTTCAGATGCCATTTCAACCACTTTCTTACCCTTTCTACCCCTCTTCTTCTGCTCCTTTTGCTCCTTCTTTTCAAGCTTCTTGGCTTCTCTCTTCTGTCTCCTTTTCTCTTTTGTCTTGGCTAATTCTGCCCGCTGAAATGCCAATTCTGCTTCCTTCATAGCAAGTAATTCATCATCTTCTTCTTCTTCTTCCTCTTCTAACCCCTCTTTCTCAAGTAGTTCTTCCTTCAGCATTTCATCCATTTCCTTTTCCTCATCCATCAATTCCTCTTCCAACAGCTCTTGATCCACTAGTTCTTCTCTCTCTTTTAACATGGTACCTAGTCTTATTTCACCTTCTTCAAGTTCCTCTCTCTCATCCAACATAGCTCCTAACCTTACTTCACCTTCTTCCAGATCATCAAACTCTTCATCAAAATCCTCCATCTCATCTTCAGTATCATCCCGTATGATCTGCCTCTTTGTACGCACAGGTTTGGCCTTCCTTGGTTTCCTTTCAGGTTTGGTTTTCTTTTCAACTTTAGGTTTCTTCTGAGCTTTCCTTTTCTTTGCAACTCTTGGCTTCTTTTCAGATTTCTCTTTTTTCTTCTTCTTTCCCACTTTGAATGGAAGTTCCTCTTCGGCTGAAACATTTCAGTGCTAATGTCAAACTGTGCCAAATGACAATCAAATTTTGTACATGCATAAGAGAAACATATTCACATAATGACTTTCCTAATATGTAAGAATCAACCCTACACTTCTTTAAATATTTCATGACCATGCACTGATGCTTCACTGTGAGAAAGAAACCAACAAGCACATATGAAGTTATATTAATTTATTGCAATATAAGTGTCATAAACCTCCTACTTCTCACAGCCACCTTTAGTGGCCATCTTTAAGAAGGTATGATATGTGCTGCCATGTTGGATGATGATACGGCACACAGCACATGAACACTCCCCACTCACATAAATCTAGCACAAATACGTTTATCTGTATTTTATATTTTAACATACTTCAATAAAGGTAAAGGTAAAGTGCACCCTTGTATAGGCACTGAGGCTCTGTACAGGCTGTATGGCCCATAGGGGCAGTAGAGGTATAGCTCTACTCCTTCATGACCACGGCACTAGAAGGGGGTAAGGGATCAGCGTTACGGCCAGGCTGCTCTTTACCCCCAGGAAAGACCCGGTACCCATTGTACAGGAGGCTGGGTGGGCCCCAAGACTGGTCTGGACAGATGCGGAAAATCTCGCCCCCACCGGGATTCGATCCCCGGACCGTCCAGCCCGTAGCCAGTCACTATACCGACTACACTACCTGGCCCACAACATACTTCAATACCATACATTTAAAAACTTAAATATTTGTACATGGGTTTTGATGTCTTTGTAATATATCCATCATATAATACCTTCCTGATGATGGCCACTGAAGGTGGCCAAAAAAAGGAGGAGGTTTACAACATTTACACTGCAATAAATTCACATAACTTCATATGCACTCACTGGTTTTACTTTCACAGTGAACCCTACACTGTAATCATACTTGAAAAACATTAACATATTCTATACTACTACTTACTGTCTAATACAGTAACTGCCTAGTAACACAAATATAAAGCTAGGCTATCATATCAAGCAGTATTGAATTATCAGTAGTTTGGTTAGTGTCTGAGTGTTGTGCATGCATACTGTATGTAGCCTTGGCTTATGGAGTTCAGCTGTGTCACATATTGAAGCTGTTGCAAAGTTTTAGCACATACTGCAAGCTGCCATTTTCAGAGTGAATGTGAAGCAGGAGAAGTGAACACACATGTAAGTAGGTCTCACAGTGAAAGGGAGGATTATGGTGTGATGGATGGATGGATGTGCTAAATGCCGGCCAACTAGCCAGAAAATAATTTGCACAAACGTGTAACAAGGAATAATTTTTTGCCATACACCGTAGTCTCATTCATTATCTACTAATATTTATCAGTATTACATCCGACTTAAATGACAATGCAAGGATCAAAAGTAAAGATATGTGACATGCAGTTCAGCCTGTCAAGTTACAGAACTGGATGCATAATTTCAAGACACCACTGCCTGCGTTTAGGCCAAACCACTTACTGCATTCCTGTCCACTGTGGCACACATCGTGCAAGCAAACATGTCACCCTATGTGACAGTGCACCAGGAGTTACAGAACTTTCATGCAACTTTAATGCCTTCAAAAGCAGCTGTGATAAGAATGGCCAAGCACTTCTACCTCACGGTCAAAGAATTCTCTGTTCAGATATACAATTCTCACGGTTACATTTTAGAATGCAAATTTTCTTATACAAGATGAAGGATGGGCACAGACAGTGGGTTAACACTTTAAGGACAGAATTAGCAGGCCAAATAGCAGTAAAAAAAGGGAGAATTTAAATGACTGCCATATATCAAGCTGGTCAGAATTAAGAACCCTACTTCTATATCCCACTTCCCTTGTTAGCTGCAGAATTGCTCCATGGGAAGGTGTCATATTTGAAGAAGCATTCACATGCTCTATTCATGTCACATATCCACTGCCATGACAAAGCTATCAAGAAGTCTAATGTGATTCTTTCTTAACAATAAATCATCTTGACATGGCGGTGTATCTCACAAGTGAATGCAAATGGGTCTGAAAAGTGCTGTACATCCAAAGCAATCTACGAGCCTCACGACGATATACTGTGGATTAAAAGTGAAGAGGGTGGGAATGGTAGCTGCAAGTGTGAAGAGAATAAATGCTGTGCCTGTGCAGATGAACACTGAAAATGATGAAAATGAAGACTGTTACAATGACTGGTAAAGGTCAATGGAATGTGGATGTACATAAAAACTCGTCTGCTGGAAAAATATTTTATTGTTTATTTCATGTAGTTAACCCTTACGCGACTAATGTCGTATATGTATGGAGCACCCATTCTTGATGTTTCTAGATCACACACAACGACGCAGCACAGTCGGTAGGACTCCTCTGGACGAGCGATCAGCTCGTCGCAGAGACCTCTACCTGACAA
>Ga0268261_10004737_pt1 | contig 10228 bp, 7 predicted proteins | sample TergutNc150P1_FD_190353 | JGI IMG/M metagenome (GOLD analysis project Ga0268261, IMG submission 190353) | Nasutitermes corniger P1 segment gut microbial community from laboratory colony in Florida, USA - Nc150 P1 (SPAdes) (version 2) | ecosystem: Host-associated > Arthropoda: Insects > Digestive...
AGTGTCGTGTGTTGTCAGGTAGAGGTCTCTGCGACGAGCTGATCACTCGTCCAGAGGAGTCCTACCGACTGTACTGCGTCGTTGTGTGTGATCTAGAAACATCAAGAATGGGTGCTCCATATATTTATGACATTAGTAGCCTAAAGGTTAATAATTTAACCCTTATCCTGCTAACGTGGAGAAAATGGTGAGCTCCGAATAATGCCAGCAAATAGCAGATGGGATTTAATTTGGAGTTTAAAGGGTTAATGCTCCAAGTCTAATTACTGTGCATTTTGGTATACCAGCTACTGGAATGAGCATATAATGTGCATCATGCATGCCCTCCTCGCCCTTCCACCAAATGCACTGCCAGTAGGCACACAGTGTATGGTAATACAGTGCCTCATAGGGGCAGTATCAACCCTAAATTGATCAAACCTTGCAAGAAGGTGATTAAAAACTGAGGAAATTAAATTGAAATATAAAGTGTGAACTAAAAAAAAAACTTAAATGTTTAATATGGATTTGGTCCAGCTTTTTAAGACTTTGTTTCAGTTCTAGATCAGACTGAGATTATGCTCTTAAAATTTTCTGTTTCAGTCCTAGACTGAACTAAGTCCAGACAGACTTTCACAATTTTCTGTTCACTAGCTGGAAAAGAAATGGTGCTGCAACTTTTCTGAAAAAATAACTGGATTTTCTGGGTCCACAAGAAGTAAAAAATTGAATTTAAAGGATTCAATTAAAGAAGCATCACTCTACTATATACGATTTTATTTATGGACTTGTTCAGAAAAACATACAATTATTATTCCCAGTCATATATCAGAAACTTATCCAGAATGCTGTAATGATTCAAGGAAAGTTTAAGTTGTACCTATGTTTAAGCACATTGCCATGAAGGTATTTAGGGGAGTAAAATGACAGCAATATGTATTCTCAGTCTTTGCTCTGGTTTAGGGACAATCACTCAATTTTGTGCTCTGGCTTCTCATACTCATTGGATAAGAGGCTCAATGGGCCCCAAAGTGAGTCTAGATACAGTGCTAGATATAAAATTCTGCCCCTGCTAGGAACCAAACATTCTCCCTATAGAAGCAACATAGTATGGAACATTATTCATATCAAAGTAGATGGTTTCAATATGACTAATGTGAAAATATTTTTTCTGTTTTCCGACAGTGTATGATATTTAAGGGTTTTTTAAGATACAACCACACTACACATCCATTATTCCTCTGAACAGTATTAGTCCCTGTAACAATAACACAGTGCATACAAATTCCATTGTCCTTTCTCATACAACAGGGAGCCAGGATAGCACAGTCATTATGGTGATTAGGATATGGACTGGACAGCCAAGGAAACATAGTTCGACTCTCGGCAGAGGCAAGGATTTTTTCTTCCCCACAACACCGGGAGAGGTTCTGGGAAATATCCAACCTCTTACTCAGCGGGTGCTGGAGGTTCTTTCTGTATGAAAAAAAAAAGCTGAAGCATTAAGCTGACTATTCAAATCCACCTAATGCTGATGTTAAGAATGAGTGGAATTATACATCTACTCCCCCATACATTTTCATTGCACGGATAGTCACAACTTTACTTAACATTTCCTATACAACATTTCAGTATGTTAAGTGCAACAGGGGACATTGCATTTTGCTACACTCTACCACCACACGTGTGGCAAAAAGTCAATTCTTGCTCACCTCCACTGGTTTCTTCTTGTAGGACCCAAAACCCTCCTGCCGTAGCTGTTCAAGTAGTGAAGTCTTCCCAATTCCTTGCACTCCAACAATCATCAGTTTCATGCGTGCATATGGTCTTGCATCTTCTAATACAGACTTTAAGTAACCAATCACATCCATTGTCTTGTACTTCTTAGAGTCAATCATTGATTTCAGAGGCTCCTGTAGACTACAGCCTCTCGTATTCAGATTCCACAGGCGAGACAACAATCCCATCTGGGGCGGTAACTCAAAGACATCTGCAAATAATAATTTTCATTGAATAAAATGAAAACTATAACTATGGGTATCATCTTGGGCGATAATTTTTAATTTATAGCCCAGAAAAAAATTACCAGACAGCCCTTATCTACTGCTCAGACCATTCAATGATTTTTTTATATGGACTGTTATGAAGCATTAAATGAGATGCGCAATTGATCATGAATGATGACATGAAAGAACATCATCATTTGTTACCCTGTCAGCTGCAAATGTAATGACTGCAAGACTGTTACAGCTCAACAGTCAAGAAGAATAAAACCCAAATGCTGTCTAATGCCCAACACATTGGTTATCAAAACCTGATATCAGGAAAGGGAAGAATGAATGCACTTTCGATCTTCTATCAGTATGTTTTCATCTACCAAAGACAGAGAAAATGATACAAATGAATTCTAGCAGTAATTCACCTAAGTTTCCACTGATGTTGAGAACTGAAAGGTTGCTAAGCTCATGGATGTTGTGGGGTATCTCTCGTAGCTGGTTGTTGCTGATATCCAACATGCTCAGGTTAGGAAACATGAGACGACTCTTGTTTTGACCTGCTACAGAGTTCAGCACATCCTGCAAAATCATCAACCAGTGCATATACAAACATACACTGGACTTCAGATACATCAAAATAAGACAAAAAGTATCAAAACACAGTCTACAGAACAATGACAGTCCATAAAAAAATTCACTACCCTCAAAAACCAAACCCATACACAATTCAAATCCACGACAACTGATCATGATCATTAGTTGGAAATAATAATAATAATTGTATAGACAAGTAGCAAATGATCACTACCACACTGGTAGCTGGTGGTTGGCTAGGCAAGAAGGAATGACACAAGCTTAATTCAGCCATCACTGCAATATTTTTCTAGTGCACATTAGCTGTGCATCTATCAAAGGTACATACCAATGGAAATATTTAATTTAATCTTTCAGAATGAGTTATTTCAGTCATCACAGTACAGACATGAACCAAAAGACGAAGTATCAGAATGTAACTCACCCAGTCACAGTCCTCTTCTTCTGACACTGAACTAGCTCCATCGTCATCCGTTGACAACTGAATACGTGCAAGGTTATTGTCAGCCAAGACTAGAGTGCGAAGGTTGTCCAGACGAAGATGGCGTCGATGTGAACACACCATGCTCAGGATTGCTGTGCGTAATGATCTGCGACCTAAAAGTTATATATAAAGAGGTGGAATGAATAATTCTAACAAACATATGCAATATTATTCATCTTCTAAAGTCTTGTAATTTATTTAATAAAATTACATTCTCCTGAGAAAGTGCTGAGGATACGAGGGCAATTCCAAAATCAACCTTCGATTGGCTAGTTAAAAAAATACAAAACAGAGAACAAAACTTTATTATATGGAACAGTTACATACATAACTGTATTACTTCTCCACATAGTTGCCATCCACATTTAGGCACTTGTTGTACCGTGACACTAGTTTTTGTAGTCCCTCGTCAAAGAACAATGCCGCCAAGTTATGCAGCCAGTTGTTGACTCCATCCATAAGCTCTTCGTTGGTGTGGAAGCGCCGGGTAGCCAACCAGACCTTCATCTTGGTGAAGAGATAGTAACCGCTTGGCGGCAGGTCCAGACTGTAAGGAGGGTGGTCGAAAATCTCCCAGTTGAAGAGATTCATTAAAGCATTTGTGCGAGCCGTGGTGTGGAGCCGTGCTTTGTCGTGCAGGAGGACGACGCCTTTAGTGAGCATCCGGCACCATTAGTTTTGGATCAACCTCCAAAGTTTATTCAGAGTTTCACTCATAACATTACCACCGTATACACGACAAAATCGATGATGAATCTTGGCCGCGCTTTGTCCTTCTGCGTGAAGAAAACGAATCACAGCATGTACCTTACAGCTGGCGGGAGCGGCGATGATAGTGTCCATGTTTCATCAGTAATTACTTCTACACTACGCAGCGAAAATGTATGAGGGTAGGTGTTCAGCAATAACAAACGTTACTTCTTACTACTGAGCGTCCGCTTTGGCACTATGACAACGCGTTTCTTTTTACCAACCAATCGGAGGTTGATTTTGGAATTGCCCTCGTATAAACTTAAAATAACGAGCAGGAAAATGACAAATTAAATGGTGGACACCACCACACTCTCGAAAGTACAAGACATGCAAGTTTTTCCCTACAGTTCAATCCAGTTTACATAACTCTTGACAACAACAGGCACTAGTACCTGGCAAAATAGGCAGTTTGCTACCAGACTTGTTCCCACCGTCAGCAGAGGCATAACAAGCTGTCAAGGCCTGCTCCATGTTGTCAATGCCTTCAATCTGGGGTAAACTTGGCCAGCAGCAAATCTGATTATGTGACAGATCTAGCTGCTTTAGTGAGCTTGGGTATGAAGTTATGTGACTCATACTGCGTAAGCTGTAACAGAACAGTAATTCTTGTCTGATTAGTACAGTTTATTAATCACACATGTGGCAGTACTTGCTATATATTTGTAAACTGCAATTCGGTTGACGCCCGGTGGCAGTAGCACAGTACACATTTAAACACAAACAATACATAGAACAACACAAACACAAACAACACAATAACTGAATAAACTGCAATATGACTCAGTAGAAATACCAACAAGATGCAGCTTTGTAATAGAATTTATTATTCCAAAGTTTATTGAAGGCTCAACATGTTCCGAGCGGCACACCGCTCATCATCAGGAGCTCTAAACTCTATTTGCAGCCTCTGGTTTATATACCCATGTGGTGACCGGCCGTTGCCAAGGCTGGGCCGTTGCCAAGGCTCAGCCTTGGCAACGCCCAGTCACCACATGGGTATATAAACCAGAGGCTGCAAATACAGTTTAGAGCTCCTGATGATGAGCGGTGTGCCGCTCGAAACATGTTTAGCCTTCAATAAACTTTGGAATAATAAATTCTATTACAAAGCTGCATCTTGTTGGTATTTCTACTGAGTCATCTGTGAAGCATGGATCCATGAATATCAAACTGCAATATGTAGAGAACATCCAGTACCTTCACATTTTATTAATACAAAAAGCCCATACTTTCTTTTAGTTTACTTTAGTCTATGCCTGTACATGTATGTTTCTTGCAACTCCATCCAACACGTGAGCGTTAGACAGATAATATTCTGTTATTAGCTAAGAACATACAAGTGGCTTGGTTCCAGTTTACCAGCTGTTGAACTCCAGTGATGACAACTGCATGACAGCCATGTGTGTAGTACGTAATAATGTGACAAAGTATGACACACCTGTTGTAGCTGAGATTCAGTCTGGTGAGGTTCACAGCAAGACAGGGCAATGCTACTGGTATACTGGTGAACTGGTTGTGGGCAAGATTTAGTGCTGATAGCTGTGAGCAGTTATCTTGATTCTCATCATCATGGTGCAGTATCTGCTCTGTCACCTCTACACTGTGGCTCCAGATATTATGATGTGTTACGTCCAACTGCCTGCATTTCAAAATCAAATAATCACACTTCATGATGTTTTCTTAGATCTTCATACTCTAAAACTGCTATTTCCACTGCTAATGCTTCCCTGTTTTAACATCCCAGCCTCTGCAGTACACCCTGCTACTCCTTTTGATAATACGAAAGCTGGCAAAGGAGACTTGAGGTTCAAGGAAAACAAAGATGACACCTCTGTATTCTTCACATTTACAGTTTTACCTTTTGCCATATTTGAGAAAAGGGAAAGTTGTGTGTGAAACATGTACTGGATACAGCTGACACTGACATTATGACATCTTTTTTCAAAGAACAGTGTCACACTGTACCCACAGACCACCAGATTCTTGCTATTTAAACTCACCAGATTCTTGCTATTTAAACTATCATATAGTAAAACAAACACTACTAACACCCAATTCCAACAAAAGTCAAAGGATGCCAGAACTGAAAGTTTCCAATTTTATCTTCTTAAACCCTTTTAAATGAAGCAATGTGTGGGGACAATGCCTACAGTAGGAACACTGTCATCCTAGTATATAGTCTAGGTAAAAGTGTTAAGCCTTTACTCTTACACAATGATGCCAAGGCACATAAAGCTGGCAACTTTTCACAGTCTTATTATTATAGTTTGAGGTTATGGAATGTGGGTAAGAAAATTATAATATTACAGTTCCCAGCATCAGTACGTTAATTAGTTGACAGTGTTTAGCATCATGCAAAGATGCAGTGGGTAATGCTTGTGATGAACAATCAAGAGCACCCTCAACACGGATAAGCAACCTTTATCCTTTCTCCATGCATGTTGTTACATTCAATTTTATTACCAACTTTATGCACTTATTTAATTAAGAACTATCACAATTCACATTTAAAACCCCACACGTTAAAAATGTCTGTGATGCATACTTAAAAATTAAAACCCAACATGTTTCGGTCACAGTCTTCTGACCATCATCTGGGGTCAATCACCGTACTTGTGCAATTACTACTTATCAGCGTGCATGCCTCGTCATATTCCGGTATGTGGCTGTATGTTGTCTGTAATATGTAACTGTATATATTATAGTATATACATTTAAATATTATAGCATGCACGCCGATAAGTAGTAATTGCACAAGTACGGTGATTGACCCCTGATGATGGTCAGAAGACTGTGACCGAAACATGTTGGGTTTTAATTTTTAAGTATGCATCACAGACATTTTTAATGTGTGGGGTTTTAAATGTGAATTGTGATAGTTCTTAATTAAATAAGTGCATAAGGTTGGTAATAAAACTGAATGGATAAGCAACATTTAAAGAAATATGGGGAGGTGAGTAGAAGTCCTATTCATAGCCCTGATCTAGTCATAGTCTCCTTATATGCATAATATACACCATGCTTTTGGTTTCTTCAGAAATTTCATGGCAAGGATAACTGCAAGTGATGAACTGGCAAAGTTAAGGAAGATGTGTATGCCTTCTTTCCAGCAGTGTTGCGTGCGATTGAAAATTTATAATCTTCGAACATTTAGTTTACAAGTGGCATGCATCAGTTGACTATTCCTGTACAAAAACTACAATCACACTTACTGTACAAAAACTACAATCACACTTACTGTACGGACTTTGCCTTTACAGATGCTGCATGCAAGGTGTGAGCATCTAGCAAATTCTCCTCACTGGTGGAATTCCCGTCATTGTCAGATGCTGCAGACATATCGATACTGGCACTCAAATCTAAGGCTGTATCTGCACTTCTATCATGGTAACCGCACTTACCAGAATCAGTAGATGAAGCAGTGCTCACATTGTCCTGAGACTCCTGCTACACAAAAAACATAAAATATGTCAGCACCCACAGCACTAAACTGACAAATAACTGACATCCTTCAGTTTACAGTATCAAAATGGTTTCAAACAAAAATATCAACTGCTATAAACAACACCATAATTTTAATCTCCTCCACCTCCTGGGCATGGAGCATATGCCCCACATGCACCACAGCCTATAGGCTTATTGTGCGACCCTGAACCACCTCCCGTGGTTTAGACGTTCCTACTTCCGCCACCAGCTGCCTCCACGTCTATATGATGCGAGAGATCCTAGCAGCGAAAGGTGAAACTGAGGGCGAGAATGCTGGTCAGTAATTTTGCCTAAATGTCGACTTCCACGTTACATTTAGGGATCTTTTACATGCCACAAATCTGCGATATGGGACTGACGGCTTGATTTATTCACCCTGAAAATTCCTGACAGCTTCGGCCGGGTTTGAACCCATGGACTTGGGTACTTAAAGGCAGCACGCTACCCCTAGACCACCCAAGCCGCTTATCTGTGCCTGCTACCTTAAATTATTTAAAAAAAATAATTTTCCATAAAGTGGATCTGTGTGTGTCCAGTGAATAAGATCAGTTACTTCTATTGATTCAAGTGAGCAGTAATCTTTTGTTCTTTACATCTGGTGATGGAATCAGATCCAGTTTCAGAAAGGCTGTGTTTGAAAAAACTGTAGATGTTCAGAAGCTGAATTAATAATTCTGCTTATTGCAATAGAGCACTGCCAAAGCATTTAGACTAGACAGTAAATTCCTTTAGTGTATGCTATTTAACATTATGTTCTCTTAAGATAACACAATTAAATACTTTTTAGAGTGAAGAGAGTTAAAATAAAATGCTGAAAACAATGCCTTTAATCTCAAATCCAAGACCTGGCTACAAGACAAACTTTGCTGTCTGTCTGATCCTCTTTCAATACACCAATTTAACCACTGGACTCACCTCCGGCGGATTTGTTGGAAGTTCCCTGAGAAGGTTGAAGGCAGCATTCAGTTCCTTTAGTTTTGGAGCCTTCCACATATTATAAGGCAATGTCTGCAATTTGTTATTGGACACATCAAGTGTCACAAGTGACGACAGTGTGAAAATTTCTTCACAGATCTGCTCCAGTCGGTTGTCCTACAACAAATACTTAGCATACAGAACATGTGTGATGCAGATGCTGTGGCAACTGCTGTCTTCTGGAATGTAATGACACACAGTTTTGCTGATAGGTACCTATGTTTCAGAGAACCTGCTGCCTCCTTATCTAGGACAGAAGATGGGAGGTAGTAAGTTCCTCCCAAATGTTGGCACTCATCTATGAAACAACACGTCACATTCCAGAAAACTGTGATCTTTAAACTCACTATCAACAGAACTTCAAATCTCACATACCTGGAGGTAGATTTCCTCCAGTACTGGAGCAGTGTATCCCAATCTCTCTGGTATGGCTGTACCCCTACCAGTTTTCGTTTTCCTTGAAGGCGACATATTAGCAGCATGGCCACCAGCTGGCGGCAACTTCTCGATCTTGTTCTGTGCTACATTCAAATACCTGGACAAATAAAATAGAGGTTTGCATCAAACAGCAGTTCAGTGCAAATGAATCCTGTTTTGAATGATGGCACAGTAAAGATGTGGGGCCATATTTCTGATATTTCAGAGTTCTCACTCTCGCCATCTTCAGGGTGAAGTGACTACCCAGTGGTTTCTGTCGCTACATATTATATCAGTTGACCAGTCAGAGTAGTTCCTACAGATATGATGTTGTCTAATCACAGAACCTAAACAAAGTATTAAAGAATCCATCAAACACACCTTGTTTATTTACTATTTGTTGTTGAATTGGCTACATGTTTCGACCCCGCAGGGTCATCATCAGGCCTTTATGTAAACCAAGTAATGTTAAAATACTGTGTACATCTTTGGGATCCCATTGATGTTTACAAAAGATATATATATATATATATATATATATATATATATATATATATATATATAAAATGGTTTGTGTCTAAGACTTGTAATATATTATTTCACAGGAGACAGCAATAGGAATAGCAATACTACCTACAATATGGGAAATTACCTTTAATTATCTGAACAACTGACAACAGAATTTTATAATACAGCAGCGAATACACCTCTCCTAAGCTACAAAAAACCTAGAAACTACACCGTTTTAATATACGTTTTTAATACTTCCATTATATGGGTTTTTAATTGTATAAAATTGTAATATATTATGAATCTTAGACATAAACCATTATATATATAATGGTATAAGGCTGTATTGGGTTCGCTGCCACCGTACTTTTTAATATTATCCCTTGTAAGTCACGTGCAAAGATCGACCATATTGACCACAATAGAAAAACAGCAATTCACTCTAACAACTTATATTATTCTAAAACAAGATGCAAAACTAAACACAACTGGTTAAATTCACAACACTAATTCATCTCACTCTTCCTACTCATTACAACATTCTTCTGTGAATTATGTATGTCAGTACTTCCCACATTGTTTAGTTTACTCTGAACTTTACATTTCTCTTTGTTCTTAGTTCACAGGCTATAAAATAGTTGTATCGCCTTTGTCATTGTACATGGTTACGTTACAATTTTGAACCCAAGTCAAAATAGTCTGCTCAAAGTTATTATTCCCCTCTATCACTCAATATTACATATTCACTGCAAACAACCTACCTGTTACAATGAATAGAAAACACATCTTTCACTCTTGAGATTTGGTAGGCCGTGCATCGTAGTATAATTCCTTTACTGATACCAACTTGATATACAATTTTTTATATAAATTACATAAAATTAAGTTCCTCTACATGTTTTGCTTTAGCAAGTGCACAAGACGGCCACCTGCAGAGAATGAGAATACCAGAGGCTGCATACATGTACAATTAACATCATTGACCTCCTGAAGATGAGCGGATGACGCTCGAAACATGTAGAGGAACTTAATT
>Ga0268261_10004738_pt1 | contig 10228 bp, 8 predicted proteins | sample TergutNc150P1_FD_190353 | JGI IMG/M metagenome (GOLD analysis project Ga0268261, IMG submission 190353) | Nasutitermes corniger P1 segment gut microbial community from laboratory colony in Florida, USA - Nc150 P1 (SPAdes) (version 2) | ecosystem: Host-associated > Arthropoda: Insects > Digestive...
AGTTTCGTCGGTATCGTAACGCCAGTACTCAGCGTAACGACGAACTAAATGATTATTCTTGGACTCAATAGTGGCCTGGTCATTCTTTTTATATGGCCGCGACCTGGTGAAATAAAGACCCAGCTTATCCGCCCAATCCACAATTACGTAGTTAATGAATTCAGTACCATTATCAAAATCAACGCCGACCATCGGGTAAGGAATATTCTCCCAAGCTTGCTGCATCGCCCACTTAATGTGAATGTGGGCTAGATTCCTGGTCGAACGGGTGAACACCCAGCCAGTTAGCACATCGGTCAGGTTCACAGTGCGCTGGAACTCACCACGCAACGTCGGCCCGCAATGAGCCACAGTATCAACTTCAAAGAACCCAGGATATTGCTCTTGCTCATCACCAGCTTTACGAACCTTAATCGAATTACGCAATAACGGAGAGGGTCTAGTAGTCGAAAATCCTTTAATAGCCGGAATTGTCTTAGTAGGTTTTAAATAACGGTCAATAGTAGCTGCTGACATAGCTAACAATTCAGCCTTTACCTCTGGCGAATATCTACCATCACGGTCAGGGAGCTCATTATGGTGCTCCATCGAAGCCAACAAGTAAGGCATTGAAACCACCAAGTATTTCCCGCACTGGCGCCCTGACGCCTGCCAAACCATTTGCAGAATCTTCAACGTCGCATACGAATACTTGCCTTTCCGCTGCTTCCTAGCCCGCGTAACAGGCTTCAACGACCGATATCCACTCTTGGCCCCACCTTCGGTCAACGAAGTTCTATCCGCAGCCACCAAACGCCGCCGCGCATTATCCCTCGACCAACCAGTAATCGCCACCACCTCATCAAGAATCTGACCTTTGGCCTTCTTGGAAGCGGTCACATAAACATGGCCCAACCGACCCACAATCTCAGCCCTAGACGCCATCGAAAGCTCACCTTCCACACCCGATTAGGCTCGCAGTTTCGCGGGCAAAAATAAATGAGGCACCACTTACGTTTCGCGGGCATTTTTAGTGAGTATCGTCGAACCGCCATTAATAGCCGCCCATTGGGTAAACTGTCTTTCGATTCCGTATTGGGGAGATTTAGGTTGAATAAGTAAGCCAAAACAAAGTACGCATAAATTTATTAGCCCAACGATGAATGCTAAGATAAAGTTATCGGGAATTGACAGGCCTGTAAGAGTGCTAAGGAAAATGGAAATTATAATCATTAGTACAATAATAGCAAATACCGAGAATTGAGCTAAGAATCTAGTTGCCGATTTGCTTAGCCACTTTCTACTCTCTGGTTTTAAAGTGCCATCGACTTGATTTGCGCGCGCTGATAGGTGCCACATCAGCGCAATCGAATATCCGACCATTATCATCATGAGCACAATCAGGAATACTTTGTCCAGGGTGCTTTGTTGGCCGAGTTGTCCAGAACCCGGGGTCGCCGCCGGTGCGCCAAAGCAGGGCATGATGTAGGCAATTTGTAGTAATACTCCGGCTACGAGCCCACCGATTATTACGATTCTCCACGAAAGCGACCCGGTAACCCACTCTAGAGGCCCATTGAGGCAATCGCTAGTGGATTCATCTGTCACATGCGAATGGTACGCCAGCACCTATCGGTTGAAGCAATGAATTAGGCAAAGGTTTGTTAACTATTTCTATTTGAGCCACAGCCGGTCAGTTCCTAGAATCCAAATCTACGTGGTTACGATCCGCTCCTTGGCTGTCCCATCTCTTCCCCGATTAATACGAGATGATCCGTTGCATATCGGTTCGCCTAATATGGCAGTTTGGGAGGCATGAACCCACTGGTTTGTTGACAAGCTGATGCAACTTCAGGGCGCCGCACTGAATCAAATCCGCACAGAAAGCATCCGGAACCCACTGGTTTGTGTGCTAGTTCAATGTCTGTTTCCCAGAATGCAGAAAACTCGGCAATTGCGTTATGAATTTAGTCGCTGGGGCGAACCTCTGGCAGACACAACTGTTGCAGCCGCCCTAATCGACCGGCTCGTTCACCACTGAGAAATCATCCCACTAAAAGGAGACTCATAGCGAACCAGGAACCGACTTAATAAAAATTTAACAAAACGACTAAACTCATTTAGAATAAAACAACCATAGTGGTTCCCTTTCCACTGGGGTGAAGGTGGTTCCCTTTTCGTTGGGCGTTAACATGATGGACAGGGCTACCGAGGTCGGGGAATTAGTTACCAGCTTGGCGTCTCAAAGCAGTCGGGCAGAGGGGGACGAGATCTTGTATGGTTGGCGATACAAAATACTTGCGCGCCATTCGCCCGCAACGTTTAGGTATCGGAACCAGAAGTAACGCATCCCGTCAATGTAGTATTTCAACCGTGCAGTTCCACGTGAATCAAATCGAGACGCATCTTCGCGAGTTATACGAGAACAATTTTTGGGATACCCGCTTAGCGGAAGCTAATAATCTTTCCCGAATACTGTCAGCACACGCCGTAAATTGCGTCCTAGGAGAGTCTGCAAACGACCCGAAGACGCTGATCGAAGTAACTGACGGCAATGGTGATGGAGGAATTGACGCTATCGGCATAGATCCTGTTGCGAAAATTGTCGTTTTGGTTCAGTCGAAATGGCGGCAAGACGGAACTGGATCCATGGACCTTGGCGGAGTCTTAAAATTCCTTGACGGAGCTCGCACTTTCTTTGGGATGAAAACGGATAGCGGATTAGCGAACGCGTCAGAAAAGATGCGGGGTATGGCTATGGAGGTGATGTCGTCTCCCGGCGCAAAGGTAATACTCGTAACAGCTACTACTGCTTCCGCTGAACTCAGTGACGCGGCTAGAAAACCCATTGAAACTCTGCTAGGAGAAGTGAATGATGTGACAGTAACTGACCCGATTGCATCTCACGTCCATCTTTCCCAAGGCACGCTTTTCGACTCTATCAGTGCAGAAAAGAGTCTCGAAGATTTGAATATCGATTTCTCCAAAAAACTAGAACTAGTTCCCAAAATGGTCGATAACCTGGTTGACCATTTTGTTAACATATTTCCGCCCAATACATATCCGGCCACCTTATTCAAAAATCAAACAAAAGTAGCGGAACTGCTTGCTCCGTCATAAACTTTCGTATCACGCTCAGACCAAAGTGAACCTCAATGCGCGATTTAATTTTTGTTACTAGTGCTTTCCCTTATTTCCCTGGGGAGCAGTTCATTGAGGCGGAGATTGAGTATCTGGCGGATACCTTCGACCGGATTTTCATTGTTCCGATGTATCCTTTTGTGACTGGCGAGACGCCCAGGCCCGTTCCGCCAAACGTTATCGTGGTGCCACCAGTTGCCGGAAAGGGCACGCCCGATGGGAAACCTTCCCTAAAAGCGTTGCGTGTTGCACAAGGGCTTAAATTTGGCGCAACCCATCCGTCTGCTCTGATGGGTTCGGTAATTAGCAGCTTACGGCATTTCCCAAAGTTGAAATACCTCGCTGAGGAATTCGCACTTGACTTTATAGCTAAATGGACTGCGACCGCTGCTGTGCGTACAATTCGGAAATTTATCGGAAATAATGATTCAGTTGTCCTCTACAGCTATTGGATGAGAACCGACATTCGTGTAGCGGATTATATACGCAAGGGCTTAAACAAGGATAACGCCCGTATCGTAAGCAGGGTTCATAACGTATTCACCGAACATAATCACATCATGTTCCTCTTCCCCAATAGCCCATACATGAATGCGGCTTACCGCATTTACAGCGTTTCTGACACCGGTGCTGATTATTTAAGCAAGCGATTTCCGAATGAGAGAGACAAAATCGGCGTAAGGCACTTGGGCGTTTCGGCTGCAAAAAACCCTGAAAACGCAAACAGAAACGCGCTACACGTTCTTTCCTGTTCGTTCCTGGAGCCGCTCAAACGGATCCCCCTCTTAATTGACGCACTCGAAATTATGCAGCAGCGGGGCCTCCCAGTAAAGTGGACCCATATCGGGGGTGGAGATGCGGATTACCTAAAGGAGATTAGTGAGCTATCGAATACGACTCTAACGCCTGGTTCTTGGCAACTTATGGGGACTTTAACGAATTCAGAAGTGCGCCAGTGGCTCGCTGAAAACCCGGTAAGTGTATTCGCCAACGTATCTTCAACCGAGGGCGTACCAGTTTCAATCATGGAAGCCCTGGCGCAAGGTATTCCCGTTATAGCCACCGATGTTGGCGGCAGCAGTGAAACCATAAACCCAGAGGCTGGAATGTTCCCGGGGTTGTTACCCGAAAACCCTACCTCTACAGAAATCGCAAATGCGATGGAAACCCTACTTACATCTAGCGATTCCGAGTACCGCAGTTACGTCGATGCTAACATAAGGGAATGGGATGTAAACTGGTCGAGTGAGCGCAACTACTCCGCTTTTGCATCTGAACTAAACCAGCTTACAACCTAAAGGGCAGTACGGGATAACAATTATGACGGGTTCACCAATACAGCAGGTCATGGCGGTCTTCCGGCTCGCAAAAGGCTTGCCGCCCAGTCGCATCTATCAGTTCGCCAAATTACAGGCAAAGCGTAAGTTGGTACGACCAAAGAACCCAGTATCTTTCTATGCTAAGTGGGATTATCGCTCCCGCTACTGGGCCGAACTGGTAAAGGTAAAAGGGCTAGAAACTGAACTTTTCCCAGAATATTCAAAACTAAATTCTCATAAATTGGCTGGTGCTGCGGGGGTGAAAACCTGCAAACTTTTGGACGGTCCCATTTCTGTTGACCGCCTTCGCCTTGATGAATATGGCTCCGATTTCGTCATAAAACCCGACTGGGGTTCTTCCTCACGGGGTGTGTTGCTGTTACATCGATTGTCTCAAGACAAATATCTCAACCTCGCCGACGGCACAGAAATGCGCGCAAAAGATATCGCAAACAAGCTCACAGAGGGCATTAAGAATGCCAGCAAGGGGCGTGCCGACGATTTAATTGTAGAAGAATCCTTAATCAATGGTGAAAAGCGGCCCATTGAATGGAAAGTTTATACTTTTTACGGCCAAATCGGACTGATAATGGCAATCGATCCCAATGTGCACCACGGCGAACATTACAAAGCGAAATTCTACTCTCCCAACTGGCAGTACCTCGGGCCGGATATCTTAAAAGATAGGGAGATAGACGGTTCAATCGGCTTACCAAAACACCCAGAGATGCTGCTTGAGGCAGCAAAAGCAATTTCGCTCCAAGTCCCTACCGGGTTCATGCGGGTCGACTTATTCGAAGGCCCGGAAGGGCCAATGCTTGGTGAAGTATGCCTAATCCCCGGCCTCGATCAGTACTTCAGAAATGGGTACGATCGCAAACTAGGCCAGATGTGGGAGGATGCTAACGTCAGGCTACTTGCTGAGCGCCGCGCTCTTATCCCATAGCAATGCGCCATGAGTAGCCTCAAGAGTAGCCGAAAGTTCCATCTAGCCAACTATCTGGAATACGATTGAGTCTGTCAATTTTCGGCCCAAGAGAGCAGTTCCATTAAAGTGCAAGCAGGCACAAGCCAAGACAGGCGCAATACCACAACACTTCGCCTCATTTCAGCGGCAACTGTAATTGCAGTTCTGCTTGTTTGGTTTACCGTCTCTAACCTTGGGTTAGTCAGCCACCTATTTATGCCTACACCCCAATCTGTTTGGTATGCCTTTGTTGATATTTTACAAAATGGGTATAAAGGTAATACGTTCTGGCAACACCTCGGAGCCAGTCTCGAACGTGTGCTTCTGGCTTTTCTCTTAGCAGTAATTACTGCTGTCCCATTAGGGCTCGCGAGCGGATTTTCTCCCAAACTAAGAGCGGCTTGGGAACCGATTATTGAATTTTACCGCCCGTTACCTCCGCTGGCCTACTATACCTTGTTAGTTATTTGGCTCGGCATTGATAATGAATCCAAAATAGCCCTTCTCTTTCTCGCCTGTTTTGCACCTATTTACGTTTCGTGCATTTCAGCCGTTAGAAGGATTCCACCAAACTATATCCGTAACGCAGCAACGCTCGGTGCCAGTAAAATGCAAATTTTCAAACGGGTAATATTCCCGCTTTGTTTACCTGAGATTTTCTCCGCGATGCGGATAGCGATGGGTGTGGGCTACACCACGCTAGTGGCCTCAGAAATGGTAGCAGCTCGAAGCGGCATTGGCTGGATGGTTGTTGATGCCTCGAACTTCTTACATAGCGAGGTAATTTTTGTCGGTATCATTGTTATCGCCATAACGGCAATCATTCTTGACCGGTTAATGCTATTGGCAAAACGCCTTCTGGTGCCTTGGGAAGGCCAAAATACTTAATTCAGACAACCGCTACTCGCACAATACGGCTTGATTACACAAGATAGGAACCCACGTATGAAACTAAAAGCTCTTGCTCCGCTAGCTTTGGTAGTTGCACTACTCTCTGGCTGCACCCAAGCCACCACCCCGCCGGTAACTCAAGGTGACGGTCCAGCTCAAATCGTTATTGGTACCCAAAACCTTGCCGATCCCGAATCCATCGCGCGCGCTGAGGGTTGGCTTGAAGAAGCATTTGATGCTCCCGTTGATATCCGCGTATTCCAAAGCGGGCGTGACGTTATCACAGCCATGGCATCGGGTAGTATAGATTTTGGCCTGGTGGGTTCAGTACCCGCAGCCCTGGCCATCGGGCGCGACATTGGTGCGCAAGTTTTCTATATTCAAGCGGTACTGGGCGATGTTGAATCCTTGGTGGTTGCCGATGGTTCCGGAATTCAATCGGCATCGGATTTGCCTGGTAGGCGGATCGCTACAACGTTTGCTTCAACCGCCCACTACAGCTTGCTCAAGTATCTCGAAAACAACAATATCGACGCGGCTTCCGTGGACCTAGTTGATTTACCTCCGAGTGCTGCCGTGGCAGCGTTTTTGCGTGGTGATGTTGAAGGTGTTTTCACCTGGGAACCCCAAGTGACCGAGATGCTCAACCACGGCGGCACCGCTATCACCAGCGCCCGGGTGGTGGGCGATATGGGTTATCCGACTTTTGACGTTTCCATCGTTCGCACCGCGTTTGCCGAAGCTCACCCAGAAATCGTAGCCGAGTACGCCCGCGTTATGGACAGGGCGGTTGACCTAATGCGAACCGACCCAAATGCAGCTGGTGCCGCACTTTCTTCAGTTCTGGGATTGAGCGCCGAACAGGCAATCTCACAGGTACAAAGCTCCACTTGGCTATCTGTTGAAGAACAACTTGGTACCGAGTGGTTTGGCTCGCCTAGCCTTGCCCTGGCTCTCTTCGATACTGCGAAGTTCCTGTACAACCAAGGTGAAATCGCCCACACACCGCAAGAATCTGACTTCATTGAGTCCACTAACGCGAGATTCTTGCAGTTGGCAAATGAAGGCCGGTAGTGACTAAGCAACTGCATCTAGACCCCTCCCTGGATCACTTTTACCACAGTGACCAGGAGTTGGTGCTATCCCTACAAGGGATCGAAATGATTTTTCCGGGCAAACCTCCAACGGTGGCGCTATCGAGCCTAACCCTCGATATCCACAAAGGCGAATTTGTTTGTATTCTAGGCCCGTCGGGGTGTGGCAAATCTACTCTGCTTTCAATAATTGCTGGTTTTTTACGCCCAACCAGCGGCATCGCTAAGGTAGAAGGCGCACCAATTGTCGGGATGGATCGCCATCGTGGAATGATGTTCCAAACTCCAACCCTGTACCCATGGCTGAATGTCTATGACAATGTTGCATTCGGCCCACAGGTTTGTGGCATTCCTAAAATGCAATATGATCCGGAGGTCCGAAAATATATCGATATGGTTGGCTTGCATGATTTTACTTCGGCCAAACCATATGAGCTTTCTGGTGGGATGAAACAACGCGCTGCACTAGCCAGAGCTTTGGTTAATGAGCCGTCTATTATCTTAATGGACGAGCCATTAGGTGCACTTGATGCCTTAACCCGTAACAGCATGCAGAACCAGATAAGAGACATATGGCGTAAAACAAACATGACGGCATTGTTGATTACCCACGATGTTGATGAAGCTTTAGCTTTGGCCAGCCGAATAATCGTAATGTCCCCGCGTCCGGGCCGAATAATAGGCCAATTTGATGCCATGTTTGCCCAACCCTTAACGGGAACTGAGGCAGATGATCAAGTCCGAGCTTCGGAAGAATACATTCAAACTAGGCGCAGAATTTTAAGCCTGATAACCTAAAAACTCTTTCATAATCTGGTTTTCCACCTCAACTTCGGTTTCAGAGGACATCTCTCTAGCCGCCTTGTCGCTAGCCTGCTTGTGAATTTCAATATCGCTGATTGCGAGGTTTTGCAGAACTTCTACAAGGGCGTTCTCATCCGCACCTTTCGCAATGTACCCAAGATTGTACTTACTTATCAACGCATCCGTCTCTGGAGCCGAACTAAAAATCACACAAAGCCGCGCTTGCACATAATCAAAAAGTTTATTAGGCAACATAAACTTTCCATTTAACGTAGAAGGCGCATACAAAAAAACGCCAATATCATAGTCATTCAGTTTCCCGGCCAATTCTGACGTCGGCACCGGAGTGTGCAATACGGTGGATGGCGATTTATCGATATTGCGTTTCAGATTCCGCCAATAACGGCTGCGCGGGTTACCGGGAATTAGGTACAAATCCAAAGTAAAACGCTCATCAAGCTTATTCATGGCTTTTACGAGCGTCAATATGTTACGACTAGGTATCGCAATTCCACTATGCACCAACTTAATATTATTAGCACCCACTGGTTTGGGCGACAAATTACGCCGGTATGCTCCAGCATTCTTTACCACCCGAGGTATGACGCCGAAGTGCGTTTGATAAAGGTTTGCGATTGATTGGTTCACCGTTGTTGTCGCATCGGCGGCGGGCAAATAACGTTTGCATATATGATACATAAAGGGCCCTATAAGCAATCGCCAAGACAAGTGTTTATTCTCGGCGGGAGCCCACTCGTGCAAATCACACCAAATTTTTGGATCGCCTGAAACCTGGAATGCCAGTGGCACCGCACGGGCATCATTGGCAACCACAATATCGTACTCTTTGCCGTTCAATTCATTAAGTGCATAGGCTAACGCTGGAGCCGTCAATTCGGCGGATCGATACCTGCGTAGGGCGAGCCGCGCAACCCCAAGAGCTGTTTGAGGTAGAGATTTCAGGCGCCCAGGCACCTCAATATGGGCGGCAACTCTTGGTGGTTTTGGCCCAAAACCAACCGTTGTAACCTGGCCATACTTGTTAAGAACTTCTAGCTGCCGCAAAACCCTAGCATCGTGGGAAATATCGCTAAACGAAAGGCAAAGTATGCGCGCCGGAACAGCATCCCCCGAACTAACGTCGCAGCCAGATTTCATAACTCCCACTCATAGCCAAACCACAATTTGCTAATGCCTTTAGGCTATCGGAAATTGTCGCTCCAAGCAAACGACAGAGAGAACTACGGCGAGTCCGTCAACCCATTTTGTTTTTCGCGCATAAGTCCATAAGCTTCTTAATAAAATTCACGTAACTGGTGCCGAATCTAGATTATTTACCACTACCGATGGAGTATTATTGGCTATCTCAACGATGCCGGGTTCATCGAACTTTACACTTCTTGCGCAACCTCATAGATCAACTGCAAGCTTACTGTTAAATTTTTACAGTAGGTTGCAGTAACTAGGCTAGGTGCCAGGATGCTCGTGGGTCGTTACTGCTTAACCCATCCCAGGTTACAAGCCCTGCGTCGCGTAACAGGCCCAATGCCCGAACCGCCGTTGGTCTCGCCACGCCAGCCAATTCGGCAGCTTGACCTGTACTCAAAGGGCGATTTTCAAGACGCAGGACGTTCAACAACACGATTGCACTCTTGGGCAATGATCTGCGAACCTCTTCCGGTAGTGCATCTGCAGATGAAAGTGTCAAACGTACTGTAGCAGGCCCCTGTTGATATATTGGGTCGGTTAGCCCCAGCGACCTCATTTCCGTGAAAATACGCTTTATTCCCTCGCCAAGCTCACGGGAAATGCCAAGGTCAGAACAAACACGCACTATCCTAGGATTTCTTGCGAATCGATTTATTTCCATTGGGCGAGACGGGTCCGCCAACCCTGGGAATCGGCCCGGATTCACAATTTCCACGCGATTTGGGAAAATCTCGACGCGGACATGGTCACCGGCAATCGAGTATGAACGGTGCAGTACTGCATTCACTAAGCCTTCCAGCCAAACATCCTTCGGAATAATCGGG